>Ga0208942_1000303_pt1 | contig 21339 bp, 25 predicted proteins | sample GreLakmeSU08MSRF_FD_187704 | JGI IMG/M metagenome (GOLD analysis project Ga0208942, IMG submission 187704) | Freshwater lentic microbial communities from great Laurentian Lakes, MI, USA - Great Lakes metaG SU08MSRF (SPAdes) | ecosystem: Environmental > Aquatic > Freshwater > Lake | place: Great... | reverse complement strand
GTCCTCAAGGCGACCAAGGTCCTCAAGGCGACCAAGGTCCTCAAGGCGACCAAGGTCCTCAAGGCGACCAAGGTCCTCAAGGCGACCAAGGTCCTCAAGGCGACCAAGGCGACCAAGGTCCTCAAGGCGATCAAGGTCCTCAAGGCGACCAAGGTCCTCAAGGCGATCAAGGTCCTCAAGGCGATCAAGGTCTGCAAGGTGACACCGGATACACCGGATACACTGGTTATACAGGTCCACAAGGCGACCAAGGCGTACAAGGCGATCAAGGTATACAGGGTGAAACTGGTTATACAGGCTACACCGGTTATACAGGTCCAGCTAGTTTACAAGTGGCTTATGAAGGTAATGCTACCATTACAACAGATTCCAGCAATGGTGCTCTTGTAGTTGGCGGTACAGAAAAATTATCGGTAACTGTAACTGGTGGTCTTGAAGTTAATCAGCTTAAACGTATGGATGACGGTGCTTTTGTTGTTGAACAATATAAAGCTGCTTTGACGTTAACAGATAACCAATCTTCGGCAGTTGAGCTTTCTGCCTTGAGCTTTGTAGCAGCAACCTTTGGTGGTATTATAGTAGAATATACAATAACTGAAGACGTAGGTGTTAGGATTGGTAGGTTGTTGGTTGTAACAGATGGTACATATACTTCAGTCGAGGATTTACATACTGAAACCGCTAACGTAGGTGTAACTTGGAGTGCTGTGGTTGATTCGGGTACGGTTAAAGTTAAGTACGTTACTACAAATCTATCTGGTAACAGAACTATGCTAGCAGACATTAAACAATTTCAAGCTGTTTAATACCTAATTAATTAAGGAGAGCCTTTCCGCAAGGGAAGGCTCTTTTCTTTTTCAGTAAAATTTGATTTAATTTGTAATTATTACTTTTAATAGGTCAAACATGAAAAACCAAACGCAAACAGTATATTTTCAAGCTAATTTACTTACGCCTCATTTACCCGAGACAAGTAATCCTGATTTCAACGAAAAACTAAAACTCTTAGATGAAACACAAGACAACACATTACGTGAAGAATTAAAAAATATTCTTTCAAAAGAAAGTAAAGAATTTTTAAGTGATATAAATGCAGAACTTCCTACTGACAAAGTTCCTGTCAGTATAAAATTAGGACAATTTTTATATGAACTACTTTTACTTGAACAACCAGAGCATATAGCACCGCTACAAGTCGCTTTACACAAAAAATATCTCAACGATTTAGCCGTAAGACTAAATGAAAACGAATTCCATTTAGAGCCTTATGAGACACATAATCTGAAAAAGATACTTGAAAGTAATGAAAAATGGGCAAAGTTAAATGTTGTTGCCCTCATAGAAGGCAACAAACAAAAGAGCAGGGAGATACGACTAGTTTCTTCAGGCATCAAATATTTTGATCAAATACTTAATGCCTGCGTAGAAATCTTTTTACCGACAGAAAAAGAAAAATCAAAACCCAAAAGAAAGGCTTAAATAATTTTCGGGCATCTCAATACCCAATTCTTCTATCTGAGATGCCCATAATTTTTTCATAAAGGTACGATCATTTAGATCAGGAATTAGACCTAATTGATGACAAACCAAAAAATAACCTTTCCCTGGAAGTCCTGCACCACGAGAGTTTTTACCGCGTACTACAGTAGCCGAACGGTGTGGACGACCTTCAACATGGTCTTGTTCCAAAGCAGCACCTAAAGCGCAAGCAATATGTATCGACCTTGGTGCATACCCACCCATATCAGTTGCTAGGCGCTCATAAGACGTAAATGCACGGCTAGATACCTGCTGGTTCAAATAATCAGCTACCCGTTCGCTTAATTGCATGACTACCTCCGGTCAAGTGTGCAAAGCATCTTTTACCGCCCTCTCAGCAACACATGCAAGTATTTTCCTATTTAAACCAGATATTGGCTTCAATATTTTTATATTTATATGGGCATCTTTAATTTTAAAGATATTTTTAATGTGATCATAAAACGTCATATCATCTATATAGTAAAGTATATCCCGATTTTTTTCTGTTACCGTTTGTCCATTAACAGAAGTATAATCGATAGCAATAGGCACTACTGGTGTATTAGTTTTTACTGCCGCTTCAAATAACGAACTACGCCAACGCGCCATTTCTACACCATTAGTAGTAGTAGCTTCTGGAAAAACGCACACCTTTTGACCAGCAAGCATATGCTGCTTGATTACTTCGATATCTTGAAGCAAAGTAGAGTAGTTTCGTCTCTCGACAAGAATACACCCAGCTAAACGGGAAAACAAACCCGTAAAACGAGAACTAGCTACCTCTTGGGACGTGACAAAAACCATTTGATCCATTTGACCTAAAGCTAATACATCAAGAAAACTTCGATGATTAGCCACAAGCAAACAGGGACCAGCAGGTAAATGACCTTTAATTTGTACTTGGATATTAAGTATATCTAAGAACTCTTGGCACTCATGTTGAATGCTAGGAGTACCACGAAATATACTGACCCCTAGAAAACGCAATATTTGAAGTGCTGCGTTTGCTACCTTAAACATTATGCTTTGGATTTAGCTTTTTTCTTTTTGGGTGCTGCCACGGGTGCTTTTTCAACATCCTTTAGTTTTTCTAACATCTTGATAAGTTCTTCTTTTATAACTACTGCTTTTAATTCACAAGCTAATAAAACGTCTTTACCTGCGTCTAACCATTTTTGCAATTTATCTAGCATAGTGTCCTCCTTTTTGAATAAATCTTATCATCCTATACCGTAAGACCCCGTCCTTTAGGGCGGGGAGGATGTCCCCTTGCATAACCCAAACTTTTACTCTATGGTTGGCGACCATTTGCGAAGGAGTGTTTCTAGATGAAGTTGGTGGTCGCCCTTACCTTTTTTTGTTCTTTTGTTGCTGTCGCTGCACCTGCAAAAAAAACCAAAATAAATACATTCAAAATATATAACTCTTGTCCTACAGCAATTAAAGCTGCCCTCAACTGGCATCCTGAAAATAGTCCATGGCAAACTATTTGGTTTGAAGTAGAACCAAATACTGCATCACAAGAAATTTATCCTATTCATAACATCGTCTTTGTATATGCCGAAGATTCTAACAAAAAAAGTATCTGGCAAGGCGACTGTCGAAATGTATATGACAACAAAAATATTGTATCATACAATAATGAAGCATCATACTGTGCTTCACCTATTAAGTTTAATAAAAATGAATACGCAGATTATGTGCTGAATTTAAAGTGTGATTAGTTATTTTTTCAAAATATACCAATCATCAAACTTTGAAAGCTCCGGCAATACTCTCTCATAACCTTTATCAATTAATAAATCATATATTTTTTGCCTATAGGCAGTAAAATTATGTTCGCAGGTAATCACATCGATTTTATATTTGTCCCAGTCAAAAGCACTAAGTATATCAAACTCACTACCTTCAGTATCTATGGATAAATAATCAATGTGCTTAGGTGCATTATATTTATCTAACATATCCACTAGACTAAGAGTGGTTACATCATAAATATTTTTATTTTTCATTCTGATTTCAGAATGGGCATCTTTGTCACTGAAAGAATGGATTGTTGATAATACACCCACTTCATTAAACGAAAAAGTATCTCCGGTATTTTTCCATATACAAGCTGTTTCAATATGATTATTTTTACCCCTATTTGCTAACAGATCTTTCTGATAACAATGTGCTGGCTCTGCTAATATACCCTTCCAGCCATACATATTTTCTAAAACCCAAGTATTACTTAGTGACACACCATCGGTTGCACCAAAATCTACATAATAACCATTCTCGCGATTATTTGTCGCCCATAAAACAAAATAATCCTGGTGTAATTGAGCTTTGGAATTTTTCTTTATTTCGTTTATATCGCCTATAAACACATAGTCCCCAAATTAATTAGTAAAAAACTATAACAAAGTGATTCAAAACTCTAGATGTACCTATTTTGGTGTACCAAGGATCAAAAATAATCTTCGATCCATCTAACCTACTTGTCCATGTAGCTACTACAGATTTAGCATCTAAATAACCACAACCAACAAGCTCCGCACCAGCATGTGTACCACAACCTAACGCACGATCTAAAAGCGTCGAGCCATCTGTTCCCTTATTTTGGCAAAGATTCTTAGGTGCGATATCTTGAGCTAATTTAAAAGCGGCACAAGTTAATGCCTCATCCATTATTACGGGCTTCATATCATAATGAGCACGCACAGCATTTATTTCATTAACAAGATCACTTGTAGTAAAATCAGAACCATAAGAAATAGTAGAAAATATAGTAAATAGTAAAATTAATACTTTCATAAGATCCTCAAAAATGTGAATTTAAATCATGTCTGTAATACAGTTATATACTCTATTTAGATCATTAGACGCGCGTCACAACCCAACCCAAATTGCTGGTATCATTCGGGGTCTGGATTAATCCATTTTGCTTTATAAATTATTATCCAATTTCATATTAATATATTTTAGTAAATTTATTTAATCCGATGGTGTCGTAATCATCATTATAAGGTCTAACGTACCAGTGTAAATAAAATTTAGGTTTATCAAATTTAAAAGAGTTTATTAAATCTTTCATACCTGTTTGCATAGTATGAACTTCTGTCGCATTTTCAATAATTTTTAACATATCAAACATTAAAAATCTTTTATCGTTTTCTATTATTTTTAATTTATTGTTAATTTTATTTTTATCAATTTCAAAGCCTCGTTCTCTGTCGTCGTGAACATAAATATATGGTTCATTATTTGGGTTCAACTCGTTGTAAACCTCTAAATCTTTGTTATTATTTCGTTCAAATTTGAACTTAGAAAACCTGAATAAAAAAGGTAAATTAATCGTATTGTAAAATCCTTCATCAAACGTCTTACTATTATTATCCCTTAATTTATCAAACCCGACTACAATTAAATCTGGATGTAAATTATTTTGATTTATATAATGATGTACATCATAATCTTCACCTATTGGTAAAACCATAATATGGTTATCATCTCGGTACATATAGTCAACATTCGTAAAATAATGCGGTTTACAAAATACTGTTACCTCTCCATATTTTTCTCGATAATGTCTAACAATACCATTACAAATTATATGATCGCCTAACCCTAAATGGTGATAAATGTATTTCATTTAACTAAACCTTTTATTTCAGAAGTATTCTGAAAATAGTTTATATTATTTTTTAATAAATTTGTAAAAAATATTCTGGATGTCTATTTTCGTTTTCGTCAAAAACATCTCCAATAAATTCTTTGTTTATTCTTTCCGATGGAAATTTTTTAGAATTACTATTGTAATTTAAGTATGAGTCGTGAATGAAACTATGGTTAACAACCAAAGGATATATTTTTTCTCTTAAAAAATTTTGGTCAACTTGCCAAAAATTACCTTTAACATAATCATCAATAATTGTTCTAATGTTTTTTAGTAAACCATTTCTAACCCCCCACATACCTCCTAAAATTTCTCCAGTATGATATGGGTGGTCCCTCATTATGTGAAAATCTTTATCCGATTTTAACCATTCATCCACAGCTAATTTTTCTCTATTTGATAACCGACTATCGGTATCACGAGATAACATAATATCGGAATCCTCACACGCGAAAAACCTCCAAAACATACCTGACCAATCACCATCAACATCCATCATAATAACTTCAGTATGTGGTAATGATTTTAATTTTTCAACAATCTCAGTAGGTACTGATAGCCCACAGTAAAATCTTGATATCCATCCCATCGGAGTTAATTCTGCATTTCTGATTGCCCCTATTGTGTATTTTGGGTTATCCCCCCATAACGAAAAACTAATTATTTTCTTAAAATTTTTGTTCATTTTTGCCTCAGATATACCTTTATAGAATTTTACAGACTCCTCTAATAATCTATTAACTTGTTTCTTACACTTATTGAATTTCCTATTAAAGGAAAGCAAAAAGAACTATTTCCTTCATGGAAGGTAACCGGATGTAAGTTAGAGCATGAGTTGTTAATATCAACAAATAACTCATAATTAAATTGTCTAATAGCAATAGACCGATCCAGTTTTTTAATTTGAGATAAGCCTAAAACAGCTCCCATTTCAGTATTTCTAAAATTATAACCATCAGTCATAAACAAAAAAGATTTTTCAATATTGGGGAATTGGGAAGCAAATAAATCAAAATTCTCTGAGTGTCTTGCCATGCCATGGGAACGCTTCATCTTCATAATATCGTATAAAGCACTATCATTAGTGCTGATCATACCGCCCTCAATAGTAGTCATGTGATGACCATAATAAAAACTAAAAGTCGCTCCTAAACTATTAGCTCCCACTTTATCGCCTGTTTCATCTACACAGCCATGAGATTCACAAACATCATCTAATATCAGGGCGTCAGGAAAGTATTTCTTAATTCGGCTATGATTAACCGGAATACCAAGTAAATGTGTTAAAAACACTATTTTTATATCTGGATGTTCTTTTGCTAGAATTTCAAGATGCTCATCATCAAAACTATAATCCTGTAAATTAATGTCACAAAAGACAGGCTCCATACCTAATTGAATAGGAGGAGCAACATTTGTCATCCAAGTACAGGCAGGCAAAAGGACTTTGTCGCCTCTTTTTATATTAAACTGCTCCATTACAGCAGCAATTAAAAGAAAATTAGCAGTACTACCAGATGTGACAAAAAGTGAATGTTTACACCCTAACCACTCAGACCAAACTTTCTCAAAAAGTTCAACCTTGAGTATAACGATCCGTTTTTAAAATAAAATTTATTAAATTAAATTTATCACGCCAAGAGATCGCATTATTCATTAAATGCCAAGAAATTCATGGGTGGGCATGAATGGCGAAGTGTACTTGAAGTTTTCGATAGTTTCACCGTCATCGTCCTCAATATCAAAAGCTTGAGAAAAATCTAAATCACTATTTAAGTCCACCCAGTTTTTGCCGTCCCATACCGTCAAATTATTAGCGGGTATGGTTTTGGTGACAAACAAAGCTCTATGTGTAGAGTCTTTACTGCCAAGGTCATCCTCTAAGAGATCAACAATATCATCATGATACACATGGAGGACTACGGGAACATATAGATCGGTAAGCGGTGTATCGGAATGATGTTCAGCAAAGTCTTGTGCCTTAGACATCCAATAGTCAATGCCGCTAAATTCCGTTAGAAAAACTTTCCCTTTAGAGTGTGCGTCGTAACTCATACCTCCGATAGATCGCGGAGCATTGGGGGTTAAGCCATGCTTTGCTATTATGTTGTCTAAGCGGCTAGCGTAAGTGACATGGTAAAGAAAGTCAGGATAGTCTTCATCTTTTGCGACCACTAAATATTTTGTAAGAACTGTACTTTTAAAGTGATTCATCAAACTTAATCTAAGAAGCACAATTTTTTTATTAGCTTGTTTAAAGCTGTGGTAGGGGGAGCCGGAATCGAACCGGCACGATCATTAAGATCAACGGATTTTAAGTCCGTTGCGTCTACCAGTTCCGCCATACCCCTAAAAGAATAGATATATTTTTAGTATCATGCAGTTTTTTTCACCGCAAGTACTTTTTGAGTTGCAGTAAGTACTCGAATTAGTTAGAAAAAGATTACTGAAAGTGGGGACGAAATGATCGACGCGAGAAAAATTTGCAAAGCTCTAAGCTGGATATGTGACAATATTGAGCATGAAGAAGATGCTTATAATTTAGCTGTTAATTTATTAGGTCTGACAGTAGACGAATCTTGTGTAGTACAGAAATTATTCCAGGTGCTGCGCTCGTCAGCACCTGGATTTAAAAATTAGTTCTGGCACCATCCTAAACGTGGTGTAACGCGACAAAGAAAGTCGCATATACGTTTGCTTGGATACGGACACTTGCCTGCGACGACTTCAGTATCGGTAGACATTAGTGCAGGAGTATCTGCTAAAGCCATATTCGGTGATAATAGCGAAACGAATAAAATAAACTTTCTCATAAATCCTCCATGAAATTATATTTCTTAATCTCACACCAAGGTTTGCTCGGATTGAGTTTACAAATTATACTGCATACAGGAGCAACAAACGGACACTGAAGATCTACCCCTACATATATTGGTAAAGAATCAATAACTTTTTCTCCATCCTTTGCCGTCACTACAACATTACCTAGACCCACAGCCGTCAATAAACCATCGTCTGTAATTGTTGCTAGGCTACTGTCTGAGACACTAAATACTGGTTTATTTTTAGCGTTCTTTAATTTTAATTGTAGTGTTTCATTTTTGTTTAAGCTTGCTGCCGAGGGTACTAGCCATTCATCTTTATTCAAAACTGCTTTCGTTGCTGCCACAGCGTTTATTCTACAGTTACAAGCGTTAATAATATCTATTTGATCTCCTGTTTTTTGTAACACTGCTCGTATTTCTGCTCCGGTAAGAGTTTCATCCTGCGACAGTAGAAAGCCTACTAAACCAGCAACGAGAGGTGTTGCCATTGAAGTACCTGACAGTTCACCGTATGTATTATCAGGCAAACTAGAGATGATAGCTTCTCCAGGCGCAGCTATGTGTACTTTTTTTCGACCGTAATTAGACCAACTAGGTTTACCATCAGAATCATCCGATGCAGCAACAGTGATAGTATTAGGCAAGCCAGCATTTGCAGGATATACATCAGTTACATCGTTGTCTGCTCCTTCGTTAGATGCAGCAGACACAAAAACAATACCCGCATCATCGGCTCTTTTTATCGCCTCAACTAAAGGCTTTGCTGATTCTTCGCTTGTGTTAGCACCCCAGCTTGCTGATATGACTTTAACTTTTTTCTCAATGGCGTAATCTATGGATTTAATACCAGCTAATAAATCACCCGATCCATCAGCTCCCAAAAACCTGATAGGTAAAATGCTGGTAGTCTGCATCATACCGCTTATATGATCGCCATTAGCACCAAGTATACCTGCACAGTGGGTTCCATGACCTGGGTTGGCACCAATCTCGTCCATCGGATCTTCATCATTGTCATGAAAATCAAACCCACCAGCAGCTATATTGCCTTGTAGACTTGAGTGATTGTAGTCAATACCTGTGTCAATGATAGACATCAGTACTTCTCTAGATCCCTTATTGCCCGCAAGTGACCAAGCCTCCTGTGCTTTGATCTTGCTTAAAGACCATTGCGGCTTCAAATCATCAGTTGGGACAAGTAAAGAATGTAACTTGAAATTAGGGACAATGTACTCTATGTTGCTATCCGATTTAACCGAATCTAACTCTTTATCAGTTAGATCAATTAAGGCTAGGTTTGCTAAAGAATGCTCACCTTTGAGGTTATAGTTTAAAAAACTGCGATTTTTATATTTAATTACATATTCTGAAGCAAAAGAATTAGTAGATAATAATAAGGCACATAAAAAAACAATAAACCTCATAAAGCCCCCTAAAATATTTAATAAATTTAATCTAAGGTAATTTATGGATTTAGAGATTGAAAAATTGGTAAAAGATATAGTTTGTGAAGATGAGACTTATTTTGATGAGCTTTACGACTTACCGGATTGAAGCTTATATCCTCTTTTTTTTAAGTCTGATTCGATAAGAAATCGCAAATATCGTCCTACGCCAAGGCTTCGTCCTTTTGGAGTTCTCATTTCCCTGACCACTCTATTAACTAAGTCTCTTATGTACGGCGGTACTGCAGGAGGAGTTAGGTGTACTAACTCCTCGCTGTCAAACTGAGAGTAGTCGATACCTTGTGCGGGTTTATTATCAGCATTTTTACTATCTGAACCTACCGCAGCGGTCATGGCTAAATATAAACAAAACTCTCTAGCTTTAGAGTTATCAGGGTAGAGCTTTTTTAATAGGTCAGGTACTAACAGTCTTTTTTTATCATTTTTAACTGCTGCCTCTATTTGATGTAAGGCATGATGGCAGTGGGCATCTAAGATAGCTATATTGTCTCTAGTATCTTGCCCACCGGACGCCTTTTTAATTTTATGGTGCTCATGCATGGATATGCGTGGAAATACCTTTCCGCAGCAATCACATGCAAAAGTATCTAAACTATTGGCATTTTTAAGAAAAACTGGCATTACTTAACTTCTATGTCGCCTGACATGATTAGGTCTTCAAGATTAGAATTTTTTAGTTGTTCAGCCGAATATGTTAGGCTTAAATTTGTGAAGCTCTCTGGCTTCATCCGATCTTGTAGTGGGTATGCGCTAATTATTTTGTCTTTGACATCTGGGTTTCTAAATTTAATAAAAATCTGTCCCATCACATTTCGCCCAGTGCGAATAAGGACGTTACCGTTATTGATTGCCTTGGCTAGTTTTACACTTTTCATTGATTTAATCCTTTTTTATTAAACTCCCGCACGGGAGCCTGCTACGTTTACTGATTTCTTTTGTATCATTGCAAATAAATCTGCTATGCCATGCCATTTTACAAGAACACTATCTTCAGCCGAATTAAAGCTGTCAGGCAGAGCTACTAATTTTGGTCCTACGTTACTTGCTGCCGTTTGTCTGTAAGATAAATTAGGTCTTTGACTTTGAACTGTCGGCTTTTCCGCCATTCCTTCAACTTGCTGCATGGAAACTTTATTTATGTTACCACCTTCAGGTAAAGATCCTTGTAACATTTCTGTTGACTTACCACCTAGAGCACCACCACCTAGCGCACCAACTATACCACCACCTAGACCACCTAAAAAGCCACCAACTGCTCCACCTATGACCGTACCTGGACCTGGAAATATTGATCCTATTGCGGCTCCACCGAGGGCACCCCCTTTAGCACCTAGAGCAGCACCAGCTAAACTGCCAGCTACACCACCCACACCTTTACCCGCAGATTTCTGTTTAGCTCTTATTTTTTCTGCCGTTGATAAATTAGATTTCTCGATTTCTTTGAATTCTTCCCGTGTAGTGTATGCTTGAGTTGCTATTAATGCTGCTGTACCTAAATATTTACCACCTGTTTTTAACAGGGCTGATTTACCAATACCTTTTGCTGCTGCTCCTTCTAATGTTTTAGCAACTTCGGTTTCCGCTGTTTTTGCAATTTCTTTTCCTGCACCAAAACCTCCAAAACCTGGAATTTTTCCTACTCCACGTTTAGCTAATGCCTCACCTATTTGCGTTGTGAGTTTACTGGTTCCGTATAGTTTTAAACCAATACCCCCCATGGCAGCAGCTAAACCAGCAATAGCAATTACTATGGGACCACCAAAACCTAGTTTTGATTCTATTTCTGCTTTTATACCACCTAAAATTCCTTTATCCATTTTATCATAAAAATCTTCTAAATTCTTTTGTTCTTCTGTTTTCGCTGCATTTTGTGTTTGCTGTAATTGAATTAGCGTCTGTTGTAACTGATCTCCACCTTGTCTTGTCGCATCATCTATAAGTTTAAGAGCATCAGTATTATCCTCAGAAATACCATACTGCTCTTTTAAGTAGGTTTTCATTTCATCACTGGACTTTCCTTGCTTTTGCAAGACTTTGAGTTGATCCATAGATGTTTTAGATTTTTTGTTTGGATCTAATTTATCTGCTAAGAATTTTGTTTGCTTTGCCCATAACTCATCACCAGTACCTTGTACTTTTAAATATTCGAGAGCTTCTTTTCGAGTAAGTCCCATGGTCTTAGTAAGCGCACTTACTTTCTGGTCTTGGGTATCTAAACCTTCTAACGCTTTGTTTGTCATTTCAGCACGGTTAGCCATCAGTTCGGATAAGCCAATATCTGATTTTTCACCTTTGAGTGCTTTTTGCATTCGCTCTCTATTGGCTTGTGCCTTCTCCATTTGGAAAACCATAACTCTTGCCGCGTTGTTAGATATATTTAATTGTCTTGCAATAGTATTATAACGCTCAGGACCTTTACCGATTAAAGATATTTTTGACATCTTAGCTTCTAAAGCCGCGTCCGTTCCGCCGATTTCCTCCATCAGCAAAAGTCCTGCTTGATGTATGCCTATTTTGTCGGAATCTAGTTCCTTTTTTATACCTTCAATAAGTTTTCTTTTTTCACCCGTTAAATTTTTTAATATTTTTTCTGGTGCATCCCTTAAAGTTTTTGCTAAATCAATACCTGAAGTAACATCCATCCATTCTTGACCGGTTTTACCCGCAGATATTTTGCCCATAGCCTCTGCTGCAGATTTTTGTGCTTTTTGGCTACCTCCAAGTTCTTGAGATTGTACGGCAGCGGCTCGCATCACCTGCGTCATTAGGCGTGTGTCAACTATATAAGATTCGCTTGCTGTGGAAGCCTGCTCAATCATTTTAGACATTTCGCCCATGTCTATTACCCCAGGCTTTAAACCAATCTGCATTTGTTTAATCACAGTGGTCACTGAGGCTAAGTCGGCTCCTGCCTCCTGTGCGTTCATACCCATAGTCTTCATTCTACGTTCTAGCATCTCTATAGCACTGTCAGCATCTACGCCTGTTTCTTTTGAGAAATAAGCAACCTCACGAGTTAGCCCTCTTATTGTTTCTTCGCCACGTTTTCCTTCTGCTCCAAAAGCACCTGCTTTTACTTGAAGCCTCAACTTATCACCTATACCGATTAGTTCTTCTTCTTCTATACCTAATGAAGCAGCCGTCCTTTTAAATTCAGTCGATGTTTTTGTAGCTTCTAAAACGGAATCTGAATAGGCAGCAAATCCAGATTTAGCTTCATCACCAAATTGCCTAGCCAAAGCTCTATTTGTTTTATATAGCTTACCCGCATCTGCAGTAGCACTATTCATCATAGTTAAACCCTTTACCATCAGGGCATAACCGGCATTATCTTCAAGTAGTGACCATAGTTTATTATCAGCCATTTCTGAAAGATCTGCCGTTAAAGATTTGACACCTCCTTGCATCTTTGCAAGTGCTCTGTCTTGTGCTCCGGCATTCTTTATGGAATTTATTTGTTTTTGATGGGAATCAACTAATTCTTTATTTTGATTATGCAGCGCCTCAGTAGTTAACTCTAATTGCAATTCCAGTTTATGCAGGTCTTGTTTATATTCTTTTTCACTTAATACTAAAGATTCTAAAGCTTTCTTTTGTTCTCCTATATTACCTATATTCTTTTTTATATTATCGTTTAGTTTAGTTTGTGCCTGCGCGTTTTCAACTATTTTACCTAGTAGACTAGTATATGATTTGCTTTGACTATCTAAAGTAGCAGATGTTTTCATCGTCTCTTTAGCTAAATCCGCCATATTAGCAGCCGCACGTTTTACTTCTATGGCAACACCGATTGCTCCTTTTCTTCCTTTAAGCGAATAGTCCACCATCATATCAGTAGCGGTTTCTATTAATTTTTCATTTTTGGCTAAAACTAAATTAGTAGATTCTAATTCGGAGTTGTATTCGCTTTGAGATCTCTTAATTGCTTTTAACTGTTTCTCTAATAAAGAGAATGTTTTAGTAGCTTTAGTTGTTTTATTTTGGAGTTTATCTAACCCATCAGAAGTCTTTGCAGATTGTTCTTGCAAGGCAGCAGCAATTTTTTCAGTTTGTTTTAAGTCTGAGTTGTTATCTGCCATTGATTACCTTCACTTAAAGATAATAAATCTTAATGCAACGGCATTAATTAATAAATTGACCTGCAAATTTCTTAAATTCCTCTTTCGATACAGTTGACAGATCAACAAATTCTTGCGTTTTTCTGTCTGCCCAAGTTGGCGCGGAAATAACACTTGGATCTTCACGCTCATTATTGACAGCAGAAGAAGCCATTTGTTTAAGGTAACTAGAAAATTTAGGATTCTGATTAAGTGCTGTTACTACAGGCAAAAATACCTTTGGTTTTCTTCTACGGTATGCCCATGTAAAGTCCGTTTTAGAATTAGCCTCTTTACCTAATAAAGATTCCGCATCCCAAGACGTACCTAACATAGTCCCAAAAATATTATCGGTAGTTTCGCTATTTCTTCGTTCTAATAAAAGAAAGGCAAACTCCATCAGTTCTAAATCTGATGAGGTTAATTTTTTTATCTCGTCTGGAGTTTTACGCCAGTGAGCCATAATCAAAAGTCTGCGAGCCACTGACGGATCATGTTCGTATATTTCCAGTGGATCGCTTACGAAGGGTTTGGCAGAGTACTTTCAGATCTTAATGCTTGACCATGGTACGGACAGTAACGTGTATCGTTTGGCTGTATAAGGGCTTTATATTCGCATCCTGCTTCAGGGCATAAAGCTAAAACCGTATCGCTCATGGGGATGGTAGGAAAACATTGCTCATAAAATGTAATTAAAGCATCTGTTATTTCAGAGGGAGCACTAATAAGAAATTCAAATAATAATTGCGATCCTTTATCTTTTCTTTCTCTTGAAGTTAATACGTCATTACTGCCTCTTTTAAAAGCAACCTCAAATACATCTGCAACAGATACACCGTCTATACTGATGACTGAAAAAGCTACTATTGCCGTTTCTACAGAAGACCTTAAATTAACAACATCATCAACCGTGCGAACACTAGCTAAGGATGAAGCCTTACCTAAATCCTCACGCATTAGTCTTTTCATGTCGTATGAAACACCGTGAAACTTTAAAGTCTCTGTAGTCTCTATATCCTGCATACCAAGCGACTGACGCATACGCGCCACAACAGGATGGACTTTACCAACTGCAGAAAATGCTTTTCTAGTCGGTTCAGATTTTTCCTCTAGCCGCCTTCTTAAATCTGCTGCATCTGCATCTTTTCTCTCTTGTTCTTGCTGTACCTCTCGCTGCTCTTTATATTTTATTTGCTCCTCGGATTCAAACGACTGTTGAGGTTCCCCAAATTGTTCGCTGATTTTCATCGTACCTAAAGGACGGAGAGGTTTAGGTGCCTGCGCTGCTTCCTCACGCTGTTGTTGCTCTATACCAATCGGATCAAAATCGTCATCGACTAAAATAGTTTGAGCGTGGTCTATATCAAGAGATAGCTTTTTTTTGCCTAACTCTTGGGAGGCAGGTGTATTTAACTGCCGAGACGTTTCCATTTTGTCTTGCATTTGTAATTGTGGATATGCTTTTAAAAACTCATTAATTTGAGCTTTTTGTTCTTCAGACATTTTATCCATATTTTTCAAATCAAAATAACTCATAATACTCCCATAGGTATATTAGCTATGAGAATCTATTATAGTATTTTTGTCAACTTAAGATTAATTTCATGAGTTACAAAAAATTAATTGTAAGTAAATACAAAATAATTAGTGGTTTAAATTTTAAAGATTTAGACAAAAAATACCCCATAATTAAAAAATTAGACGGTGATATACGTGTTACCGATGACATACCTAACGTCAGTTCAATACGGTCAAGTCTCAACGACTATGAGATACTTAAAGGCACAAGAGAGATTCCCTTGTCGGAACTTGCTGATGTAAAACATGCGTTTTATGCAGCCGACGATTGGAAACGTAGTGAAAAACTAGCGGCTGAGGTGAAAGAAAACAAGTATATAGATCCACTTATCGTGGTGCTCGATGATGAGGGACTGTATATTTTAGAAGGTGCCCACCGCTGGGTAGCACTAGCTAAATTGGGACTGAAAAGTATTCCCGCTTTGCTGGTCATCGATTTAGAAAAAATCAATTAATATTGGAAAAGAGCCTTGAGCATTTACCCAGTCCGACTTGCTGAGTGGTTCCCCTACGGGGACGACAGACACGACACGACCAGTATGATATGCGAAATGTCTCGCTGCCTAGCATGTGGTAAAAAAATAAGATTTAAAAAAGCCTTTGGTCACCACTCGATCCCATGGGGTCATGGCGAAGTTTGGTGCAGCGAGAAGTGCTGCTACTCTGGAAGAAAAGCCCGACCCGACCGCCGCAGGGAGAATAGAATCAGGCGGAACAGAGAAAAGTATATTTGTCTAATTTTTAATATTTTAGATTTGTGAAATACTTGAACGGTTTTTCCCAGAGCCACAAGTGCTATGTGACATCCCCCATATAACGATAAAAAAACTCATACATGGTGCCGTATTTTTTCCAGTTACCTAAACTCTCTATGCCCGATTTAAAATCACGGCGGCTAGTATAAAGTACAGTTCTCAATTTATCATCAGGTATTCCCGATTCAAAAAGATATGCATTTGGAAATACGATTGCTTTTTTAGCAAGCCGCATAGCTTCAGCTAAAAAATAAGCCTGCTCATTCCATGGGATATACATTGTGCAGGCACAATAAACCAAGTCTACCGGTTCTATAGTTTTTGAAATATCTAAGAAATTACCTATAATTACATTAGGATGTACAAGGTCTTTTTTAGGTATTTCTTGGCATTCAATGCCTGACACTTTAGGTATATATTTTTCTGCCGCTTGTAGCGTGTAGCCTGGACCACAACCTATGTCTAAAAAGCTTTTAGGAGATTCCTTATACAGGTTATTCCAACAGTTCAAAGCACCGTCTAACTGAAAGCCATAATGGAAGGTGTCTTCGTAAGATCCATCGTAATAATTATCCCAATATTCTTGATCGTACTTTAGTCTCATCAAGACCTCAAAACATTAAAGAAAACATTTTCTAGTGTAATATTAAATGCCGTCGATTGGGTTATTTTTATTTCGTTAGGTATTGTGCGGTCGAAATTTATATTCTCCACCACACCAGACTGGTATATAAGTGTCTTCAATTTAAAGTCTACCGAGGAATATATAAACCTTATCGTCGGTAAAACCCAATAGGTATCCGAAGTAGTAAGGGAGTAAATTACGTTACCTCCTATTTTAACGACTACGGTTATATTCTCAGCACCTACGTTAGTACCATACCCACAAATTTCAATCACATCTCCATCGTTCAAAGTATTAGCGAATAAGGTATTAGTGATTAAATCACCTGTACTAGGCACACTTGTCGTAGATGTAAACCCCTTATACTGCCAGTCTAAATTTTCAATGCCGTCAGTGGCTAAAAATAAATTTTTAGCTCCTACAGAATCAGGTAGAATATAGTTCACATCATCTATTAAATCGGTCGGAGCAGATAAAGATACGGCAGCAGATTGATTACTGGTATTAGTAGTATGAAGGTACAATCTATTATCTTGGACAATTTGGAAGGTAGTGTTCCAGAATTCTAAATCGAGCGATATAGCGGTCCCATTTTTAGTCTGCGATAGCTGATAGTCGTCAGTAGTACGGTTCACGACATAAAAAATTTGATCTGAATAAAGATCAGGTAACTTAACTTTAAGACCATTAAATATATTATTATTATTTGTAATTAGATTTCCAAATAGAGTACCTGCTCTAGGTACGGGAACGTAGCTCAATCCAGCAGAGTCGTACATATAGTAGGCAGCGAAATATCTTAGATAGCTTTGTTGATTTCCAACATGCATACTGCATGTATCTGATTTAGCTAAAAAGCCAAGGGAATAGCCATTAGCACTAAAACCGGTCGATAGAAAATAATTATTACCTATACCAAAATCACAGCTAGTGGTATCTATACCCACAAAACCACAGACAATAGAGTTATCCGAAAGTTGGGCGTTCGTGGAACCACCTAGAATCACGCATCTATCTGAATAAAAAGAATAAAAATTATAGTCAACAGCACCACCTACTATAACTGAATTAACTCCTCCAAAAAATAAATTACGACCCCCTAAAATAAAAGACCCAAGAGTGGTTGAAAAATTGTTATTATAACCACCAGCGGAACCCCCTGTAGTGTTTTCCGCGCCTCCTAATATGATATTATAACCGATTATATTATTTTTATAACCACCTATTATACTTGAAAAACCATAAGATGAGTAGTTTTCAGAACCCGCTATTATACTGTTTGAGTAAGAACTATTATCTTTACCACCTAATACAGTACCACCCATCGAGGAATTGTTAGCGCCTCCTAAAATAGTCCCAAGCGTACCAGAACCAATTTGAGAAGGAGAAGCTTTAAGCGTTTGTAGTTCTATTCCACTGTTATTGTAACGAGTAATATTCTCAGTAGGGCTTCCAACAGAATCGAGAACAAAACAATTATCATTGCCTAACTTAAAAAGTATATTCCCAGACGCTTTAATGAAGTCTGTAAAAATACTTCCGGTTACTTGCAATTTTCCAGTACCTGTTATCTCAACGCTTTTACCTGTCTCAGTTATAATTGTATTACCTAAATCGTAACAGGCTTGAAGGTCACCTGTTATAGAGCCAAATAGACTGTCTTCCCAAACACCGTTAGAAGTCGCATTATCAAATAAACGTATATTTTGGTATTTGTTAGGACTTATAGATATAAAGCTACTATTGTCTTCATATAAGATATTAATTTCTAGACTGGATTTATTTATAATAAAAAAATGATGACCATTTAAACAAGTTTGAGCGTTAGGCAACACTACTGTTTGACTTTCAGATCCAACAAATTTTATGAAACTAGAGCTAGCGTCTAAAATTACATTTGAGGCAGAAGTGGTTAAAACATTAACCCCTTCAATAAGTGCTCCAGTTGATAAAATATCTAAAGTCAAATTTACCTCTAGTTTTTGAAGTGCAGTAGGGCAGTTGTTTGAAGTTTGACTGGATAGTACTCGTCTTGAGCATCACCACCAACCATGGCAGCCATACGAATTTTAAATAATCCATCAAGCGTAGCGTCAAAATCAACAGAAGATCCACCCGACAAAGACTTAAGCTTTTTATCTGCCACATCATATACATATCTCTTTAAGAGAAATGTCCAAGGACTATTAGTCGTCACCGCGTAGGTCAGTTCATTATTCCCAATATATGCATATATATTAAAAATTTGACCACTGCCGCCAAGGGGGGGGTCGTTAGACGTGCCGTAACCGCTTATTTCTATTACATCCCCATTTTCAATCGTATTTGCCGGTATTGTGTAATTGAAGAATATCCATTCGCTAGGGTCAGCAGAATCTCTAGTAATTTCTGTATTAGAATAAACAAGTACATTTTTATTACTTTGGCTTTGCCAACTTAAATTACCGGAGCCATCCGTAGTAAGCACCTGACCTGCAGAGCCTATACTTCCTGGCAGCACCAAATTAACTGAACTTGTTAAATTAGTAGGTGCCTGCAGCGATACTGATTTACTTTCGTAGTTAAAATTAGACGTATGCAAATGTAATTTATTTGAGGGAGTTAAAATATGAAGTTTATGGGTTCCTGAACCAGGAGATGCTGTAATAGTTACTGCCGTCGCAGCCCTATCTGAGAATAAAGAACCACCGCCCCCGTTGGTGTATGCTACAAAATAATATGTTTGATTTGGAGTTAATCCCCCTGGAAGTGTGTCGGTCGTAGTAAGATAAACGGCTGAATAATTAGGAATATTAAGGTTTGGGTAACCACTATACTCCACAGCAGCATAAGGATCACGAATAATAGTTACATAATTTAATTCATATACGGGATTTTGATCTTCGCTTCGTCCTATATGGACATCCCCTGATTCCACAGCTACTCTAAAAAAATTGCCTTTTCCATCGATTGGTGTTGATGCTGCAAAAAAATCATTACCTAAAACAAAATCACCTGGAGCTAAATCGTAAGCTCCCATACCACCCACAACTGATGCTGAATAGTTTGCCTTATTATACTGACCACCCAATACCACTGCTCTATCGCCCGCTATTGTATTATTGGTGCCTCCTATAATTACAGAGCATTCACCGGATGTAATAGTATGGTCCCGACCAGCAACGATGGCAGAATCTAGTACACCGTAACTTATTGAACTAGATGAGGCATTTATAATTGCACTACGGTTTCCGTTAAGATGATTACCAAATCCCCCACCTACAAAAGAATAGTCACCATTACATATGTTGTCACTTCCAGCGACCACGGCTGAATAATCGCCGCTAACGATGCTGTTAGTTGCACCAACCTGTGCTGAATAATCGCCATACACCGCGTTATCTAAACCGCCTATAGCTATAGAGTAGTCACCTGCTGCTGTATTTCTTGCACCGCCGATAGTTGTCGAGGCATAACCAGAAGCTGTTTTAGTTAAATCATCGTCTACTAAAAGCTGCATATCAATTGAATATGGTCCTGGGTTTTTTGTACCAGATAAATAAGACGGCTGTACGACAAAAGCGTGGCTACCAGTAGTTTTTATAATAAGATTACCATCACTAATGATAGGTACGTCGTTTATTTCCAGACCACCCGTTGTGGTAATTTTTAGAGATTCCGTTCCCTCAATAACAACATCCGTACCTGAGCTAGTAGTAATAACATTACCTGCATCATAAGCCTCTTGTAGGCTTATACCAGTACCCTGGCTGGACGCTTTATCCCAAGTACCGTCTGATGTAGTATTATCAAAAAGCCGTACTGTAACTGCTGCGCCTACTCCGAGGGAGGTCAACGATGCATCACTATTCAATATGAGACTTATAGCCTCTGTGGAGCGATTAAGAATATAAAAGTAATGACCGTTTAAACATGAAGTAGCATTTGGAAGCTTAACCGTTTGCGCTACCGTGCCTGTAAAACGTAAAATACTAGTCTCAGAAGCTGTAAGCACATAGGTACTAGCTGATGTTGTAATACTTTTTACACTCTCGACTAAAATACCTTTGTCTATAAAATCAACCATAATTGCCCTTTTTTGTTCAAAATAATAGACAGCAGCTTTAAACCCCAGTTATTTTAGTTAATCTAAGATTTATTGTGTAACTTTTACTGAGGTAAATTATGAAATTTTTACAATCCTATATTTCAGCGGCAACCACAAAGATTTGTGCAGCTAAAATGTCTTTTGAAGATTTTTGTGATGATGTTTTGAATAAGAGCATCGGACTTTTGTCGGCTAATGAAATCGAGCAAGCTCAACTAGCATATCAAAACTGGCTTAAACCAAACAAGCAGCCCACAAAACCCGATCACCCAGATATGAAAAAGCCTCTGAGTGCTTTGATTGAACGTACAAAACGCCTCGTCCAAAGTCAAAAATATGCAATAGAAAAATTCTCGGACGACCCTCGTTATAAATCCGCAATTGAGGCTGGACTAAAGGCTATCGAATACGGAGAGGCTATACTTGCAAATAAAAAATCAAAAAAGTCTGATTTTATAGCTCACGCTGAAATGAACAGCACCGCGTCTCGTTTATTCAATAAAGTAGGGTAGATTCTCGGCATGGGCTATGATTATGGCTAAATACGGTTGTAAGTTTGAAATACCAGATACAAATCCGGTTTCAAATTTTTGGTGTTCTACAGTCTAGCCCACCTGGATAAGATCTATTTGAAAGGTATCCGTTACACATGAAGCTGTTAATCGTGCCACAATTACGATTACTTTCTGTGTAGTCACAATAATATTTCGTACCCGATCCTGAC
>Ga0208942_1000299_pt1 | contig 21523 bp, 17 predicted proteins | sample GreLakmeSU08MSRF_FD_187704 | JGI IMG/M metagenome (GOLD analysis project Ga0208942, IMG submission 187704) | Freshwater lentic microbial communities from great Laurentian Lakes, MI, USA - Great Lakes metaG SU08MSRF (SPAdes) | ecosystem: Environmental > Aquatic > Freshwater > Lake | place: Great... | reverse complement strand
GGCAGGCGCGGCTGGTGCGGCTGGTGCGGCTGGTGCAGCACCGGCGGCTGCACCTCCGGCCGCGAACCCGAACGCAGGCAGTTGCTCTGGGGCGACGGGCGGTCGCGGCGCTGGTGGCGGCGCTGGTGGCGGTTCGGGCGCAGCTCCAGGCAGTTACGTCGTGAAGCTCACGGTGAATGGCAAGGAATACGCCAGAGGCGTGACGGTACTCGAAGATCTCTGGATGCCGAAACGCTAACTGTCGGGTGAACGCATGCGGGGCCGGCTCAGGTCGAGCCGGCCTCGTCTGTTTGTCATCGTTAAATGCTTGACTACACGCTCGCCGATCCCGAACGTTGGCAACACCCCAACAGCCCGAATCATGACCAGAAACTGCTTGATCCATCGCGCCGCGTCGCTGGCGTGCGCGCTTTTCGTCGCCATGCCGGTGTTCGCGCAGGCGACCTCCACCGCGAACCGCCTCCCCAGCTTTGAGCAGATGTACGGCTTCAAGCCAGGTACCGATCGCAAGTTGCCGAGCTGGAAGCAGGTCACGGACTACCTGACCGCACTCGACAAAGCCTCGTCACGCGTGTCGTTACGCACACTGGGCAAGACGGTGCTCGGTCGCCCATTCCTCGTGGCCTTTGTCGCCGACTCCTCCACTCTCGCGAACATCGAACGGTACCGCACAATTCAGCGCAAGCTGATGGATCCGCGCGTGCGTACCGCGGCTGACTCGAAAGAGCAGTTGATCGCTGAGGGAAAAAATGTCATCCTCGTGACCTGCTCGATCCACTCGACGGAAGTCGGAGGCTGGAATACCTGCCTCAACCTCGCCGACCGTCTCGCGCGCGCGGAAACGGACGAGGCGAAGATGGTGCTGGCCAACACAATCATCATGCTCGTGCCGAGCCAGAACCCCGATGGCGTGGACATTGTCGGCGACTGGTATCGCTCGACGCTGAACACGCCTGCCGAGGGCACGAACCCGCCCGAGCTGTACCACTACTACACGGGGCACGACAACAACCGCGACTGGTACGCGTTCACGCAGCCCGAGACCCGCTATACAGTGGACTCGCTCTACACACCGTGGGATCCGCAGATCGTCAACGACGTTCATCAGCAGGGCGGAAACACCAGTCGCATCTTCGTGCCGCCGTACATGGACCCGATCGAACCGAACATCGATCCGATTCTCACGTCGAGCACGAACGCGCTCGGCCTGCAAATGACTTGGAGACTCATCGCGGACGGCAAAACCGGCGTGGCCAACAACGCCAGCTATGACCAGTGGAGCCCGGCGCGGCAGTATTCGCTGGTGCACCGCGGCGCCCGGATCCTGACCGAGACAGCGAGCGCGCGGCTCGCCACGCCGGTCGACATACCATTCGACCGCCTCGGTACCAGTCGCGGCTACGACGCGCGTGTGCCGAGTTGGAACCACCCCGTGGTCTGGCCCGGCGGAAAGTGGGGGCTCCAGGAAATCGTGGACTATCAAACGTCCGCCTCGTGGGCGCTCTTCGTGCACGCCGCACGGGATCGTCGTGCCTGGCTCGAGAGCTACGCCGCGATTGGCGAACGCGCGCTCGGCGCGATGCCACCGTGGGGCAGGGATCCGTGGCCGAGCGCGTTCATCATTCCAAAGGCGCAGGCCAGCGCGAGTGCACTGCACCGGATGATTTGGACGCTGCAGCACGGTCAGGTTGAGATCCGCGAGACGACCGCGCCCGTGAGCGTCGATGGCAAGACGTACGCAGCGGGCAGTTACGCCGTGCTCGTCAAGCAGCCGTTTGGTGGCTACGCGAAGTCGCTGCTCGAACGCCAGAAGTATCCGAACCTGTTCGAATATCCCGGCGGTCCGCCGAAGCGTCCGTATGACGTCACCGCGCACACCCTACCGTTGTTGTTCGGCGTCGAAGTCGCCACGCTCATGGGCGCCGAACCCGCGACCGGCAGGCTGATCGCCGAGGTGAAGGAGGCTACGTTCAACGCGCCGATGCTCTCGGGCACGAGCAGTCGGCGAATCGGCCTCTACAAGAGCTATGACGCGGCGATGGATGAAGGGTGGACGCGGTACGTGTTCGACACGTACAAGATTCCTTACACATCGCTGCGCGACAAGGAAGTCCGGGCGGGCAACCTGATCGCCAAGTATGACGCGATCATCATCCCCGAACAAAGCCCAAGCGCGATCGCTCGCGGAGTGGGCAACACCTATCCCGATTCGCTCAAGGGTGGCCTTGGCGAACTGGGCGCTGCCGCGCTCACCGCATTCGTTGAGGCGGGCGGCACACTGATTGCATTCAACGATGCCTCCGAATACGCCATCGAGGCGATGAAGCTGCCGGTGAAGAACGTGCTCAACGGGGTGCGGAACACGGATTTCTACGCGCCAGGCTCGCTCTTCGCCGTCGAAGTCGACAAATCACATCCCGTCGCGAAGACCTTCAACGCACCGACTCCGGCCGTCTGGTTCGAGAATAGCGCGGCGTTCGAAGTGACCGATCCGTCGGCCGTCGTGGTTGCGAGATATCCGGCCACTGGCAACGCGTTGCTGTCGGGTTGGTTGCTCGGCCCGGAGAAACTGAACGGCAAGGCGGCTCTCGTCGACGTTGCCAAGGGCAAGGGCCACGTGGTGTTGTTCGGATTCCGGCCGCAGTATCGCGGCCAAACCGAATCCACTTATCCGCTCATCTGGGGTGCAATCCTTCGCGGCAATGACAACGCCGTGAGGCCGTAGCGGAGATGGGCCGGGGCGTTCCGATGGACGGCGAGCCAGCACGCGCGGCGCAAGAATCCGGCGCGCCATCGGGTGCGACGCTGGACAAGCGCGATGTGCTTTCGGGACTGCGGTGCCACCAGAAACTCTGGTTCGAGTTTCACGAAGCGTACGCGCCGGAGCTCGTGCCCGATGCTGAGGCGGAGATGCGCTTTGCGGAGGGTCACCTCGTAGGCGCTCGGGCGCGGCTGGCGATGGGTGATGGCGTGCACCTCGCCCCAGGGCGCGAAGTTGCGCAGATCGAAGTGGTGAAGCGCACGGCGGAGGCGATGGAGCGGGGGGAGCGGCTCCTGTTCGAGCCCGGGTTCACCGCCGCCGGCGCGAGCGTACGTGCGGACATCATGGCCCGCGACGGTGACGCCTGGGTGATGACCGAGGTGAAATCGTCGAAGTGGCCTGAGAAGGATCGTGACCGAGAGAAGAAGGTCGCGCTCCACCTGACCGACATCGCCGTGCAGCGGTGGGTGGCTGGTGAGGCGAAGGTGCCGATCGCTCGAGCCAACCTGATGTACCTGAATCCGGAGTGTCGTCACCCGGACCTGTCGAATCTCTTCACGTCCGTCGATGTCACGGCGCGTACCGCGCCGGTGGTACTGGCGCTCCCCGCCGCCGTGCGCACGATGCATGCGATGCTACGTGACGCCGAGCCGCCCAAGGTGTCGGTCGGCGACCAGTGTACCGAACCGGACGAATGCCCGTTCCACGCACGCTGCCACGACACGTTGCCGGACCATCACGTCAGCGAGTTGTACTATGCCAAGAAGCAGGCGAGAACACTCGCCGCTGAAGGCAAAACGATGATCAGCGACCTGAGTGCATCCGACGCCCCGAATGCACCGGCCAAGCGGCAGGTGCGCGCGGTGACGACCGGAACCCGGATCGTTGAGCCGGGCCTAGCGAATGCGCTCACTGCGATCGCACGTCCGATCGCCTATCTCGATTTTGAGACGGTACAGCTGGCCGTGCCGCGCTGGCCCGGGTGTGGGCCGCAAGCCATGGTCACGGTGCAGTTCAGTGTGCACCGGGAGGGGTTTGCGGACGACACCACGCGTCAGTACCTCGCCAAGCGCGGCGGTGATCCGCGTCCGCAACTGATTACGGAGCTGATTGACGCCTGCGCCGGTGCAGCGTGCGTTGTCGTGTACTACGAAGCGTTTGAGAAGGCACGGATCCGGGAACTCGCCGATTGGTTTCCTGAGCACGCGTCGGCGCTGATGGACATCAGCGACCGCATTGTGGACCTGCTGCCGATCGTGCGCGACCATGTGTACGATCCTGAGTTCCACGGCTCGTTCAGCCTCAAAAAGGTCCTGCCGGCGCTTGTGCCGGACCTCGACTATTCGGACCTCGTGATCCAGGACGGCGGAGCGGCGACGGCGGGGATCTATCGCCTCCTGTTCGACCAGGGTCTGGATGCCGATGCACAGGCTGCGCTTCGCACCGACCTGTTGGCATATTGTCACCGGGATACCGAGGCGATGGTGAAATTGGCGGCGAAACTGAGGGAGCTCATGTGAAACTGAAACCTCTACCGGGCGCGATTTCACTTGCCCTGGCGCTCACTGCGTGCGGCGGAGAGAAATCAACGCCGACCGACGGGGCGTCGGCGGGTGTGTCCACCTCGTTCGCACGATTGCAGACGCAGGTACTCGAGTCGTCGTGTGGTTTCTCAGCCTGTCATACACCGGGCAACACCAGCAACTCAGGTCTCGTGCTGACCGGGGCTGGCGTGTACCAGTCGCTGGTCAATGCGCCTGCGACGCAGCCCATTGCAAAAGCCGACGGACTGCGTCGCGTCGTGCCGGGCAAACCCGACTCGAGCCTGCTCTGGCACAAGGTGAACGGGTTCGCGAACGGCCACCACGCGCGTGACTATGGCGCCGCCATGCCCTATGGCGGCCAGCCGCTTCCTGCAGGCCAGATCGAATTCATCCGTCAGTGGATCGCGGGCGGAGCGAGCCGCACGTCGGACGACATCAGTCCGAGTCTGCTCTCCGGAACGGCCGCGGCGCCGGCGTACGTGCCGCTCATTGCGCCTACCGGCGGATTTCAGCTGCGAATGATACCGTTCAGTATCAACGCGAGTTCCGAACGTGAAGTGTTTCTGTACGCACCGGTGAGCAATACCCAGGAGACCTGGGTGAATCGCGTGCAGACGAACATGCGTACCGGGAGCCACCATTTCGTCATCTACTCTTTTGCCGCGAACACGCCATCGCTGGTGATCCCACAGGCGGGTATCGTTCGCGACCTCAAGAACAGCGACGGCACCTACCAACTGGGCACGATCGCCGCTATGGGGTATCACGTCTTCTTCGGCGGTTCGCAGGCGGCGGCTAGCGACTTCACCTTTCCGGCCGGTGTTGCGATGCGGGTGCCGGCCGGCACCGTGCTCGACGTCAACTCCCACTATGTGAACAGCACGGCCAAGGCGATCACGGGTGAGGCCGAAGCGAACCTCTACACCGTGCCGGCGTCGCAAGTGCAGTTCGAAGCCGCCGCGCTGAACCTCAACAACACCGCCCTCACATTGCCGGTCGGTCGCGACACCACGATTCGGAAAACGTTCAAGTTCACCAAGCTCACGCGAGTCGTGATGCTGACCTCCCACATGCACAAGCGCGGATTGAAATTTGTCGTGCGCATTTCGGGTGGTGCTCGCGACGGTGAGTTGGTCTACCAGAACGAGGCATGGGACCACCCGTTGATCCTCACGCTCCCGACTCCGCTCGTGCTGCAGGCGGGCGAGGGGCTCACGTCCGAGGTCACCTATCGAGGTGACGCGTCCAAGGTGGTGCGGTTCGGGCTGACGTCGGAAGACGAAATGAACATCATCTTCGGCTACTCGTACTGATGGTGACGTCCGCTGTTCCGGTTGCGCGGCGCGCGGTCACACATCTCAAGAGAGTGGATCCGGCGTTCGGAGCGCTGATCGCCAAAGTCGGTCCGTGCAAATGGCAGGGTACGAGCGACCACACGCATTTCGGGTTCGTGCTGCGCTGCATCGTGTACCAGCAGCTGTCGGGCAAAGCCGCCGCAACCATCTTTAGCCGTGTGCAGGCACTGTATGGCGGGCGCTCGCCCACGGCGCCGGAGCTGCTCGCCACGCGGGCGCCGAAATTGCGCGCGGCCGGGCTGAGCGGGCGAAAAGTCGAATACGCGAAGGAACTCGCCGCGCGGTCGCACGGGGGAGAAATCGCGCTGCATGAGCTTCACGCGTACCGTACGGTCGCGGCATGGTATCTCTGGCGCAATCTCGAGTTGGCTGCATGATCGTCGTCACAGGCGCACGCGGATTCATCGGGAGTGCGGTTTGTGCCGCGCTGCGCGCGCGCGGTGATCGTGTGGTCACGGTCGGACGTGGGCCGGATGCCAACGTTGCTTGGCCACCCGGCGAAGCCGAGTTTGATACCGCGGCGCTTACCGTCCTCGCGGGTGCGCGCGCGGTGGTGCACCTCGCCGGCGAATCGATCGGTGTCAGATGGACGGAGGCGAGAAAGCGTGAGATCGTTCGGAGTCGGGTGGTCAACACCGGTCGACTGGCCCGCGCCGCCGCAACGGTGATCCCGACACCGGCGGCGTTTCTTTCCGCGTCGGGCGTGGGCTACTATGGCAGTCGCGGCGACGAGTGGCTCGATGAGTCGAGCAGCACCGGCACCGATTTTTTATCGGAAGTGACCCGATTATGGGAGGGAGCTACCGAGCCCGCTCGTGAGGCAGGTATGCGCGTCGTATGCATGCGATTTGGCGTCGTGCTGGGCCCCGGTGGCGGCATGCTCGCGAAGTTACGCCTGCCGTTTTCGCTTGGACTCGGCGGTCGCTTGGGCAGTGGCCAACAGTGGTTGAGTTGGATTTCACTGAACGACCTCGTGCGCGTCGTCCTGCGCCTCATTGACCATTCGGGGATCGAAGGTGCGGTGAACGTCGCGAGCGCCACACCTGTGCGCAATGAGGAGTTCACCGCGACACTGGGACGTGTGCTTCGTCGCCCCGCCGTGCTGCCGGTGCCCGCGTTTGCCCTGCGGGCGATGTTCGGCGAGATGGCTGACGGTACGGCATTGGCGAGCCAGCGCGTACGACCGGCGCGGCTGCAGGCGGCCGGATTCGTGTTCGATCAGCCAACCATTGACGACGCGCTCTGTGCCGCACTGAAGTCCCCGGGCCGCTGATAGATTTCTGGCTCGTGTCGGACGCAGGTGAACCTGCGCCCATCAATCGACCCTGAGCCGTAGCGGAGTCTGTCATGCCCGTCGTGTCGTTCACTCAACTTCCCGATGACGCCCGCGTCTGGATTTTTGGCACCGTCTCGCCCGTGGACGACATTGATGCCGGACGGATGCTTGCCGAAGTGGACGCCTTTCTCCTTCAGTGGAAGGCGCACGGTCATCCACTAACGGCCGCACGGGATTGGCGGGACGAACGGTTTCTCGTGATTGGCGTTGACCAGCAATCCGAAGGGGCCTCGGGGTGCTCGATCGACGGACTGTTTCGGATTCTGCAGGGACTCGAGCGGGCCATCGGAAGTTCACTGGTCAGTGGTGGCCGCGTGTTCTACCGGGATGGACTGCAGCTCGTGCATTCCATCACGAGGCAGGAATTCGAGACGATGGCCAAGCGTCTTGAGGTTGGACCAGACACGCTGGTGTTCGACACGACGCTGACGACCGCGGCCGCCTACCGGACCGCATTCGAGGGGCCGGTGTCAGCTGGCTGGCACGCGACACTCTTGCCGGCGGACTAGTCGCTCGCCGGTCCCGCAGCAAAAGGCCCCGGCCTGCGAGCAGGCCAGGGCCTTTTCTTTCTGGCCGACTTAGACCGCCGGTTGTGGATCTGGTGGATCGATGAATTCGCACGCCTTGTGCGCGCCGTCGCAGAACGGTTTCCGCGCTGAGTGGCCGCAGCGGCAGAGTGAAACGTTCGGCTTGTCGTTATTCCGCGCGATCTCCTTGCCCTCGTGGTCGACGAGCGAAAAATCGCCCGTGACGAGCAGCGATCCGTTCTTGCGAACCTTGATCTCGACGCGGCTTGGCGTCATCGGCTCGACTGCCGCCGGAATGTTTGCGGCGGTCACGCGCGCAACCAGTCGGCCTGCCAGTTCTTGATCTGCTTCTTGATCGCTTCGCCCGTGGCCAGCTCGCCGGACAGGCAGCGCTCAACCAGCGCGGGAAGTTCGGCATCGCTGGCAAACCGCAGCCCGACGAGCTGCCGGGGCGTCAGGTCGCTGATCCGCGCCGCGACAGCGCCTGTCAGGATTGCACGCAGCCTGATCTGCATCTCGAGTCGGATGACCCGGTCCTGCACCTTGTTCGCCATGATCCGCGAATACGAAATACCGATCAGTAAGGCGACAGCCAGTGCCGCGGCCCAGGCGTTGTCGCCGCTCCGGATCTGCACGGCCTGCCAGATCGAATATGCGACGTTGATCAAGAGGATCGGCATAACGACGTAGTGATACAGGGGCACCCAGCGGCGGTGCGACCCGTAGTCCTGTGCCTGCGTTGACATGGCGTACACTCGCGAACGAAGTGGAAGAGCCGAATCACGTGCAATTTGGCGTCGGGGATCGGAGATTTGCAGCGTCCGAACGCAATTGTGAGCGTTATAACGCAATTGTGAGCGTTCCTCCGCTCCTTCACCCCCTCACGGCCCGTTCGGCATACTTTTCAGTATGCGCAGTGAACGAATAGCACTCATTTTCGCGGCCACGATAACCGCCGCATGCGGCAAGGCCGCGCCCGACTCGATCGAGGCCACCGGAACGCTGGAAGTGGTCGAGGTGCAGGTTAGCGCCACGGTCCCCGGACGCGTCGCTAGGGTCTGGGTGATCGAAGGTCAATCGGTTCGCGCCGGCGACACGCTTGCGGTCCTTACGCAGCCCTCGCTCCCCGCCGAGCAACAGCAGCGTAGCGCCCGGGTCCGTGCGGCTCGTGCCGCGCTCGATGAGCTCGAGCACGGCGCCCGGGCCGAAGAGTTGCGGCGCGCGGAGGCCGAGCTCGCCGCCGCCGAGGCCGACGCTGGCCGCACGGCGCGCGATGCCGATCGCTTCAAGGCGCTCGCCGACCGGCAGACGGTCAGTGCGCAGCAATACGACGCCTCCCGCACGCTCGCCGCGTCAACCGCCGCGCGCCGCGACGCGGCGCGGGCATCACTCGCGCTGCTCCGCGAAGGGGCGCGAGCCGAACGCGTGGCCGCCGCGCGCGCGGAATCCGACCTAGCCACCGCGGCCGCCGAGGGGACACGCGCCACCGCCGCCGACCTCGTGCTCCGCGCACCGGTTGATGGCGTGATCAGCAGCCGTAACGTCGAACCGGGCGAAGTGGTCTCTGCTGGGCGTGCCGTCGTGACCGTGGCCGACGTGAAACACCAGACGGTGCGGGTCTTTGTGTCGCAGGCACAACTCTCGCGCGTCCAGCCCGGGCGCCAGGTGCAGGCCGTGCTCGACGCGTATCCAGACCGAGAGTTCCAGGGACGCGTCGCGACGATCGCCACCAAAGCCGAGTTTACGCCGCGGGTTGCGCTCACCGAGAAGGAGCGCAACGACTTGCTGTTCGCGGTGAAAATCGCGTTTGCCGACACCACCGGCCTGTTGAAGGCCGGCCTGCCAATCACCGTGCACCTCGAGACGCCCGCGGGAGCGACGAAAACGCCGTGAGCGGTTCGGCGGTGGCCACCACGCCGGGTATGTCCGCTGTCGGCACGCCGACCGTGGTCACGCGCGCGCTGCGTAAGGAGTTTGGCGCGCGCGTCGCGGTGGACTCGCTCGACCTCACGATCTATCGCGGCGAAGTGTTCGGTCTGCTCGGGCCGAATGGCTCTGGCAAGACGACTACAATCCGCCTGCTGTGCGCGCTGATGGCGCCGACCTCCGGCTCGGCCGAAGTGGTTGGGCTTGACGTCGAGACGCAGGGTGAGCGCGTGCGCGCGCGCATCGGCTACATGTCGCAGCGGTACGGGCTCTATGACGATCTCACCGTTGCCGAAAACCTCCGCTTCTATTCCACGGTGTATGGCCTGCATGGCGAGGCGCGCACGAGGCGCCTCGCAGAACACAGCTGCGCGCTCGGCCTCGACGAGCGTCGTAATCAGCTGGCGGGCACGTTGTCTGGTGGATGGAAACAGCGGCTTGCGCTCGCCTGCGCCACCGCGCACGAGCCGGAGATGCTCTTTCTCGACGAGCCGACCGCTGGCGTGGACCCGGCGGCACGTCGCGACTTCTGGACTTCCATCTACGCACTCGCGTCGCGAGGCACGACCATCCTCGTGACGACGCACTACATGGACGAAGCCGAGCGCTGTCAGCGACTCGCCTTTCTCTCGCGCGGTCACCTCATTGCGCTTGGTACTCCGCGCGAGATCACGGCCCACTTCGGCCAGGCGAGCATCGAGGACGTCTTCATCGAGCTGCAGCGTCAGGACGAGGCCCAGTACGGCGTGGCCGTCGGGGGCTCGCGGTGAGCCTCCTCACACGCATCCGGCTCTCGCGGTTCTGGCCGATGCTCTGGAAGGAGTTCATCCAGATGCGGCGCGACCGGCTCACGTTCGGGATGATGACCGTCCTCCCGGCGGTGCAACTCGTGCTCTTCGGTTATGCGATTCAGACGGACGTGCGTCATCTGCCAACGGTCGTGCTCGATGAATCACGGACGGCCGATAGCCGGCAACTGATCGCTGTGATCGGCAATACTGGCAACTTCGACATTGTCGGCGCGGTGGCTGATCGCGAGCATTTGCGACGCGAGATCCTTGGCGCGCGCGCCGCCGCGGCGTTGGTGATTCCTCCTGACTATGCCCGCGACCTCCGCGCCGGCCGCACCGCGACCGCGCAGATGATCGTGGATGCGGCTGACCCCCAAGCGTCGTCCGCGGCCATGGCGGGCGCGCAGCTCGCAGCGGGGGCGCTCTCCACCCAGATCGTCGCGGAACGGTTCGGTGTGGCGCCGCCGCTGGAGATGCGCGTGCGGCCCTGGTTCAACCCGGCGCAGCGCAGCGCGATTTTCATCGTGCCTGGCGTGATCGGTGTGCTGCTCACCATCACGCTGACGCTCATCACCAGTACCGCAATCGTGCGCGAGCGTGAGCGCGGTACGCTCGAGCAGCTCGTCGTCACGCCGATCGGCAAGACGAGCCTCATGCTCGGCAAGCTCGCGCCGTTCATGCTCGTGGGTTATGTGCAGATGTCGGTCGTCATGGGCCTCGGCAAGCTGATCTTCCATATCCCGATCGAGGGCAGCCTCCCACTCCTCTACCTGCTGGCGCTTCCGTTCATGTTCGCCAGTCTCGGTGTTGGCCTGTTGATCTCGACCATCGCGAAAAGTCAGGCGCAGGCCATGCAGCTGTCGTTCTTTTTCATGCTGCCCAATATCCTGCTCTCGGGCTACATCTTCCCCCGTGTCGCCATGCCGGAGCCCGCGCAGTGGCTTGGGCTCGGGCTTCCGCTCACCTATTTCCTCAAGGTGCTTCGGGGTATTCTGCTCAAGGGCGTCACCTTCGGCGATGTGTGGCAACCGACGCTGTCGCTGATCGGGCTCGCCGCACTATTCCTCACGATCAGTGTGCGCCGCTTCAGGAAGACGATCGAATAACAAATGGGGCGGACGTGGCGTGCTGCTGCTACGGCGCGACGGCCGCCGACCGGGCGAGGGTGATCCCTTCGCGCTCGAGCCGCTGGAGAATTCCGAGCAGGACCGCCTGCCGGATCTCGAAACCCTGTGTGAAATCCATTCCCGGGATGAAGAGCGACGTCTCGACTTCCGGTCCGTTGAGGCCGGCCGCGATGAGGTGTGAGCGCTGCAAGGTGCTTCGCCCGTCCTCGGCCACCGCTTCGGCGACGAGCGCCGGTACGTGGCCAACACGCTCAGCTATTGTCGACGGAGCAAGCAACAGCGTGATCACGTACCGACGACCATCGCGGCGCGTGAGGTTGCGGAGGCGGCTCTTGAGCAGGTCGGCATTGGCGAACACGACCTCCTCGCCGTTCACGCTGCGGACCCGCGTGGACTTGAGTCCAATGTGGACGACGTCGCCCTCGAACTGGTCGACTGCGATTGCGTCGCCCACGACAAACGGCTTGTCGAGCACGATCGACATCGCTGCGAACAGGTCGCCAAGGATGTTCTGGACGGCGAGCGCGATGGCAATGCCGCCCACGCCGAGGCCCGTGAGGAGCGTTTTGACCTCGAAGCCACTCGTCTCGAGGCCTACGAGGATAACCGTGATCCAGAGGATCAATCGGCCGACATAACCCAGCGCGCGCAGTGTCGTCCGGTCGAGACCGTCCTTGCGCGCGGCGTATCGTCCGGCCAGGAAATCCACCACGACGTTGCCGGTGCGAATGGCCTGCAGCACGGCGATCACGATCATCGCTCGGTGGATTGCCGTGTGAGCCGCGTCCGGGAAGTGCAGCCAGGCGAGGGCGCTGCCCACGGCGAGCAGGAGAACGTAGGTCTTCTTGATGCTCTTGAGCGCCTCGATCACCGCGTCGTCGGCGACCGTCTCGGTGCGCGCGGCGAGCACGGCAAGCCGGTGCGACACCACGCGACGGACCAGCACGATGACGGCCGTCGCTCCGAACGCCCAGCCCAAAGCGACTGCCCAGTCGAGGACCGTGTTGCCGAGTAGCATCGTCTCCAGCCAGGCGGGACTGTTCATGGAGGGGTGGGGGATCGGGGTAGGCCGATAAAACCGGTCGACGGGTACGTATAATACCATAGCTCACGGAGGAGCCCACGATGTTGATTCGACCTGCCGCAGACATTCGTTCGTCGGAAATGACCCCGGAAGCAGCATACTGGAACCGCCGCGATTGGCTGGCGGCAGCCGGCGGCGCGTTTGCCGCGAGCGCGCTCGTGCCGGGCTCATTGCGCGCCCTCGCACAGGGTGGCTCCCCCGTGGCTCAGGGTACACCGTACGGACTCCAGCCAGGCGATAAGCCCACGCCGTGGGAAGACGTCACGGGCTACAACAACTTCTACGAGTTCGGTACAGGCAAGGAAGATCCCGCCGAGTTGGCCAAGGGCTTCAATCCGAAACCGTGGACGGTGAAGGTGGACGGCCTGGTGAAGAAGGCGGCCGACTACCAACTCGAAGACTTCATTAAGCCGAGCAAGCTCGAGGACCGCATCTACCGGCACCGGTGCGTGGAAGCGTGGTCGATGGTGATTCCGTGGCGCGGCATTCCGCTGGCCGACGTGCTGAAGCGTGCCGAGCCGACGTCGCAGGCGAAGTTCGTGGAATTCACGACGCTGTTCGATCCGCGCCGCATGCCAGGGCAGGCGTTGCGCGTGCTCGACTGGCCGTATGTCGAGGGACTGCGGCTGGACGAGGCGATGCATCCGTTGACCTTGCTCGCGACCGGCGTTTATGGCCGCGACCTGCCCAACCAGAATGGCGCGCCGCTCCGCCTGCACGTGCCGTGGAAATACGGATTCAAGAGCATCAAGTCGATCGTGCACATCAGGCTCGTGGACAAGCAGCCGCGCAACAGCTGGCAGCTCTCGTCGCCGAATGAGTACGGGTTTTATTCCAACGTGAATCCCGAAGTGGACCACCCGCGTTGGAGCCAAGCCTCGGAGCGTCGCATCGGCGAGTTCGCCCGGCGGAAGACGCTCATGTTCAACGGATACGCAGACCAGGTTGCCTCGATGTATTCCGGCATGGATTTGCGGAAGAATTATTAGGGCGGTAGACCGGCTACCGCTTTTGCAAACGCCACCGACAACGCCTGCTCTTGCATTCGCCGAACGAATGCGCGCGATCAAGCAGCCGCGCGGGTTTAGCGTGCTGCTTATCGTTGCGCTCTGCATTCCACCGGCGCTGGCGATCATGGGGTTGGCCTCCGACATCCTCGGCGGCACTCGCTACTTCGGGTCGAACCCAATCAAGGAAGGCGAGCATTTCCTCGGTCGGTGGACGCTGCGGCTGCTCGTCGTCACGCTCGCCGTGACGCCGCTCCGTCAACTTACTGGCTGGAACTGGCTCGCGAAGCATCGGCGCACGATCGGGCTTTTCGCATTTGGGTACCTGACGCTGCACTGGATTGCGTATGCCTTCCTCGACGTGCAGCTCAACTGGACCGACCTCAAGAAGGACCTGCTCAAGCGTCCGTACATCTACCTCGGCATGACGGCGCTGGTGCTGATGATTCCGCTCGTGGTCACGTCGACCAAGGCGATGATCCGGCGGCTTGGCCGCAACTGGGCGCGGCTCCACCGCCTGCTGTATGTCATCGCCATCCTCGGCGTGATCCACTACGCAATGGCGGTAAAGAAGGATCTCACCGATCCGCTCACCTACGCGTTGATGCTCTCCTTGCTTTTTGGTTGGCGGCTGTCGCGCTGGTCGCGGAAGGCCACGACGGCGGCAAGAACGGTCGGTTCGCCCGTATGAGGAAGCCGCGAGGTCGTGGCGCGCCGGTGAGACGGAGTGCGAACCCGTATGACAGATCCGTGGTGAAACCGGTGGTGAAACCGGTGGCGAAGCCAGTGCAGAAATCGGCGGCAAAGCTGGTGGCGGTACCGGCCGTGATACCGGTGGCAAAGCCGGCCGCGCCTCAATTCCGCGACTGCTTCGCGATCGTCACCCCGGGGTTCGAATCGCTCACTGAGGGCGAACTGCGGACACTCGGCGTAGCGGCAGTCGCGAAGTCCGAGGGCGGCGTAAGCTTCCGCGCCGATGACCGCGCGCTCGCGGCGGCCAACCTGCAGCTGCGCACCGCCACTCGTGTGCTCGTGCGCGTCGCCGAATTCTCGGCGAGGTCATTCGCCGAACTCGAGCGGCGCGCGAAGCCCGTTCGTTGGCGCGACTATCTCCCGACGGGCCGGAACGTGGCCTTTCGGGTTACCTGCAAGAAGTCGCGACTCTATCATTCCGACGCGGTGGCGGAGCGTTTGGCGAAATCGCTGATGGCGGCGGCTCCCAACGCGACAGTTGTGCGCGCTGGCGGCGGTGACGACGAGGATGAAAGTCCTGCGGCGCAGCTCTTCATTGTGCGCGTCGCCCACGATGTGGTGACCATCAGCGCCGACGCTTCGGGCGAACTGTTGCATCGTCGCGGGTACAGACTCGCCACCGCCAAGGCGCCGATCCGCGAGACGATCGCCGCCGGTTGTCTGCTTGCGCTCGGCTACGACGGATCCGTGCCGTTCATTGATCCGATGTGCGGGGCGGGGACCTTTGCGATCGAGGCGGCGCTGATCGCACGCAACATCGCGCCGGGCATTGGCCGAACCTTCGCGTGTGAGTCGTGGCCAGGTTTTGACGCGGACGCCGCTAGGCAAAGCCGGGCAGATGCGAAAGCCGCGGAGCGCGCGTCAGCTGCGGCGCCGATCTTCGCATCGGATCGCGACGCGGGGGCGGTGAAGGCCACGCTCGGCAATGCCGCACGCGCCGGCGTCACGGCCGACCTCACGGTGACCGAATGCGCGCTCTCAGCGATCGAGCCGCCGTCTGGAGTCGGCATGCTGATCGCCAATCCACCGTACGGTGCGCGCGTCGGCGATGCGAGCGACCTGCGCAACCTGTACGCGCAGTTCGGCAATGTCGCGCGCACGAAGCTCGGCGGTTGGCGGGTGGCGCTGGTTTCTGCGGAGCGGTCGCTCGAGGCGCAGACGAAGCTGCCGTTCGCCGAGCTGGTGAAGTTCTCGAACGGCGGAATCAAGGTTCGGCTGGTGGCGACCTAGGCTGCACACGCGAGCACACGCCCGTCGGACGGTGGCGCTACTTCTTGGGCGCCGTCTTCTCGCGCAGTTCGCGGCCCCAGTTGTGCACGATCACAGGTTGCACCTGGCCGCCGCTGCGTTTGAGCATCAGGAGGCGACCATCCGGGCCGACGTCGTAGCTGGGATGTGACGAGTCGACAAGGTAATCGCCGCTGAGCACCACCTTGCGCTCGCCGATCGCGAAACTTCCGCCGGCAGTAACCGAAGCCTTGATGACCTCACCCAGCAGACCGCGATAGTAGATCGAGCGGCCGTCCCGGCCCCACAGCGGTTCGGAGCCGCCATTATCGCTTAGCGGTGTGCGCGCTCCTGGTCCGGGAAACGGCCGTACGTAGACATCGTTTCGCCCGCCATCATTTGACATGTATGCAAGCCATCGGCCGTCGGGCGAGAACCGTGGCATACTTTCGGTAAACGGCCCCGTGACAATTGGGGTGATGGTGCGCTCGCCAGTCATAGGGACCGCGAGGATGTCCCGCGAATATTGCTCGCCCGGCGCCGTGCGGAATACGAGCCACTTCAGATCTGGCGATATGATGGCCTCGTACGGTTCCACCTCCGGCTGGTACAGCAGTTCGGCCGCTGCGCTTCCGTCGGCACGTTGCCACCAGATCCCAGCCTTGTTTGCCCGTATTGAGACGAAGACGACGTATTGACCATCGGAAGTCCATTCGGGCCGATTATTCATGCCGTCGGTGGTGAGCCGCATGAACGTGTTGCTGGCGATCTGGTAAACATAAATGTCGGTCGAGTTGACACCGGACACTGTGATGGCCACCCGGCCGCCGTCGGGCGAGAAGCGCGGATACGAGTACGCCCCGCCTTGCTTGAGGAGTGGCACGTCCGCCATTGGAGTCGCCAGCACGGCTTGGAACTGCGACTGGCCCTTGATGTATGCCAAGGTTCCGGACGACGACAATGACGCCTTGCGACCGCTGTTTGAACTCCCGTACACCTCATCGTCCAGCTGCACGGCCTCGCCGACCGGGCGAAGTGCCGATCGGTCGAAGCGCATCGCCATCAGCCCACCCGTTGGCGAGACATACACGAGCTGGTCGTTGAGCAGTCCGAGGGGCATGGCGACCGCTATGGGATACGGCGTCGCCGTTGGAGACTCTCGCTTCCACACCATGAGCTGTGGCACGGCGCCGGAAGTATTGCCTGTGACGTAGAGAATCGCCGAGCCGTCGGCAGCGGACAGCGGCCATCGCTTGCCGATCAGTGACTCGCCCTTAAGCACTTCTGTTGGCGCTCCTCCAGATGCAGGCACGACAAACAGGCCCATGAATGACCCGATGTAGATGGAATCACTGGGCAACCAGGCGAGCCCCATCGGAGCGCTGATGCCGTTCAAGGTCGCGATCGTAGTGATCGGTCCGCCGTCGACGGCAACCTTCTTAAGCACGTTGCCTTCGCTAAACGCCAGCCAGCGATTGTCGGGCGAGAACGTGAGGTTGCGCCCCGCGGTGACTTGCTCATTCCCGATTACGCGTGCCGTGAGCTCGTTGATTCGACGGACGTAGGTCTTGAAACCCTCGGCGGAGGTCGACGTAAACGCGATCAGGTTGCCATCGGGCGAAACAGCAAACGTGTTACCGACCAACTCCTCCATGATGCGCGCTCCCAGCGGCAGATCGAAGTTGGCGCGAATGACCGGCTGCTCGGCGGGTGTGTGCGGCCTGAGGTGCTGCCACCCAAACCATGCCGCGAGCACGAGGACGAGCGACCACGCGGTCAGTTCCCGAACACGCGAGCTGGGCCTGCTACCGCTGGCCGCCTGTTGGTACGCTGGCGACGGAGCCGGCGCGCCCTTTCCCTCGAGCGCCTCGGCAAAATCTTTCGCCGTTGCGAACCGATCTGCCGCGAACTTCTCGAGTGCGCGCCCGATCGCATACTCAACGGCGGGCGATACATTCGGCCGGCTCGTGCGCACGCTCGCCGGCTTCTCCGTGAGCACCTTCGCGATGATCGCCTGCGCGGTGCTTGCCACGTGCGGCGGATCGCCGACGAGCATCTCGTACGTCATCGCGCCGAGCGAGTAGATGTCGGTGCGGCCGTCAACGGCTCGGTCGGCCGTGGCCTGCTCCGGCGACATGTACTGCGGTGTGCCGAGGCTGAGCCCTGTCTGCGTCACCCGCGCACCACCGGCGTTTCTCACGGCCAGTGCAATGCCAAAGTCGGCGATGACCGCCTGTCCCGACTGCATCAGGATGTTTTCGGGCTTCAGGTCGCGGTGAATTACCCCGTGACCGTGCGCGTACTCGAGCGCGTTCGCGATGGAGACGGCAATGCGCACTGCTTCATCCACCGGCAACTGCTTCTCACGGGCAAGCCGTGCGCGCAGCGTCTCGCCCTCGACGTACGGCATTACGTAGAAGAGCAGTCCGTGCGCTTCGCCGGAATCGAACAGCGGCAGCAGGTTGGGATGCTGCAGGTTTGCCGTGACCTGGATTTCCGCGAGGAACCGCTCGACGCCGAGCACCGCGCCGAGTTCGGGATTCAGGACCTTGAGTGCAACGTTTCGGTTGTGCTTGACGTCGCGGGCGAGATAGACCGTCGCCATCCCGCCGCGCCCGATCTCGCGGTCAACGATATACCGGCCTTCGAGCGAGGCAGAGAGGCGAGGGTCCATGGGCGGAAGCAAACGTACGGCGTCTGCCCTGCCACGTCCACTCGGCATGACCCGCGATTCACTGCGAAACGTCTACGCCGACGCCGGCCCTTTTCCCAGATCCACCCTGATGTCGCGCCACTTCCCCTGCCTGAACCGCACCACGCTCAGGACGCAGCGGGTGGCGTGTCCGGCGAGGATCGCGAGCCAGATCTGAATCGGCTCGAGCGTTCCGAACTGCCGCACCAGGAAGCAGATGCCGAGCGGAATCGCGACCTGCGAGATGATCGAGATGTAGAGTGGGCTCTTCGTGTCGCCCGTGCCCTGCAGCCCGCCAGTGTACGTCAGCGCCACAGTCACGAACAATCCCGAGAGAGCGAGCACGCGCAACAACTGAATGCCGATGTCCACGACGAGCGGGTCGTACATGCCGAATAGCCCGAGCAGCTGCCGCGGAATCAACAGGAATGTCGCGCCGATGACCGCCGCGCCGGTGAGCCCGTACCGCGCGGCCACGTGCACCCCTTCGACCGCGCGCTCCGGCTTGCCAGCACCGAGGTTCTGCCCCGCGATCACAGCCGCTGCGCCGAGCAGTCCCTGTGATGTCCAGGTAATGAACGAAAAGAGTTGGGTGTAGCCCACCGCGAACGTCGCCTGGGCCTCCGCACCGTGCGCGACGGACCCGACGAACCCGAGCATTAGCACGCCGCCGACGTTCATCGCGATACCCTGGATGCCGGTCGGCAAACCGAACTTGAACAGCGACTTGATGATCATCCAGTCGGGCGCGAATCCGTGATGCTTCGGGAACGACACCGCCCATCCGCCGCTCAGCAGCTTGTACATCGAGTAGATGCCAACCAAGCTGAATGCTGCGACCGTTCCCATCGCCGCGCCCTTGGTGCCGTACGCGGGTATCGGGCCGAGTCCGCGGATGAGAATCAGGTTGAACGCCACGTTCAACACCGTGACGGCGATACCGAGCTTCATCGGCGTCTTGGCGTCACCGGCTGAACGCAGTGCGCCTCCGAGCATGAAGAACATCAGCATGCCGAGGCTGAACGTGAACATGATCCGGAGGAACGGCAGCGCCTCGGCTTGCACGGCCGCCGAGGCATTTACCAGGCTCAGCAGCCATGGGGCCGCGAAGTAGCCGACCGGCGCGAGAATGCCGAGCGACATAAACACGGCCGTGAGGAACGCCTGATAGACCGTGCGGTCCATCTTGTCGTGGTCGCCCGCGCCGGCGAACCGCGCCACGAGCACGCTCATGCCCGTGAAGAGAGACGAAATGAAGACGATGACGACGAGGAAGATCTGCCAACTCACGCCGACCGCGGCATTGCCGTTGAACCCGACGATGTGGCCGACGATAGCGTGGTCGACCACGCCCTGCAGTCCACCGATGACGTTCGTCATGACCGACGGCCACGCGAGCTTCCAGACCGCGGAGGAGAGATGTCCCTCGACGATCGAGCGGTCGAGCGGCTTAGCTGGCTTCGAGGCTGGGACGGTCACCCGGAGAATCTACGCGCAGGGGTCCGCGCTGGAACCGGTGCGGCGGGCGGATTTCTCGGGAAAATCTGTCAGATGGTGGGCTGTGTAGGCCCCGAATCCGTGGCCATATCACCCCGCCGTGGGCTTATTGTTAACCGTCGTCACACCGCACGCCGACCGCCGAATGGGAAAAATTTCGCAGCCGATGCCAGAGTCCGTCACTTCGATTTTTAATGACGCGTATATAGCGGAAACGTACGAGCGTTGGCTTGGCGATCCGTCCTCTGTTGAGGAGTCATGGCGGCAGTTCTTTCTGCTCGCGCAGCAGTACGGTGTGGGCACCGCGGCCTTGCCGTCCCCGTCTGTCGCTCCGTCCGCGGTTCCGTCCGCGGTTCCGTCCGCGGTTCCGTCCGCGGTTCCGTCCGCGGTTCCGTCCGCGGTTCCGTCCGCGGTTCCGCAGTCAGACCAGGACTTTGCGCGACGGGTCGTAGGGATCTCGCGCTACCTCAATTCGATTCGCCGCTACGGCTTCCTCGCCGTGCAACTCGACCCACTTGGCTGCCCTCCTCTTGGCGCGGCGGAACTCAGGGTCGAGTACTACGGCATCACCGAGTCCGATCTCGAGCTCGTCAGCGGTGAGGCGCTTGGTTTTCCGCATTTGGCAACCGGTCGCGACGTCGCCGATCGGCTGAAGCACCGCTACACGCGCAACATCGCCGCCGAGTTCGTGCATTGCGGAACGGATGCGGAGCGGCAGTGGTTCCGCCAAATGTTCACCGCCGAGCAACTCACCCGGCCGCTGACGCCCGATGAGAAACGCGTGCTGCTCACCCGGCTCGCGCAGGTCGAGGGCCTCGAGCGGTTTCTCGGTCGCGCCTTCGTGGGATACAAGCGTTTCTCGATTGAAGGGACCGATACCCTCGTGCCCATGCTTGATGTCGCGCTCGACGAGTCGGCCGCGGCCGGCGCCCGCCAAGTGGCCATCTCGATGGCGCATCGCGGTCGCCTCAACGTGCTCACGCACGTGCTGGGAAAACCGATCGAGCAGCTCTTCGCCGAGTTCAGTGGTCGGCACGACCACCTCGATAGCGCCGCCACCGGTGATGTGAAGTACCACCTCGGCTTCGAGCACGACATGACGACGCGGAACGGCCTCGCGATGCATGTCACCCTGGTGCCGAATCCGAGCCATCTCGAAGTCGTGAACCCCGTGCTCCAGGGGTTGGTTCGTGCGCGGCAGCAGCGTGCGGATCGTCCGTCTGAGCGCGACCGGTGTGCAGTGGTGCCCATCTGCATTCACGGCGATGCCGCGTTCCCGGGCGAAGGGATCGTCGCGGAGACATTCAACCTCGCGCATCTGCGCGGTTATTCGGTTGGCGGCACGCTCCACATCATCGTGAATAACCAGGTCGGCTTCACCACCGATCCCACGGACGCGCGGTCCACACGCTTCGCCAGTGATCTCGCGAAGGGATTCGAGATGCCGGTGATTCATGTCAACGCCGACGATCCTGAAGCGTGCGTCATTGCGATGCGCATCGCAGTCGCCTACCGCACGACGTTCGGTCGTGACGTGCTGATCGACCTTGTTGGGTACCGGCGCCATGGCCACAACGAGGGCGATGAGCCGGCGTACACGCAGCCATTGCAATCCGACCTGATCCGGGCGCATCCCACGGTGGGGCAGTTGTGGGGCGACAAGCTGGTCGCGGACGGCGTGGTCACCGCGGCGGATGTCGCTGCGGCCGAGCGCGCTGTTGCGGACAGACTGCAGCGCCTGTTCGACAGCGCAAAAGGCGAGGCGGATGTCGGGAAGTTGGCGTCGGTTCCCGATGAAGTGGTCACGTCATTGGTCACATCGGTGCGCCAGGACTTGCTGCAGTCGGTCAACGAGGCGCTGCTCACCTGGCCCGACACCTTCCATCCGCATCCGCG
>Ga0208942_1000297_pt1 | contig 21650 bp, 35 predicted proteins | sample GreLakmeSU08MSRF_FD_187704 | JGI IMG/M metagenome (GOLD analysis project Ga0208942, IMG submission 187704) | Freshwater lentic microbial communities from great Laurentian Lakes, MI, USA - Great Lakes metaG SU08MSRF (SPAdes) | ecosystem: Environmental > Aquatic > Freshwater > Lake | place: Great... | reverse complement strand
CTTGCTAACTCGATCTAGAAACTCATCATATGTTAGTTTTGTTTTCATTATGCTACTTGGACTTTTTCCCGTCTGTGCTGAATCATCTCAACTGATTTTGTTGAATGGGTGGATGGATTTCGACATATTGGTGGTTGAGAAACGCCAACATAAGTAGTTAAAGTAAGATCGCAAGAAGGACAAGTCCAATGAGCAATCTTAGCTCTATCTTGTTTTGGCTTAGGTTCGTCTAAGATAATATCTTGTTCAATTTCCACAAGAGCCTCCGCAAAACAGTTTGCGCAGAATCTAGGTTTTCTACCCCGACTCTTGATTCTTTTCCATGGCTTTTGGCACATCTGACAAACTAATAATTCTTTGATCATTTTTAATCCCTAAGATCTCTCCAAAATTGTTTCATATAATTGTAAGGCAAAATATAGCAAAATGCAAATTATTTAAAGTTCTTGAACAAAAGTATGAAAAGGAGCTCCAGTATAAGGATCATACTTAGCAGCTATTGTCATAGCTTTGAGAGCTATCTTTTTGGCCTGTTGAGGAGTAGTCATACTTGGTCCCTGAAGGGCCTGTAAGGCTCCTAGAGCGTAGGAAGAGCCCGTGCCTAGGGCATATAGCCCTGAAGAGTCAGAAGTCCAAGAATAGTCGCCATCTACAACATATATAGATCCATGTATGACAACTAAGATCTGAGAAGCTTGTTCTGCCATATGTTCTTTATCTTCTTTGTCTGGTATAGCATATCCCTCATTCTCAAAACACTGTCTGAGAGAAGGTATAAACTTAGCAGTAAAGAATTGATCTAACTTCTTACCCTTAAGATTGACGGCAGGAATTGGTGGCTGAAAAACATGATGAAGAATATTAATAGCTCTTACATCTCCAGCAGCACCTAAAAGATACTTTCCATTAACTGCCACTTTGCCAGAACCTTCTTTAAGAGTATTAACCTGGTATGCTGAACCAGAACTGTCAAAAGAGGAAATACGAGAATCAACGCAGATAAGAGCAAAAGTCTCACCTTGAATTCCAAGAATAGTTGTCATGCAGCTAGTATAACACCTATTCGCACAAGCGTACGATCATTTATCTGAACTTATAGTAAAATATATTGAACCAAATACTTTAATAGCTATATCCCTAATATCTTTAGGGGTAGGATCTTTAAAAAGAGTGTCATAATAAGATTGACTATTTTTAAAAGAATGGTTCCTATCAATGTAGCGATGTTTTTTCTTTTTAGCCATTAAAGTTCCATTGTTTCTACTTCAATATAGTTCACGCGTTGAGAAAGATATTGGTTACGAATATTGGCATTAAAATAACTACCATAAGACTTTGCCTTGCAAAATCCAGAATACACTTCAAAAGGAACATCGTAATAAGCCCAGATAGATCCAGTTTTAAAAGTTAGCATTAAAATATTTCCATCTTCAAACCAAGACATTTTAAGAATAAAAGAACTATCAAGGGGAGAATAGGTCTCAATAGTTTGATCAGAATTCTGAAGCATAAGCAAAGACCTCGTCATAGTATGGGGAAGTGCTTTCTATTTTCTTAGAAATTAAAGATATAAAAAGTTTGATTAATAATAAAAACGCTTGCAAAGTTATTAAAATTTTGGTCATAATTAACCTCTTCGTTAGTAGGTGCATAAGAGATAATTATATGGCGCGTCGAGCAGGAATCGAACCTACAACCTACAGATTAGAAGTCTGTTGCTCTATCCGATTGAGCTATCGACGCATGATAAAATTACAAAGAACTTATATCAGGATAGAGCTGTATTTCTTTTGTTTGTTTGCTTATAAACAATTTAAGTTGGACGATTTTTTGATCATCTCGAACTACATAAACAAAACCATTGGACCAATAAATTCCTTCAACAATATATCCAGGAACTTTTTGAACTGTTTCATTAAGAAAAAATGATCCAGTATCCAACATCTTGTATCTAAATATCCCTAAAGGAATAGTAGACCAAAAATCTTTGGCTAAAGGATTCTTAGGAAAAGGAACAGTACCATGAAAAGAAGTAAAATTGTTAGCTAAAGATGTAACAACATTTAAACCTAGTTCATGAGAATCATAAATATACCAATCTTGAACAAACTGGTAATACTGAAGAAATGTAAAAGAATCTTCTTCAAACATTGTAGGTTGCAATAAAGACAGTTTAGTAATATCATTGATTAATGTAGCCATGAGATTAGTATATCACCTAATTATTGTTGAGAAACTTTTTTCTCTTTGTTAGATGCCTGTATAATCATCTTAACATAAAGAGTCTTTGATTCTATATTCTTTAAAAACTTTAACACAGACATCTTCCAGCGATAATGAGAAGCTTTAAGCTCATCTGCTTGAGATTGATCATCTATTTTTAAATTAGCAATATCCATTTTAAGTTTTGAATTTTGACAAGATATTTGAAGTTCAACATCTCGTCTAAGACTTTGCAAAGTATAAAGCCAAATATAAAGATATGAATTTAAATAGTCCTTAACATCTTGATCGCATTCGGCTTTAATATCAGATATTACTAATTCCTTAAACCGAATAAGTTGTTCTTCTGAGTATACTTCATCCATAATAGTTAACTGCCTTTTTTGTAGCAAAATTGGTACGCTTGTAGCATATCTGCCTTGAACGAATCTTCGGCAGTATTGCCCGCTTTAAGTATATATGTTAATGAGTATAGTGGAAGAATAGGCCAAGAACCTAGCCATGATATCTTCCCTTTGTAATCTTTAATTTTTGAATCAGGACCAAAAAATGAAACTAATGCATTTGTCCCAACAGGACAAACTAGTTTAGGATTCATTAATTGGATTTCTTGATGCAAATATGGAGAACAATTGTCAATATAAACTTGATCAAATGTTGCTGCCTTGACGGGGCATCGCATAAGATAAGTCAAGCAAACTTTATCAGAACTAAAACCAGAAGCTTTAAGTGCGGAAACAAATAAAGCTGAGGCCTGCTGATCAAGTGCTGGGCTGTCTATTATGAATACAACGTCAGGGTTATTAACATTCCATTTAGGCAATTGTGGACTAGTAGCCAAACCGTTGGCTTGGCACTTAGTGCAATTGTGGGTAACAGTATGTAAATCAGTAATTTGTAGATTAGTCTGAACAGACAAAGAAGAGATACGTGAATCTCTAATTATGTTGACAAGATCAGTCTGACCTATTCTGTCTTCAAAAGCATTGAATATACTTTCGATAACATTAGATTCCATAAATCCCAATTGACCATAGGTGCGATCAATGGGCTTTACAGAATCATCTAATGCATTAGAGATTAAAGCGTTTAACTCTTCTTGACTGAAATTAGAACTCATCCGGAACGTTGCTTGAGGCAGCTGTTTTTGCTGCTGAAGTAGATGAAGCATCATCCTTCTTCTGATAAGCAGAACCAGCATATGTAATCGACTCTGCAGCGATTACAACTTTTGAGCGGTTTTGGCTTTCTTGCTGCCAACGCTCTTGGACTAAACGACCAACAAGCTGAATCTGGGAACCCTTCTTCATCTTGCCGCCATTAATTTGACCAGCAACAAAAGTAGCATTCTTGTTAGCAAATTCGGAACCATCTTTAAGGTAGTAAACTACATCAAAATAACCAGCACTAATTCCAGAACCTTTTTCACTGCCGGCATAATCTACAGCAATTCTAAACTTTGCAATGTTTCCATTAGCAACAAGTTCTGGATCTGCAATAATACCTGCGGTAAGATTGATTGTATTTTTTGGGTCTATCATTTGGTTTGCTCCTGCTCTTCGTTATTAGGTAGTGTTTTCTTGAATGTATTTGATATTTGGTCTAGATAAGCCGTTGCTTGATTAACGCCTTCTATAGGCCCATAGTGTACCATAAGGTTATTCAAAAGACTAACAAACAAATTGTATATGCCAGTCTTAAGATCTATAATACTGTCAGTTGCTATGTAGTCACTTACTGGTGGAACTAAATCTTCCCAAGGTTCTTTTTGATCATTTTCGTTTTGAGACATTTGTTCCTACTCTGTTAGACATGGCTTCATCTATGATCTCAGCAAGCATTTTGCTGTCTCTATAACCTTTGTCATAAAGAACAGATATAATTGGCTTTGGATCGATTTGACTGTAAGTTATTAATTGAAGATTTAATATATCGTTTATTGTATAAATACGATAATTATTTAAATCTCTTCTAGGGTCAGGGTAACGAGCATCTTTTTCTCTATTAGCTATAGTTAAAGTAGAAACATTTAATATTTTAGCTACTTGAGATCTATTAAAAGATGGGATGGAGGATCTTGATTTAGACAATTTATTCACCTTTTTTAAAGTTTATATAAGTATATAGTAGCACAAATGCTACACAAAATCAAACCATACAAGGTATTTTAGAAAGAATATTATTCATAAGTAATCTAAATGAAATAGTATTTTCAAAAATTTGTTTAGATATCCTGTTTGAAGACATGAATCTTTCCGAAACTCTAAGGGCGTCAAGTAGATTTCTTTCGACAGAAACAATTTTATTATGAAGACTACGACGATAAGTATAATTTTGAAGAACGTCGTCATAGACAATATAATTATCTTCATCTGGATCGTGATCTTCGTCATATTCATCAACTAATATAAGATTATGAACAGTAAGAAAATTCTCAAATAATTCTTGATCATAATTTTCTGAACTGACACCATTAAAGAAATCAGTATCAATAGAAAATGAAGTCCATTTAAGATTAGTTACTTCATACAAACTAAGTTGTTGCCACAAAAGGAAAAAGCTACGAACATGAAGAGGAGATAATCTATTGCTAGAAAAAATAACCTTTTTAAGATTATACTTTAAGAGTATATTTTCTTCAGTATCAGGAATAAGATTTAAGAAATCATCAAATTTAGAAGAACATATAAATTCAGATATGGGTTCAACTATATCGAAGTTATACCCACTGTTCCAAACCCAATCGTAAGCAGAAGCAAAGATGCCTGTTATATTTTGGGGATACTTTTCAATATCTTCAATTGTTTCAAAGAATGGTCTGCACAAAGCACCGCTTGCATAAAAATTTAAAATAGGAGGAAGATATATGGTTTGATCAAAAGAAGTCAGTGGTGTATTTGTAAAATACATTTGCACAGATAGAAGACGCATAGTAGCAGGATCGTAAATAGCAATATAAATCTGCCAAGGAATAGGTATGTAAAATTGACGATCCAGAGCAGAGTCGTCTTCTCGATAAGCTTCCTTATAATCAATAACCTTTTGGGTTGGAGGCATCTCAAATATTATATAATTATTTCCAATAAATCGTAAACCAGGAATTAATAACTCAAGCTCTTTTTGGTCAAGAGTATTTTTACAAAATAAAGAAGTATAAGTAGAGAAATAAGTATCAATAGGTAATGTTTTTTGACCAAAATCAATTCCCTGATGAACACCAGAAATTTTTTGAGTAGGATTTATAGCCTGGTTAAAGATTAATTGTTCGTCTGCCTTATGCTTGATTAAAGGTGGCCAAGAACGAGTTTGTTGAGAATTATATTCATAGTGGCCATTAGAAAATTCAATATAACTGCAACGAGGACCACGCTGATTATAGTAAGTTCTGTACATTTCGGGCATAGCTTTTTGAAATTCAGGAGAACTTAATATAAGATCAGAAAAAACAGTGTCTAAAGTCACAATGAAGTCCAATCTATGGTGTCGATAGTGCCAAAATAAGATGTATGATGTTTTAAATAAGTTAATTCATTAGAGTTGTTTAAGATGTTGTCATAAACAAGTAAAGATTCAACAGTTGGATATTTGTCCAAGGTAAGAATACCGTCGTTTAGTAAACGATCAAAAGATTTGTTTAAGTTAGAAAATAATGTAGAATAAACTTTAGATAAAATAATAGAACTGTTAATCTTATCTGAATGTATTAAAGAAATATCTTCTGGAACATTTTTAATAAGAATTTTTATATTAGTTATATAATAAAGATTAGGAGGATTAGTAAGCGAATCATGATCTGTACGAATTAAAGTATTATAAGAACCATTAATAACTGAATGGTCAAAGTTAAATGAAGCTGAATCATTAGTTGAATAATGAGATATACGATTAAATCGATGTTGTAAAGTAGTTGAAGAACTTTGGACAACAGTAGATTTTTTTAAAGCAGCAAGAACCTGCAAAGTTTCCTGATAAGATAAAGTAGTCAGTGCAAAAAGTATAAGTGGCCAAGCTTTGTGTGGATTGCGATACCAATTGTAAGGATCAAAAATCTGCTTTGGAATTTTTTTAAGTTCCTTAAGTCTTTCTAAAAAACCTAAATCAGAAAAAATATTAAAGAAATTGTTATGATTTAAAGATAAATCAGCATTCCAAGTAGAAAAAAAATCGTTAAAAACGTAATTAAATACATCAGGAAGATTATAACTTATTTGCCCATCTTGAATACGTTGGCCGAGTATGTGAGCAGAATCGCCAAAACATGTTCTTCCATCGCCAAATACATTTGGTATCCATGGAATAACCAAAGGATCGTCAAAAGAAGTCAAAGGACCATCATTAAAGAACATGCTATAACTAAGGGTATGGGAGTTATTTCCCAAAGAAATAATTGAAACAGTCCAAGGAATCCAAATCTCTTTACCTTCTAATATCTTAGGAAGAGAACGATGAACTCCCTTTGTTTTAGAGAAATCAGGAGATATTTTGAAAGGAGGACGCTCAACTACGTATATACCTTTTTGAGGATCAGCATAACGAACAGCAACAGGAAGTAAAGTAGTATCCTTGTTAGGATTTATTCGAGAGGCGGCATAATCGGACAAAAGAATAGAAGATTCAGAAGGAGCCAATGTAACAGTGTATTCAAGACAGTCTTTAGTATTATAAGATGAAGAATGGTTTAAGTAAGAAGAAATGACATATTTTTCAGTCATTATCTTATGCGTAAACTTATAAGAAGCAGGGGCAGGAAAAACAGTAGGTACTACATTGGCATCTTCTAAACTAGAACTTTCGATAGTAGTCACGATACTCCAATTAAACTATTTAAATAAGAAATATTCTTAGGCTTTTCATCAACAGGAATTTGTGGAATATCTTCAGGAAAATACTTATTGTAAGAAAAATCTTTTACAAAAGAATCATAAACACGAAAAGCTTCTACATCATCATGTTGTTCTGCAGCAAAACCAATGTAGATTTTAACTTGAGCAGGATTGCATATGACATAACCAAAAGCTTTACCGGGCATTAAAGATGTGTATTTTACTAAATCTAAAGTATCTTCACTGTTAGCAAAAGGAAGAGAAAGATTGGTAGATTTTAAAAGTTCAATGCTAGGCTTGTAAAAAGAACATTGAGGAAATGCAGAATCAGTAGAAAGAGTATATGGACAAGGAAAAACATTTGTCTTATTATCTACGGACTGAAGCCTTTCATGAGAAGAACAAGTTGGCATGGTTGCTGCATTAGCAAAAGGATAATCTTCTGCTTGAATTTTAAATTCAACATTGCTGTATGAAGTACATACTGGTTGGATGAATTCAAGTATAAACGAATAAGTATCTGATATAGACATTATGTAAACCTATCTCCAGGTTAATTGGGCAGTAATAAAGTTTTGATCTTGCAATTTAGAAATTTCTTGATGAAGCAAAAATATAGTATTAATAGATTCTTTATTTAAGTTTTTGTAAAAATCAAGCTCTTCAATAAGAATTTGAGAAGAAGTCAATTGACGATCAATAATTAAAGACTTAGGATCAATAATAGGTTGAGATATTGAATTGATAAGTCTATCAAAAGTAGGTTGATCAATAGTAAAACCCTTAGTGTCAACAAGTAAGGCAGTGCCATGACCAGTGCCGTATTTCTTTATGGCACCGGTGTGTTCAAAGCAAGCTAGCATTACATGAATAACACTAGGTAAATAATCATAAAAACCAAACTCAGTAAAAAAAGCTTTACGAGAACCTACATATAACTTAACATTTTCACTAAAGTATAAAGATTCTTTATAATCTAAACCAAGCTGAAATTGTTCTTCAGTTAAAGGTTCCCGAGCAAACTCAGCCTTTAAAGAAATATACTTTTTAGAATAAAGATAATAAGCATATTCGTTAGTAAAAGGTTGTAGCTTTGGATTTTGGTAATCAATGAAACTAGAAGCAAATTGATTAAGTTGTTCAGCTGTTTGGAATTCATTTAAGGTAATCATAAGGTTACTCCAACTCAAAATTTTCAAATAGTAAAATCTCGTCTTTTGCATATTCATGTATCGTAGAACTAGTAATATGTAAAGAGAGCATGTCTGGATAAAGTATTTTAACTTGAGGGTAGATCTTAGAAAGATACTGCGTATTGTTAATTATGTCAACATGTTGTTGGTCAACAAAAAGTACGCAAGAATTATTACTGCTCGTCGTTAAGTAGCTTTTTATCAACCACGTCTTTAATGGCTGTGGAAAGGCCTTCATCGTCTCCGACCAAGAAACCATTTGCTCCCTCTTTCATAACTTTAAGCATTTCTCGTCTGCTTCTGGCAAGAGTATCGGTAAATACTTTTTGAGCTTCTGGAGCAGCAAAGTTAATTTGACCAATTAAAGCTTCCATAAATACAGCTTGTTCACCATATCCAACAACCATTGTAGCAATCTGTTGCTCGATTGATTCGATAGACTTATCCATTTCGCGAAGTCTTTCTTCAATCTTTTCTGCCATAGAAGTTAAAATAACTTCAATGTTCTTTCTAAAAAGATTAAATTCATCATCTTGATTCAAAAAATCAATTGTAGGTTCGCTCATACTTCATACCAATCTATATTATTAGAAACATGGGACTGTAGACAAAGATCAAGAAGATAAGAAATGCTGACAATTTCTTGTCTCGTAACCTTAATGCTGTCTACGGACAGTGGTGATTTCATATCAGGAATGAAAGCACCGCTTTCTGACTTACGAGCTTTAAAATGACCAGACTTCCATATAAATGCAGAAGTATCAATAGCATCATTTGATGTCCAATACTGACATTTGAATATTCTGCTTACCGGATTGCTATTTATAATAGCTCCACCATAAGAAACAAAGCTTTCTGGATGAGCAGCTCCGGCACGTTCATTAGCTGGAAAGTTACTAAGACCAGTGCCATTAATAATGGACTTCAAATAGGCAGCAAAGTCAACAGCATCAACAAAGCAAGCAGTGCTTGACTCAAGCTTGCCATCAGAAGATGTTTTACCAATATCAACAGAAAATTTCATTCCCTGAAACCAAGGTCGAATTGAAATAAAACCACTTTGGGTCTTAGAACGAAACCACTTCTTGTATAACGGAGACTCATAATTAGCTTTATCTTGAACTGGTTTCTCTTCAAGAGAATCTAGAAATTCTTCAACAGAATCTTCAAAGGACATAATTAACCTTTCGGATTAAACTTTTAATTCAAATGAATCAGAAGTTGATTTTCTTGTACCTAGTATATCATCAATCTCGTTATATTGTAAAGTAGATGACCAATCCCATTGGTCGTAGGCTAGACGATACAAGTTGCGTATCATTTCTCGGTCTTTGTTCCAAAGAATATTGCGCATATTAGGGGCATGTGATATAACATCTTTATCTGTTATTTCTCTGCGATAAGTAGAAACAACATCGAACTTAACTTGCTTTATGAGTGATTTAATTTCAGCGCCAGTAAAGTTCTTAGTAGCATCAGCTATTGCTTCGTAGTTATAATCGCCCTTTAAATATATCTTTACTATCTCAACGCGTTCTTCAAAAGCAGGAAGGCCAACAAAGAATATTTTATCAAAACGCTCCGCACGAAGCATTTCTGGCTTAAGATTATCAAGCTGGTTAGCAGCACACATCAAGAATACATTGTCTGGTAGCTCCTGCAATCCGGTCAAGAACTCAGCATGAACACGATCCGTGGTGCCACCATCAACTTGAGCTGAGCTTGCACCACCGGACATGTCGCGACCAAACTCGTCGATCCAAACACAAAGCGGAGCCATAACTTTAATCTGCTTAAAAACAGAACGCATGTTAGCTTCTGATTGGCCGACAAAAGAATTCATAACTTGGCTAACACCTGTGCGAGCTAAGTCAAGGCCAAGTGCATTAGCAGTAGCTTCACAAATGGCAGACTTACCAGTGCCGGGAATACCCACAGTTAAGATTCTGCGTAATGGAGTAATGCCATAACGCTGAGCTTCTTCAGGATTATTCCAGAAGTAAACATTCCTAGAAATAACTTGTTTAATATTATCAAGACCGCCAATAGTATCAAAGGTAATCTTAGGTTTAACAATTTCAAGGATACCATTCTTTTTAATAGAAGCCATTTTAGATTTATAAATATAATCTGCTTGTATCTTGCCTGTATCTAAAACAGACATCAGGGTAAGATTAATAAACGTAAACTCATTTAGGCCTAAACCAGCTTTTGCTATATCAAGAAAATCTTTATCAGTTTTGGCATTTGTAATTTCCCCATTTGTAGAATCATGCATGTGCCCTACAATTGTTAAAAGCTCATTAAGATCAGGATAAGAGTTTTCAACAGAAACAAATAAAAAGCTATACTCTTCTGGACATGCAAAAGAGGAAAGAACAATAATTTGTAATGGCATTTTTAAAAGATCATCGTTCATAAAAGATTCACGATAATCGCTTGACAAAGAAGCAACCATGCCAGAAAGTTTGCCAGCCATTTCTTTAGGGTCGCTAAAAGATTGAAATATAAAAGTAGAAGAAGACTTTGTCTCAGATTCAATAAGATACTGGAAACTTACTGAGATATCATTTGTTGTAACTTGACTCTTTTCACCAGTTTCAAGATTAGTTATCGTAACTAAAATTGGTTTCCAAGAGTTTTTAACAAATTGAGAGAAAACATTATTATGTATAGTATAATAATCTCTACTCTTAAAGGATGTCACATACTGCAGCATTCTTGGATAGTCTTCAGAAGTTATCCAAATGGCAGGAACACCCAGCTGTATTTGCTGGTATAGCATAATATCTCCGATATGAAGTAAGTGTAGCCTTTGAAAAAAATGTGGGAGAGAATACCCGATCATAGGCACTCTCTCCCACAAAAATGAGTAATAGATGGAAGTGCGGCAAACAAGTTGGTACAACTTACTAACAAAAGCAAGCTGTTGTTTGCACGCGTACTTAGCGCCCTATCTATTACCCACAACTAGGGCTTATCAGCCCTTTTCGCCTGAGCGACGGTGGAATTCCACGTTGTCGCCTGGCTGAATTACGTAGTTCTCGTCAAGCTTGTCTTTGCCCTTGTAGGCAACTGCATCTGAAGAAATGCCCCAGATTTTACCAAACTGATTACGAACATCAGAAACAGTTTTACCTGCAACTGGTGCTGGCTGGTTGTATACGCCGAAACGTACGTTTGCTTGCTGACCAGCAGCTGATTGTTGTTGATTGGAATTGAGTTCCATTTTATCCTCCGTATATTATGATGTTACTAATTGTTCAACCATACGGTTGTATGGCTGAGACATTCCTAAACCAAGATCAAAGTAGATCTCAGTCTCTTCTGGACTTTGGTCGGAAACAATTGTTTTTTGTATCCGACCTAAAATAAAGGCAGCAACGGCCATGTTGGTTGCCAACACTTGAGTTCCGCCTTCAATCTCTGCACGCTCCTGACAAGACAATTCACCTGGATTTCTATCAGGTGGATTTTGATATTCATCGTGTGTTGTAGCAGGGTGAGCAGTGACATCTTGACCGTTTCGTCTACGATAGTGATAAACGCTACCGAATAAGTTATCATCGTTTCCGCCAGTAAAGACGTCAACGTTATCTAGCTTAGAAGCGGCATCAAAAAGTAGTTTACGAGCAGCAAAGTTGTCAACAACCGCAATGACAATATCATTTTCAGTTATTAAAGTTGAAGCCTTTATTTTGCCAGAATCATCAGTTGCGTCTGGTTGGTCATCAGAAACAACCCATTTAGGAATTGGAAAAATAAAAGTTTCCTTAAACTGCTTTGATAACTCAGCAGCTTTAACAGCAGCTTTATTACCAATCTGAGTAAAGTCTTGACGTTCTAAGTTTCTAGGTTCATAGTTATCACCGTCAACTATAATTAAAGCAGAGCCTGGAAACTTCCATTCAAGCATCCGAACTAAGCCAGCTGCAAGCCAAGTGCCAATGCCACCTGCTCCAACCATAACAAATCTCTTAGGTTCATTTTGCATATTAAAAATCACTTTCTGATAGAGATTTGGCTAGCGTCATATTTTTGATACAAATAACATTCGGTAATTTGTTTGTTTATTGTTAATCCATTTGTAGCAAAATCTAAAATAGCCTCAACATAAGGAGTGCATTTAGAAGTGAAATAATGTTCACAACTAAAACAATCTCCATTAAAATCATAAATTCCTATTTGACGATGAGCTAATTCAAAATCGACAATGTCATCAAACAATACAGTTTTTGGACACTTGCATGCACCGGGTTCAAGAACAGGTGTGCTGCAACAAAGAGTAAGATCTGTGTCGAAACCTTCATCTTCATCATACTTAAAATCGTCATCGTCATCGTCTAAGTAATCAACTTGCTTATTAACAAGCAAAGAAGAATGTTCAGTAGAATCATCCCAATCATCTGTTGATGCATCACGAGTTGTAAGTCTCATAAGAGTTTCGGATAAAGTTGAACGATCATAAGTCCACAAATATATAGAAGGATTATTAGTAATATAACGATCTCCTAAATATTTCTCAACATTTAAAAGAATGTTTTTAAAAGAATCATTTTGAGATACTAATGGAATATCACAGCAATCACAGTATCCTGCTTTCAGTTGAAATTCAGATAAACTGTAATCGCAAGATGGACAAATGATATCTTTATCAAAAGGATCAATCTCAGCAACCACGATATGCGGCATAAGATCGTTTACTATTGGAACATTTTGAAATTTAGTTTTAAACTCAGTAGTTCCAAGGGGCGTAGATACCTGTGTGATCTGAGCCTGATTGCCAGCCTGACGCATTTGTGGTGTTTGGTACACCGCCTGCGAAGCCAAAAGCCCCCCCTGAGGGGGGTAGGCTTTTTTTACTTTAGTAGACCACTCCACCACCTTTGGATCTGGGTCTTTTTGAATATTAAAAGATTCAAAAACATCTTCAGGTTTAAGGGTCCAAGAATTGCCACCCATTTGCATTTCAATATGATACTGGGTTGCGCCACCATTAGTTGATTTTTGCCAACCAAAGGTAATGTGAAGACCATCAAAATCAGCTTGATCTGAATGATCTGTGCCAGAAGCATAAGCGGCCATTCCAGGATGGCTATGAACTGAGCCAACAATTAATACATCTTCAGGCTTCTCGTCAACAATAGAATCTGGATTATAGTTACAGTGAACAGAAGTGTTAGTTTGATCTGGAACTAATATACCCCATCCAGAAGAATCTGTTTTTGATGGATCAAAAGTGAGAAGAACTATTGACTCAGTGCCGTGTTGAGCATCTACAAGTCTAAAAAACTCATCTAAACGATTAACCATTTCGTGAGGAATCGCAGGTAGATTGTATTCTGCAGCTTCACGAACAGCATTGTGCTGAGTGATTTGGTAGTCTACAGGAGATACAGAACGACCAACAATATTGTTGACTACTTTAACAATGCTAGTGTGCAAATCAGTTTGAACAGTTGGAGCTGTTGCTGCTGCATAAGTTGTAGTAGATGTAGCAGTATAGGTATAATTGGTTTTTGGTGCTGGAACTGTTGTATCTTCTGCAATATTGCAGAACAAATAATAAATTGAAAATCCAAGATCTTCAATAATGTCTTCGATGCCTTCTCTATCTGCAAAGAAAACAGGAAGACCATCGGTAGCCCAAAAGTACGTTAAGTCATTTAACGTAACAACTGAGTCTTTGTCTGTTGTAGTCATAATACTCCTTTATCTAATATCGTTAGTTTTTGTTTAGAATTGGACTTTGTCATAATCAATAACTTGCTTAATACCAAAAGATGAATTAAGCTTGGATGGAGATATGGTGTTTAAATGAGAATCAAAAAGCTCTTTAACAGAAGGAACAAATGGAGATATTAAAATTCCATCTACATAAGCAGGAGGGCCTAAACATGATTGGCAACATTCAGTAATAGTGGTAGTAATCTCACTGTTATTACCTGATTGAATACAGGTTGTTGAACAATTAGCTTTTTGACTATTGGCTGGATCTTGAAGAAGACCACATGGACAAATCTGAAATTTAGACTGAGATGAAGTTACGCAATAATGACAATAATATGTTACTTGAGGAAGATAGGTAACATTGAATTTATCATCAAAAGAAGGGAGAACCCAATGCTGTGAAGGAAAAATAGTAGACATAAAAGTATCTGTTATAACTTGAGTTTTTTTACAATGACACAACTCTAAAGCAAAGCCATTTTCTTTGGCAAAATCAATAATACAAGAAGTACAAATAGTATCATACTCGTCATTATCTTCATCTAAGAATGGGTTAACGGTAGAGTATACTTGAGAATATTTAATATCTTTGCCATGATAAGAATGTTCTTGTTTGCATCTACCACACTCTTCGTGAGTGTCATATTCTAAATGCAAATATGCAGATAGGTTTTCGGAAAAGAAAATGTGTGAACTACCTTGATGAAAGTATTCGCCAATACTCTCTATATAAATATAATGATTTTCAAAACAATTTGTGCAAAGTGGATGACCTTTTGAGTCTGCAAAATCAGCTTCGCCGTCAAAACTGTCATCGCAATTGTGACAAAGAAAAGACTCTTCGCTTTCTTCGTCTTGTGGAAAAGGAATAATTAATTGTGTAGAACCATTTTTATCGCGCTGCTGAACAGTAAATGCATAAGGATTATCTTTGGGTTTGACAGTAAAAAACAATTCAGAACGAGCAAATGAAGATTTGACCATAGAAGCAATATGCTTGTTTGTAACGGACAAATCAGCACGGCTCATTACATTGTATAGTTTAGGAATTTCTGCATCATTGTAATAGGCCTGGTAATTGCCAAGTATCGAACCAGCAAAAGTTAATGGAATAGCATCAGATTGTTCATAATGTTGACTTTGTTCGTCGATGCTTTTAACCATAATGGGAATCCATATATCAGGGTTAAGGGTCCACTCATAGCCAGAATCTGAAGTCATCTGCTGCCAATAATCTGGGTTATATGTAAATGGCGGTTTTCCGTTCTGCTCATAAAAACGAGGACCGTCTGTTTCAGACATATTGCCGTCGTTATAAGTCTCAACACCACTGCATCTTTCAATTAAGCGAGATACTTTTTCATTAAAAGAAAGGTTAGACCAATCTTCTTTATGATATAAACAAATCCAACCTACAGCATTGCCACGATAGCCTTTGCAGTTTATGTTAGGAAGATTAACATGATACATGGGCATTTCAGGATGAGTAATTGGATATGGAGAATAAAACATCTTAGCACCAAGTAAATTGCCGTTGATGAAATCACCAACAACTATACGATATGGTTGAGCTAATCTGTAAGTGGTTGCATTCCGGTCGTTTTCAATGGCTCCCCAATTAATAAGATACTCACCTGGTTTGTGCTGAATAGCAATTTGCATGTGTTCACCAGCAGACCTGATAGATAATACACCAGTTCCATCTACTGGCAAGAGACCAGTATCGAATGATGAAAGCTGAGAAAAATTCTTATAGAAGGAAACAATATCTTTTTGAGTAACTTGATCTAAGTTAAAAGATTTAATTGTAGACTGAACTACAAAATTTCCTTCTGCATTTTGAACAAGGGAATAATTAAATGTATCAGTCATTGTCATCTCCAAATAAAGTTGAAATATCTGAGTCTATACTGGAGCTAAAATCACCAAAGGTGTAAGCAAACCAAGATGGATCCTTTTCTGCAAGATTAATTATCTTAAGTTTAGAAGATAGATTATCTTTAATCTCAATAAGATCGGCAACTCTATCTAAAGCCTTAGATAAGCCTTTAAGAGTTTCCTTATCGTGAGTCATATTAAGTATGACGTGGACAACTGGAAAATCATCAATAGAAAAACGTTGAACAATTTTATCAATGCGCTCATCTATATTAGTTAACTGAGAAGTAATTTCCTTTTTAGTTTCTATAGATGAATCTAAATTAAAGTTAAAGTTCTTAATCGGAGATGCATTAGGAACTTTTTCTGGATAGTTTAACATAAAACGCTCCCCTATAAAATATTGTATGCAGTATCCAAACTGCAGTGTTTTAATATAAAATTCTCTACGTCTTTGTTCCAAATGGAAATGTCTAAATTAATAGAATCAGCAAGTGATCGTAATCTTTTGGTTAATATTCTGCGTTGTCTTGGGGTAAGTCCGCCCCAAAGACCATGAGACTCAGATGTTAAAATAGCAGTGTATAAACAGTTTTGTTGAACTGGGCAATTAAGGCAATACTTAGTTGCTGCTTTTTTTAAAACAGATTCTTCAGGATCATAAAACTCAGTTGTATTCTTATTCTTGCAAGCAGCATCTTTAGACCATTTGGTCATAGTATGACTAAGCTTGATGCGATAAAGATTAAGTACTTCCGAGTTTTTAAGCATAATTTAATAAACATCCATTCCAAGTTCTTGTCTGATATAAGCAAATTTCTTATTTATATATGAACCAGATTGGGAAACAAGCATGTCGGTTTCGGAAGTATTTTTAGATAATATTGCTGGCATTGGTGTTCTATCAATTCTTTCACAAACTTTGATATATATAGCTATATTATAATCAATAGCATGTTCAAGAACTTCAAGAAGAGACACAACATAGGTATTAAAAAACTGACTATCTATACTTATTTTCATTTTAGTAGATAAATAATTTAAAACATCTGTTCCAGCAGTTTGATTTAAAGAACCAACAAACTCTCTCATAACCAATCTACGAGCTATAGACTCTTCTAGAGTGTCAGCATAAAGTTGATACTGAAATTGTCCTTCAGTAAGAATATTTAAAGTGTCAAAAATAGACCGATTGTAAGAATTAAGTTGATTTATATAATCATTACAAGCTTCGTATAAAGTATTGGCCAATTTAGATTTAAATCTAAGAGAATTAGATGATTGTTTTTCAGCAGAAAGTAAATTCTCGACATCTTTAAATACAGAATCAACAGATGGACCGAAAGATGATGTTGATTTAGAATTAGTTTGAGGCTTGGGATCAAAAAGATCGTCATCATTATCAGACAAAAAATCACTATACATACAAGTATCTCCTAAGTAAGGTTATTGCAATACTTTTAAAACACAGTACCGCACCTGGGAATTGAACCCAGCAGATGGATGTTTATAAGACATCTGTGTTCGACCAGCTCACCCGTGCGGTGAGCTTTATATTCGAACTTGCTTTTTTGCTGCTTTAGCAGCTTGTTCTTTTTGCTTAGCTATTTTACGTTGTTTGATTACGTCTTGTTCACGAGCACGGTTAATCTGCGCAGAGGTAAAAGTATCAGAATTATATTTTGACATAACGATAACTCCTATTGTATCACATTACCAAATGTTGAATCCACCTGAAGACATAAGAAAATCATGAAATTGTTGTATATCTTCAAGATCTACAGAATAGCTAGTAGCCCAATTTTTGACCTTACCTTTTCCGTGGCAAGCATTGCAGGTTTTAATTTGGGTTTCTTGTGTATCATTAAAACCTTCGCCGGCTTTCCAGGTTCTTTCACCTGTAGTGCTACAGTATTTGCAATCTTCCAATGGCAAAGCATCAAGCTCTTCTTGACGATCTTTTATATACTTTGCAGCAGATCCATCCAGTAAGCTGGCCTTAAGTGACTTAGCTAATCTAAAAGAATCTGATCCATTAAGTCCATCACCATCGTTTGAATGTCCATTTTCTACTTTGAATGTAATTTCTGGATTAGCTTCACAGCAATACTGCCAAAGGGGATGCCATCCCCAGACATTCCGGCGAAAGTATTCGCCTGTTTCATTCTTAGGCTTACGTCCGTAAACGTCCATTCCCATAAATTACCTAAACCCTTTCATAATAATACATACAGAATAATTTAAAAAGTTACTCATAAAAACCCTTGCAAGCAACACGAGTGTTTCGTTCTGCTATTAAAACAGCTTTGTCGGTATAGATTTCAAAACGATCAAATTTGTTATATGCCATGTCTTTAACAATCATTTCTTCACAAGTCTTGGAAGGACCGACATAAATTGATTCTCCTAAAATTAGATTCTCGACAGATGCAGGACGACCATAATAGTTCTCTGGCATTAAAGGCAAGTTTATTTGGGGTAATGTATTTTTCATAATATATCCTTTGTTGTTTAAAAACAAGTGTCACATGTACAGTGGTTATAATGCCCTGATTGGCACCTAGGAGACGCTGTGTGAGGCGGAAAGAAGCCAGTAGGCTTATCATACTCTAGGTCGCAATAAGTGCATTCACCTCTAGGCATTTGTTGAATATAAGGTTGTTCTTCAGATAGATCATAAACAATCATTCAGAACCCCAATTCGTAACACCTAAAAACTGTTTTGTTTTATGTGTTTTTTGTTTTTTAATAATCTGAAAGTATTTAATTGTTGTTAAAATTATTTGTTTCATCTGATTGCCTGCCACCAATCATCTTCAATATCAGGATTAGATGGTTCATAAGCTTCTGTGCCATCGCTAGATATAATGGGTATTTGTTCTTCTAAAGGGAGACCTTCATAAGAAGTATGGAATGCCTTACCGCGCAGTGCCCAGTATGCTGCTTCAAGTCTACCGTCACCCCATAGGCGATTCATCTTATATAAAGAAATAAAGTCTTTTCTTTTCATAGCGATTTCTTAATTTGTTTAACTTCGATAGGTCGTTCAGGACCAAAGTATTTAGTAAGAACAGCAATAGCTTGTTCCTCTGTTCGGTCATGATCTTCAATTTCGTGACGCATATAAAAATCGATGTATTCACCATTTTCATCTTTGTCGTTCCAATTTCTCTTGCTCATGATAACTCCTTATAATTTCCGTTTTTTGTTTCTTTTAAACCTGTGTAAATAATAACTTGACCTTCATTATCTTTATCAATATAAATATAAGGAAGAATTTTGTGCAGCTTTTTACGCAGCTTATTACCGTTTATTTTACTCATATTAAATTCCTAACTTTTGAAAAACAGCAAGAAGTTCTTTAATAGTTTTAAGTTCTTGTTCTTTTGATGATCCTGGGCCGCCAGGACAATACAAGCTAACCTTGTCATAAGAACAAAGAATATGTTCAGATATTAATCTATCGCAAGAAGTACATGTTTTGTTTAAGGCTTCATTTTTTGATGTAGTTGGAAAAAAGGTAAATAAATCTTTTTGCGAATCAGTCATTCCAGCTCCTTGTCATAATCTCTATTGTAAAATTCATCAAGTGTTGCCATTCCATATAGCAAAGCGCCAGTAGCTACTATAAAAAATATTATGCTACCAAAACCAAATAATGCTGCTTGTGACATATTATCCTCCATAGCTTTCACAGCCCCAACCATCGCCATCGGCGTCAAGACCATCTGGATCATCATATGGGAGTGGAACCATTTGGCCAATATCTGAACAATCTTGATCATAACCATCGTTATAACCAGGATAGGGTTCTTCTTGATAATTGCCACCGTTACTTGAAGTTGAACAACTGGAAAGAGCTGCAATAAAAATAAATGTTATAAATATTTTTTTCATACTAATCAAGTATTGAAGAACAAGTGGAAGGAGCTGAACTAGCAGTTACACAACGGTTATAAGATATAACTTTTTGAGCAGTTACATTATTATAACCTTGCTTTTTGATATTATCAACATTAGCTTTAATTCCTTGCATTTCAGTCAAAAGAGCTTTTTGGTTGTCTTCAACTTTTAAACCAAGTGAAGTAATATCTTGTTGAAGTAAAGCTACATCTTCTTTAAGAAGACCAAGGTCAACTCTTAGTGCATCAATTTTGGCAGCAATTGTTTTATCGTTTTCGTTTAAAATAACATGGTCATCTTTAAGTCCGTCAAGTTTATCTTGAGTAATAGCATTACCGGCGTTAATAATTGCAGCAATAGCATCTGTGTTGCTATTATTGGAATTAACTATTATCTTTGTATAAATACCGCCAAATATAATAGAAATTAAAAGGGCTATATATACAGGTTTAATATTGAATTTAGTTTTCATAATGTTTCCTTTGTTGAGTTAAACAGGTTTACAATTTTTAGTATATTTATTTGTACTTTTATTTAAATAACATATGTATTTTTTATTAACATAAATATTCTTAGAAGGAAGATATATCCATTTTTTGACACCACCTTGTTTTAAACAAGTAAGTGGATGAGTAGTATTAGCAGTAAATCCATTTTTACAAATAGCTCCAGTTTTTTTATTTGAAGGAATTGTTTGAAGAACGAGTTTATCTACATATCTCCATTCAATTTTAGGAGGAATAACTGGAGCTTGAACAGCTGGGGACTGTACCTTTGGTAAGGTGGCTGTTGGAGCTTGAGGTTGAGCAGGTTGAGCTGGAACTGGTGTCGCAGGTAGGACTGGTGCTGCTGGTGCGACTGGTGTTGCAGGTGCGACTGGTGTTGCGGGTGCGACTGGTGCTGCTGGTGCGATTGGTTTGGCGGGTGCTGCTGGTGCTTGTTGTTGAACAACTGGCGCAGGAGCTGTTGTGGTTGTTGTGGTTGTTGTTGTGCGAGGAACAATGGTAGTAGTTGTTGTAGTAGTCGTAGTTGGCGGAAGGGTTGTGGTTGTCGTGCTGGTAGTTGTTGTCGGTGGAATTGTGATTGTAGTTGTTGTTGTAGTTGTTACAATCCTTATATAAGAAAGGTCTTCGTTTAAACTAGAGCAACCGCTAGAAGGTACGGGTTTAATGGCAATTTCTTTTGACTGTGTTTGATGTAAGTCATATTTTGTTTGGGCTGCCATGCCCCGCCAAGTGGACTCAGAAGTTAGGTAAGCCCAGGAACCTGGAGTTGTAAGAAGCGATGGATTTTGATAACCAACATCAGCTGAGTTTTTCCAATATAATTGATATCCGGTAGAAGCAGGCAAAATACAATAATAAGTTAAAGGAACAGTAGTTGTTGTTGGTGGAATTGTGGTTGTAGTCGTGGTTGGAACGACAACAGGATTAGAATCCATCCAAGAATTTAATTTGTTAGCCAAATCAAGGCCTTTGTTTCCAATGGATTGAGTTCCTAAATGATTATATCTACCAGGTATAAATAAACCTCTAGAACCAGATGATTGAATACTTAAAGCAGGTTTAGTACAAGCGAAATATGTATCAGTGGTAAACAAAAAACCATTTCCATTTTCGTCTATAGAAAGAATATCTGAAGCTTGACCACTAATAATCAATTGTTGAGCTCGTGTCTTATCATTAAAATTAACCCAAGCACCACCATCATAATGGCCAATCCAAGAATAAGTAGAACATGCGGCATGAGCAACTGAAGGAAAGGCAATAAAAGCAGAAACAAGTAGAGCAAACGCTAATATCCTTTTCATAATGTATCCTTTGTTAATATAAAGATTATCGTATTGCAGAAGATAAATACCAAAACATTAATACAGATATAATGTAAAGAACAATATATT
>Ga0208942_1000296_pt1 | contig 21671 bp, 22 predicted proteins | sample GreLakmeSU08MSRF_FD_187704 | JGI IMG/M metagenome (GOLD analysis project Ga0208942, IMG submission 187704) | Freshwater lentic microbial communities from great Laurentian Lakes, MI, USA - Great Lakes metaG SU08MSRF (SPAdes) | ecosystem: Environmental > Aquatic > Freshwater > Lake | place: Great... | reverse complement strand
TTTTAAATTTGTCTGTATACGTGATTTTTTTAAAGTCAGTTTTTTGGCCATAAAGTGACATGGCAGAAAAAATAATGGTATATAAAAGAATCACTGTAGCAACCACTGTGGTCTCAAAAAAATAATCTCGCACTAAAGTGAGGAGTGGATCTAACCACACCCAGCCTTCTTTCACCTGATACGCAAGATTGTCTTCCCAAACCGATTGCATGGTATTTAAATATTCAAATAAAGCCGTCATTGTTTGCTCTTCTTATATTCAGCAAATTATAAGTGAAATTCGCCCCTAAGAAAGACAAGCATTTAATAAAAGAGGTAAAATATAGCTTTAGATTCAACGAATTATTATGAAAATTACTGTGGTGGGTACAGGGTATGTGGGTTTAGTAGCTGCGGCATGTTTAGCCGAGGTCGGTAATCACATTTTAGGTCTTGACGTAAACGCTGAAAAAATTCGGATTCTAAAAGCAGGGGCTATTCCTATTCACGAACCAGGCCTGTTAGAAATTGTGCGTCGAAATGTTGAAAATGGTCGCCTGTCTTTCACCACCAACATCGAGGAAGCAGTTCACTTTGGTGACATCCAATTCATAGCCGTTGGAACCCCGCCCGATGAAGATGGCTCTGCTGACCTGCAATATGTAACAGAAGCTGCACGCAATATTGGTCGCTTTATGACAAATGAAAAAGTCATTGTCGATAAATCAACCGTGCCCATTAGCACAGGGGACAAAGTCAAAGCTGCTGTAGCTGAAGAATTAAAGAAAAGAAATATCGATATTCATTTCAGTGTCGTTTCTAACCCAGAGTTCTTAAAAGAAGGTGCTGCAGTGGAAGATTTCATGCGCCCTGATCGAATTATCATTGGGACTGAAGACCCAAAAGCTATTGAAGTCATGAAACAAGTCTATGCCCCCTTCCAAAGAAATCACGATCGTATTGTGATTACCGACTTAAGAAGTGCTGAACTTATTAAATATGCAGCGAATGCCATGCTGGCGACACGCATTAGCTTTATGAACGAATTAGCTAACTTAGCTGAAATTGTGGGCGCTGATATCGAGATGGTGCGACAAGGTATTGGATCGGACCCACGTATTGGTTATGATTTTTTATATCCGGGTTGTGGTTATGGCGGTTCATGTTTTCCGAAAGATGTGAAGGCTTTAATTAAAACCGCTAAAGATGTTGCTGGTTTTGATCTGAAATTACTTAAAGCCGTTGAAGAGGTGAATGATCTTCAAAAATTTGTATTGCCTAAGAAAATTAAAAAACAATTTGGTGACAATTTAAAAGGCAAACATTTTGCATTATGGGGCTTGGCTTTTAAACCGAACACGGATGATATGCGAGAAGCTTCAAGTCGTGTACTGATTGATGAATTGATCAAAGCAGGGGCCACGATCACAGCTTACGATCCTGTGGCAATGGATGAAGGAAAACGTATTTTTAAAGACGAAAAACATTTATCTTTTGCAGATACACAAGAGGGGGCACTTAAAAATGCAGATGCACTCGTCATCGTCACAGAATGGACAGAATTTAGAAGTCCAGATTTTACTGTCATTAAATCTTCACTGAAGTCTCCCATGATTTTTGATGGTCGAAATCTTTATGATCCGAAAGCCGTTCGTGCACTTGGATTTAACTACTATCCTATTGGACGTTAAATGAAAATCTTGGTGACAGGTGTAGCCGGTTTTATTGGCATGCATAGCGCCAAAAAACTGCTTGATGATGGCCACGAGATTATGGGTATCGATAATCTGAATGATTATTACGATGTCACGTTAAAAAATGATCGACTTAAAGTATTAGAAAGTTATAAGCATTTTCGTTTTCTGAAGCTTGATATTAAAGACCAAAAAGACGTCCTTGATCTTTTTAAAAAAGAAACACCTCAGCGTGTACTTCATCTTGCAGCGCAAGCAGGTGTGCGCTATTCCATTCAAAATCCGTATGTATACATTGATTCCAACATTCAAGGATTTATTAATATCTTGGAAGGTTGTCGTGCAATTAAAACTGAGCATCTGGTCTTTGCCAGTAGTTCAAGTGTATATGGTGGAAACGAAAAAGTACCTTTCAGCGAACATGACAATGTCGATCATCCAATAAGTCTTTACGCCGCGACTAAAAAAGCGAATGAACTCATGGCGCATACTTATAGCCATCTTTATCAAATCCCGACTACAGGGTTACGTTTTTTTACGGTGTATGGCCCATGGGGAAGGCCTGATATGTCACCGATATTATTCACGAAAGCTATTTTAGCTAATGAGCCTATTCAGGTATTTAACCATGGCGATATGATGCGAGACTTTACTTATATTGATGACGTCATAGCATCTGTCAAAGAAACATTATTTAAGTCTGCAACACCTAATACCAACTTTGATACAAAAAATCCTGATCCAGCGACAAGCTATGCCCCCTATCGTATTTTTAATATCGGCAATAGTCAGCCCGTGCCCTTGATGCACTTCATTGAAACGCTTGAAGAGGCATTAGGTAAAAAAGCTATTTTGAAAATGATGGACATGCAAGCAGGGGATGTCAAAGAAACTTCGGCGGATACTTCGGAACTTAATCGGTGGGTCAATTTCAAACCTAACACCCCCATTAAAGTAGGTGTTAAGCAATTTGTGGACTGGTATAAAAACTACTACTAAGTTATTTCTTTTTAGAAGCTTTATGGGCTTTTTTAGCCGCCTTATTTTTAGCTGAGGCTTTTGCTGGTGTCAGTGCTTTTGTTTTTGTCGCTAACTTTACTTCTAAATTTTTCACTGCCAACTGCAGTACTTTATTTTGATTGATCAACTCTTCATTTTGAGCTGCCTTGTCAGTCAATACTTCAACCTGATTTTGTAATGCTTTAATTTCACTTGCCTGATCTGTAAGTTGATCTTGTGCGTTGTAAGCCACAAGTAATGAGCCTGCAACAATAACGCCAGCAACGACATACTGCACAACTGTTTTGGTTTCCATTTAACTTAATGTCCTTTTAAATAAAAATAAACTTCTCATGTACTACCCCCTAACGGGATTACTCCACCGTGACAGATTTTGCTAAGTTACGTGGTTTATCCACATCCGTACCCTTAATCAGCGCAACATGATAAGCCAATAATTGAACTGGTATAGAGTGAATAATAGGAGACAATACGCCGGTATGTCTTGGCGTTCTTATCACACGAACACCAGGGCTTTCCATAAAATGACTGTCAGCATCTGCGAACACAAAAATTTCGCCGCCGCGCGCTTTGACTTCCTGCATATTAGATTTTACTTTTTCAAGTAAATTATCATTCGGGGCAATCACGACGACTGGCATATCGTTATCCACTAAGGCTAAAGGTCCATGCTTTAATTCGCCTGCGGGATAAGCCTCAGCATGAATGTATGAAATCTCTTTTAATTTCAAAGCCCCCTCCATAGCAATAGGGTAATGAATACCCCGGCCTAGGAATAGCGCATGGTGTTTATCAGCAAATAATTTCGCCCACTCTTTAATTTGTGGTTCTAAATTAAGTGCTTGTTGAATGCTTCCTGGCAACTGCCTTAAATTTTCTAGGTAATTCTTTTCTTCTGTTTTATTAATCAGCTTTTTAAAAGTAGCAATCGTGACGGCTAAACTAAAGAGAGATACCAGTTGTGTCGTAAAAGCTTTAGTGGATGCCACGCCAATTTCTGCACCCGCCCTTGTATATAAAACGAGTTTTGATGCACGTGCAATCGCACTTTCCTGCACATTACAAATTGCTAAACTTAAATGTTGGCCTAGTGACTGGGCATGCTTTAAAGCTTCCATCGTATCTAACGTTTCCCCAGACTGAGAAATAGTCAGTATCAACTGATTGGGGTTAGGCAGAGAATCGCGATACCTGTATTCGCTTGAGATTTCCACCGTAGTTGATATTTTTGCAATACTTTCTAACCAATATTTTGCCGTGACTCCTGCGTAATAACTTGTCCCTGCCGCCAAAATTAAAATACTATCTATTTTAGAAAATACATCTTTTGCGTCTTGTCCGAACAAGCTTACATCAAAATGGCCTTGATCAATGATGGCTTCGATCGTATCCGTTAAAGCACGAGGCTGCTCATAAATTTCTTTTTGCATGAAGTGATCATAAGGGCCTAGCTCCATGGAAGACAAAGTGACATCGCTGATATGTGTTTTGCGTGAAATCAGCTTTTTATCTTTATCAAAAATTTGAATGCCATCTTTTTTAACTTGCACAACATCGCCATCTTCAAGGTAGATCACTTTTTTAGTCACCGCTAAAAGCGCTGAGATGTCAGATGCAATAAAATTCTGTGTATCACCTAATCCAATAATGAGTGGGCAGCCTAATCGCGCGCAAATCATTTCATCAGGATTTTTAAGCGAGATCACCGCAATGGCAAATGCGCCTTTTAATTCTTCCCCCAGCATTTGCGTCGCTTCTAGAAGAGTTTTATTTTTATGCTTCATAAAATAATGAATAAGATGTGCGATCACTTCGGTATCTGTTTGTGATTCAAACAGATAACCTAACTTTTTAAGGTACTCACGCACTGCTTCATAATTTTCGATAATGCCGTTATGAACAACTGCAATTTCACCTTGTGAAATATGCGGATGCGCGTTAATTTCAGTGACACCGCCATGCGTTGCCCATCTTGTATGGCCAATGCCTAAGCACCCCTCCAGCTTTTGATCTTTAACCATAGTTTCAATTTCAGCCACACGACCTATAGATCGAACGCGTTCTATCCCATTTCGTAATACCGCAATACCAGACGAATCATAGCCACGATATTCGAGACGACTTAACCCATCGATTAAATGTGGAACGATATTTTTATTTGAAATTGCACCTACAATGCCGCACATATATTTTAAGTCTCTTTATTTTTTGTAGGCTTGGTCCAGCCAGAAATACTGGTTTGTTTTGAACGAGACACCGTAAGATCTCCTGGAGGAGCATCTTTAGTGATGGTGGAGCCTGCCGCAATCGTTGCACCCTTACCAATTTTTACGGGGGCTACTAAAGCTGTGTTGGATCCTATAAACACTTCATCCTCAATGATGGTCGGATGTTTGTTTGCACCATCATAATTACATGTGATGGTACCGGCACCAATGTTGACTAACTTACCGACAAAACTATCGCCGACATAACTTAAGTGATTGATGTTAGTTTGATCATTAATTTCACTATTTTTTATTTCAACAAAATTTCCAATGTGCACATGGTTTTGAAGTTGTGTGCCGGGTCTCAATCTTGCAAATGGTCCAATACGACAATGACTCCCCACTTTACTTTCAACAATATGTGAATAGGGTTCAATCGAGGAATGATCTCCGATGATGCTATCTTTGATATGCGAATAAGCTGCAACTTTCACATGATTACCCAGAACGACCTTGCCTTCAAAAATACACCCTACATCAATCGTCACATCCTGGCCTGCCGTAACTTCCCCCCGAATATCAATGCGGCTCGGATCTATAATGGTGACACCCTGTTCCATCAATATTTTTGCTGTCATAAGTTGATAGTTTCTTTCCATGGTTGCTAATTCAGATTTCGAATTAATCCCGGTAATGGATACTTCATTATCCGCAGATTCACTTAATACTTCAATGTTATCTTCAATGGATAACCCTACGATGTCTGTCAAATAGTATTCTTTTTGGACGTTCTTATTGGTAAGTCTTTTAAGCCAATTTTTTAAAAGGTGATTGGGGGCACACATAATGCCTGTGTTGATTTCTTTGGTATTTTTTTGTGATGCATCACAATCTTTTTCTTCTACAATTTTTTGTATTCGGCCGTCTTGCCTTATAATCCTGCCGTAGCCTTTGGGATCCTCTTTTGAGTAAGTTAAAACCGCTAAATTTTTTAGGCCTTTTATGATCAGGCGTTCAATCATTTTTTGATCAATTAAAGGTACATCGCCATATAAAATAAGTGTATGGCCGTCATCTTTGATTAAAGGAATGGCTTGTTGCACAGCATGGCCTGTGCCTAATTGTTCTTTTTGTTCTACCCATTGAATGTGCGGTGATGGAAATGTTTTTTTCACGAGATCACCACCATATCCGTAAACCACCACAAGCTCTTTAGGTTTGAATGACAAAGAAGCATCAATGACATAACCGAGAAGCGGTTTATGAGCAAGCGGTTGCAAGACTTTGGGTAAATCAGAACGCATGCGCGTCCCTTTGCCTGCAGCTAAAATCACAATAGATAAAGACATCTTTGCTATTTTATCGTCTATTTGTCGTCACATGACATAAAAAAAGCAGCTTAAAAGCTGCTTTGTATCGTTTTGTAAGTTTTATAACTTAGTGTTTTTGGCGTAGTTTTTGAATCGCTTGAATTTGAGCAATCGCTTCAGCCAATTCAGCTTGTGCTTTTGCATAATCCACATCGGATGATCGATTTTTCATCGCTTCTTCCGCCGCTTTTTTAGCAGCATTCGCCTGTGCCTCATCAAGATCACCACCACGAATTGCGGTGTCTGCTAACACGGTCACGACACCTGGTTGCACTTCTAAAATACCGCCTGAAATGTAAATGAGCTGCTCTTCATTTTTATCCGCTAATTTGATGCGCAGTGCGCCTGGCTTAATCGATGTAATCATCGGCGCATGACGGGGGTAAATACCTACTTCACCCATTTGCGCAGGAGCTACAATAAACTCGGCTTCCCCTGAAAAAATAGATTCTTCAGCACTCACTACATCAATATGAACCGTTGCAACCATGTCGTTTTTACCTAATCAATTAAGATAATGTTTTTGCTTTTTCTACAGCTTCTTCGATGCTGCCTACCATATAGAACGCTTGTTCTGGTAAGTGATCATATTCACCACTCACGATCGCTTTAAAGCCTTTGATCGTATCTTTCAGTGTCACATATTTACCAGGAGCGCCTGTAAAGACTTCGGCCACATGGAACGGTTGTGATAAGAAACGTTGGATCTTACGAGCGCGACTCACTGCTAATTTATCTTCTGGAGATAATTCATCCATACCAAGAATCGCAATAATATCGCGTAATTCTTTATAGCGTTGCAATGTCGATTGAACAGAGCGCGCGACTTGATAATGTTCTTCACCCACCACTTGTGGATCAAGTTGACGTGATGTGGAATCTAATGGATCCACCGCTGGATAAATACCGAGTGACGCAATATCACGCGATAACACAACCGTTGAATCCAAATGTTGGAATGTGGTGGCGGGTGATGGGTCAGTCAAATCATCGGCTGGTACGTAAACTGCTTGGATCGAAGTAATCGAACCTGTTTTTGTTGAGGTAATACGTTCTTGTAGGCGACCCATTTCGTCAGCGAGTGTTGGTTGATAACCTACCGCTGAAGGCATACGTCCTAGAAGCGCTGATACTTCAGTACCTGCGAGGGTGTATCGATAAATATTATCTACGAAGAAAAGAACATCACGACCTTCGTCACGAAATTTTTCAGCCATCGTTAAACCTGAAAGTGCTACACGTAAACGGTTGCCTGGTGGCTCGTTCATCTGACCGAACACCATCGCTACTTTAGATTCTTCCATATCATCTAATTTAATCACGCCTGCATCTGACATTTCATGATAGAAGTCGTTACCTTCACGCGTTCTTTCACCCACACCTGCGAATACAGATAAGCCTGAGTGTTGTTTAGCAATATTGTTAATGAGTTCCAACATGTTCACCGTCTTACCTACACCAGCACCACCGAAGAGACCTACTTTACCGCCTTTGGCAAATGGACATACTAGGTCAATCACCTTGATACCTGTTTCTAGTAAGTCAACTGAAGGTGATAAATCTTTAAAGTCTGGAGCTTTTTGGTGAATCGAGCGGAATTCTTTAGATTTAATCGGGCCTAATTCGTCAATCGGGCGACCGAGCACATCCATAATACGGCCTAATGTGCCTATACCCACTGGCACATTGATCGCTGCACCTGTAGATTTAAATGCAGTGCCGCGTGCAAGTCCGTCAGACGAACCCATCGCAATCGTTCTAACAATACCGTCACCAAGCTGTTGTTGCACTTCAAGTGTCAACCCTGCTTCAGCCTGTGAGTCTTTGTCATCTATAATTAATGCATCAAATACTTTTGGCATTTGATCGCGAGGAAACTCGACGTCAACGACCGCTCCGATACACTGAACTACTTTTCCGATTTGTTTACTAGCCATTTTTTTATCCTTGAAGACTCTAAATAATTAATTCAATCTTATGCAACCGCAGCTGCACCACCCACAATTTCTGAAATTTCTTTTGTAATTGCTGCTTGTCGTGCTTTGTTATAAACCAATTTTAATTCGTCAATCACGGTCTTTGCATTGTCAGAAGCTGATTTCATCGCAACCATCCGTGCGGATTGCTCTGATGCCATGTTTTCTGTCACACCGTGATAAATTAATGACTCAATATAACGAGTTAACAATTGATTAATCACACTTTGCGCATCAGGCTCGTATATGTAATCCCACAGACCTTCAGGGCTTCCTATTTTTTCACCAGAAAGTGGTAGCAATTGATCAACCACAGGTTCTTGTTTCATCGTATTAATAAACTTGGTATAGCAAATAAAAAGTTGATCTACTTCGCCATTGATATAGGCATCGAGCATCACCTTAATAGCGCCAATTAATTTTTCAACATGCGGTGTATCACCTAAACCTGTGATATGAGATTTCACACTCGCATTAATACGGTTCATGAAACCTAAACCTTTATTACCAAGTGCGCTCACATGAACTTTCTTACCTTGTGATTCCCATTGCTTCATTTGATTCACTGACAGTCTTAATACATTGGTATTAAGTCCGCCACATAAACCTTTATCTGAAGTCACTACAATTAAACCAATATTTTTAACTTCGTCTCTTTTCGTTAAAAATGGGTGCTTATACTCTGATTTTGCATAAGACAAATGTGCTGCCACATTTCTAATTTTTTCAGCATAAGGGCGCGCTTGACGCATACGCTCTTGTGCTTTACGCATCTTCGATGCTGCGACCATCTCCATCGCTTTAGTGATCTTTCGCGTATTTTCTACACTCTTGATCTTAGTTCTGATTTCTTTACTACCGGCCATAATGACTCTTTATATTAGTAAGCGTTACTTGATTTAAAATCTTCAATAGCTTTTTCAAGTGCTTTTTCATTGTCACCTGATAAGTCTGCTGTTTTTTCGATATCTTGCATGATCTTTTTGTATTTAGAATTCATGAAGCCGTGCAATGCATTTTCAAATGCTAATACTTTAATCGTTGGCACATCATCTAAGTATCCTTTATTTGCTGCAAACAAAGTCACAGCCATTTGTGAAACACTTAAAGGTGCATATTGTGCTTGCTTCATAAGCTCAGTAAACATTCGACCACGATCAAGTTGCTTACGTGTGGCTTCATCGAGATCAGATGCGAATTGCGCAAATGCTGCTAACTCACGATATTGAGCTAAAGCCAAACGTACGCCACCACCTAATTTTTTAATGACTTTAGTTTGAGCGGCACCACCCACACGAGACACAGAAATACCTGCATTAATCGCTGGACGAATACCTGCATTAAATAAATCTGTTTCAAGGAAGATCTGACCGTCAGTAATAGAAATCACGTTTGTCGGCACAAATGCTGAAACGTCTCCTGCGGCTGTTTCAATGATTGGCAATGCTGTGAGTGAACCTGTTTTACCTTTCACTTTTCCTTGAGTAAATTTTTCTACATATTCTTCATTCACACGTGCTGCCCGTTCAAGTAAGCGTGAGTGAATATAGAACACGTCACCAGGGTAGGCTTCACGGCCTGGTGGACGACGTAAAAGTAATGAGATTTGACGATAAGCAATCGCTTGCTTTGTTAAGTCATCATAAATAATAAGTGCATCTTCGCCGCGATCGCGGAAATATTCGCCCATCGTGCAGCCTGCATAGGGTGCTAAGAATTGTAATGCCGCTGAATCAGAAGCTGATGCAGCAACAACAATCGTATATTCCATGGCACCGTGCTCTTCGAGTTTTCTAACAACGTTAGCAATGGTCGATGCTTTTTGACCAATCGCCACATAGATACAGGTCATGTTTTGACCTTTTTGATTAATAATCGCATCCGTAGCCACGGCTGTCTTACCTGTTTGACGGTCGCCAATAATCAACTCTCGTTGGCCTCGTCCGACTGGCACCATAGAGTCCACAGACTTCAAGCCTGTTTGAACTGGTTGGGATACAGATTTACGTGCAATCACACCTGGCGCTACCTTTTCAATTTTGTCCGTAAGTTTTGTTTTGACAGGGCCTTTGCCATCAATTGGTTGGCCAAGCGCATTCACAACGCGACCAATTAATTCCGGGCCAACAGGCACTTCTAAAATTCGGCCTGTACACTTACATATATCACCTTCAGTAATATGTTCGTAATCACCTAACACCACAGCACCTACTGAATCTCTTTCAAGATTCAAGGCAAGCCCATATGTATTTCCTGGGAACTCGACCATTTCACCAGACATCACATTCGACAATCCATGAATGCGCACAATACCATCGGTGACTGATACCACCGTACCTTGTGTTCTCGCTTCAGCGCTTGTCGAAAAATTCTCTAATCGACTTTTGATGAGTTCACTAATTTCTGACGTTGATAACTGCATTACTATCTCCTGATAATGATTAGCTTAAGCCTTTAAGGCGTACGCTAAATTTTGTAATTGCTCACGAACTGAAGCATCAATGACAGTATCGCCGACAATCACTTTGATACCGCCTATGATTGCTTCATCGATTGTTACTTTTGCATCAATCTTTTTATTAAATTTCTTTTCTAAACTTTTTACTAATGTATCGATTTCTTTATCTGTTGGTTTTGAAGCCACAATAATTTCAGCTTCTAATGTGCCTTCATCCGTTGCTTTTAATGCTTCAAATGCTTGGCTAATTTCAGGCAATACGTTAAGTCTTTTATATTCGATTAAAAGCTTAATAAGATTTTCACCATAGGCATTGAGTCTTTTTGCCGCAATTTTAATAAGTGCTTTTTCTCGATCTTCATCTGACACTTTTGAATCGTTAATAAATGTATGCATGCGTTCATCTTGAGAAACTTGCGCTAAAAATCCCAACATCTCAGACCATTCTTTGAGTGCTTTTTTTTCTTTAGCAAGATTAAACGCTGCTACAGCATAAGGTCTTGCGATGGTGGAAATTTCTGCCATAGTGATCCTATAGTTCTTTCGCTAATTTATTTAACATGTCGCTATGTGCTTTCTTATCAATTTCTTTTAATAAGATTTTTTCAGCGCCAGCAATCGCAAGTGATGACACTTGCTCACGTAAAGTTTCTTTAGCACGATTTACTTCTTGATCGATTTCAGCTTTTGCACCAAGAATGATGCGATCGCCTTCTTCTTTTGCTTGATTTTTTGCATCTTCTAAAATTTCTGAAGCTCTCTTCTCGGCTTGAGAAATGATTTCAGCGCCTTTTTGCTTAGCCTCGCCCACAGATTGTGCAGATTTTTTTTCAGCAATTTCTAAAGAGGCTTTACCTTCTTGAGCTGCTGCTAATCCATCAGCAATTTCTTTTTGGCGTTTTTCAATTGCACCTAAAAGTGGCGGCCATATAAACTTCACCGTAAACCAAATGAGAATCGCAAAAGCAATTGCTTGGGCAATTAACGTAAAATTAATATTCATTTCTGCTCCTTGTTTAAGTTCAGTGTAGAGAGCCTAAACAATTATTTTGTAACAACGCTTAATAATGGATTCGCAAACGCAAACATCATAGCTAAACCTACACCAATAATGAATGAAGCGTCGATCAAACCTAATAGTAAGAATACTTTTGCTTGTAATTGAGGAATCATTTCAGGCTGTCTTGCTGCGCCATCTAAGAAACTTGCACACATAATACCGATACCAATACATGCACCAAGCGCACCTAATCCAATTATCAAACCAATACCAATACTTGTATAAGCCTGAATCATTGCTAAAAATTGAGTTGTTTCCATGTTTACTTTCCCTTCAGTTAAAAATTACGTTAAAAATTAATTAATGGCCTTCGTGCGCCATCGCTAAATAAACCACTGTGAGCATCATAAAAATAAAAGCTTGAAGCACGACAATTAAAATATGGAAGATAGACCAGCCTGCGCCTAGTATTGCTCCAAAAACAAGTCCTGATACGCCCGTTGCAGCCCATAAACCTAAAAGCAAAAAGATAACTTCACCTGCATACATATTGCCAAAAAGTCGAAGGGAGTGAGACAAAGGTTTTGACACGTATTCAATAAGATTAAATAGAAAGTTAAAAGGCCAAACCCAAATTTTGCTGCCGAAGGGTGCTGTATATAATTCATGCAACCAGCCGTGCAGTCCTTTAACTTTAATACCAAAATAAATCATAAGGAACCAAACTGCGAGTGCCAGGGCAAAAGTAGTGTTCACATCAGAAGTCGGTACACTTCGCCATTTATGAATACCTAAAAAACTGTAGATCGCGGCCATGATGTCGACTGGCAAAAAGTCCATCGCATTCATGACTAATACCCAAACAAATACAGTCAGTGCTGCAGGAGCAATAAATGCATGGCGGTCGCCATGAAAAATATTTTTAACTTGATCATCTACAAAATCAAAAAGAAGCTCAACGAACGCTTGAGCTTTTGAAGGAATCCCCGCAGTAGCTTTTCTAGCTACCATCCAAATAAGACCCATGGCAATTAAACCTAAAATAACTGACATCACTAAAGTGTCTATATGAATCGTCCAGAAAGAAGCTTCAGCACCTTGTGTATTAAAACTTAAATGATGTTCAATATATTGCGATGGCGAACTTAATGTACCTTCATGTTCCATCAAACGATCCTAAATTCATTTATCAATTTTATTTAATTTAACAATTGAAGCGCCTGACAAAATCGCTGCAACTGCAAGCCCAACAATCAAAGCAAGTGGAACGAGTGCTTTATAAAATTTAAAAGCAATCCATAACACCGTGATCACTACTATGATTTTAACTGCTTCGGCTTTCAGCATATTAATGACTATGCCAAAAGGCTCTTTGCTTTTTGAAGTTCTATGGGCTATGCGAGAACCTATCATCATCCCAGACACAACCGACATTAAGCCAATCAGAACTGAAATACCTGCGTCTAGACCAAACAAAATCACTACAAAAACTATTAAAACAAATGACGCTTTCATTTGCCAATTAATCAAAGCTGGCGTCATGATTTTACTGGCCTTTTGCCTGCGTCAGAAAACACGTAATTTTCTATGGATTTATCCTTTTCGTCAAGGATAAACGGGCATTTATCGTTTAATTTTTCTAAGGATGTCATCCAATTGCCCCAAATTACGATAATGCACTTTTAATATGCCGGAACCGTTCTTTTTGGCATCAATAGTGACTGAAGCGCCCAAAGTTTCTGCCAAAGATTCTTCTAGCTGACGCACATCTGCATTTGTCTTTTTAGGAGAAGAAGGTGATGCCCCCGTTTTGTAACCATTTTGTAAGTTTTTCACTAAAGCTTCAACTTCGCGCACTGAAAGATGTTTCTGAATAATTTCTTCACAAAGCATTACTTGCTGACTGCCTTCCAAACCAATCAGCGCTCTTGCATGACCCATATCAATTTTCCCCGCCAACAATCGATCCTGAACGGGCTGGGTCAATGTAAGTAATCTTAATAAATTAGAAACCGTGACGCGTGATTTACCCACTGCATCTGCAGCAGACTCATGTGTCATATTGAATTCGTCAATCAAACGTTTTATGCCAAGCGCTTCTTCAAGTGGATTTAAATTTTCACGTTGAATATTTTCAATGAGCGCCATCGCTAAAGCCGACTCATCAGGAATATTTTTAATAATGACTGGAATGTCGATAAGATTGGCAAGTTTTGCTGCGCGCCACCGCCTTTCGCCTGCAATAATTTCGTATTGATTATTACCGATAGGTCTTACGATGATGGGTTGCATCACGCCTTGTTTAAGAATCGATTGTGCAAGGGCTTGTAACGCTTCTTCATGCATAATGCTTCGCGGCTGAAATTTACCCGGTCTTAATTCATCAATCAGTAAAGTTTGTAACGTACCCTCATTTTTTATAGTTTCATGTTCACTGCTCGCAAGCAAAGCATCGAGTCCTCGTCCTAATCCTTTTGGTTTAACCATGTGACTTCCTCATTTCTTTTTGTATGATTTCTTCAGCAAGTTTTAAATACGCCACCGCACCTTTAGATGATTTGTCATACATTAAAATTGGCATGCCGTGACTGGGCGCTTCTGCTAATCTCACATTTCGAGGGATAATCGTTTCATAAACTTTATCGCCAAAATGTGAAGATAATTGATCGGAAACTTGTTGCGCTAACATATTTCGACTATCAAATAATGTTTTCAGTAATCCTTCGATTTCAATGTGAGGATTTAAATTGCTTCTGACTTTTTTAATCGTATTGACTAAATCAGACAATCCCTCTAATGCATAATATTCACATTGCATTGGAATCAATACGGCATCTGCAGCAGTTAATGCATTGACTGTAATTAAATTCAGTGCAGGCGGACAATCTAATAAAACATAATCGTAATTTTTTTTTAAATGTTGCAAGGCGTCTTTTAAGCGCGTTTCTCTTTTACTCTCATTCACCAATTCAACTTCGGCACCCGCTAGATCACGGTTCGAAGGTGCCAAATCAAAACCACCACGTTCGCATGCAAGCGTAATATCTCTAAATGATTTGCTTTGAATAAGTACATCATAAATGGATGCTGTAATAGTTGACTTATCAATGCCTGAGCCAGTAGTCGCATTACCTTGCGGATCAAGATCAACCAATAATACTGATTTATTTTTTGCGGCCAAACTTGCTGCCAAATTCACAGAAGTTGTCGTTTTACCAACGCCACCTTTTTGGTTGGTGATAGCTAAAATACGCATATTTAATTATTTTCTCTATTGATCTGAACTAAATATCGTTCTGCATGAATAAAAGGCACTTCAAGCGCGATCAATGTGTATTGGTTTTGTTTGAATGCTGCTAATTCTTCTTTCACTTCTTTTGATTTCATCGCCAACCATACGCCTTTTTTTTCTAATGCATGCTGTGTGAGTAACATCATATTTTTAATGCTTGAAAAAGCGCGCGTAATGATTGCTTCAAAAAGTTTTGATGGTTGATAATCTTCCACGCGACCATTCACTACGAATAAATTAGTCAGTGCTAACTCGCTTTTAACTTGCTGCATGAAACTTGTTTTTTTACTCACCGAATCCATCACTGTTACTTGTAACTCAGGATTGGTAATCGCCAATACAATCCCCGGAAATCCGGCACCGCTTCCCACATCTAACACGTGTTTTACATGCACATGCTTTAAAATAGATAAGCTATCAAGTAAATGAAATTTAATCATTTCATCTCGCTCACGAATCGCAGTTAAGTTATACACGCGATTCCATTTTTCCATCAAATTTAAATACTGCATCAAGTGATCTATCATCTGCTCAGATAGATTCAAACTCATTAACCGACATCCTTCAACCAATAGATTACGATCTTTTTTTATGCTGTCATTCATGCCGCTTTTTCAGGACGCTTCGCTATTATTTTTTTAGGTTTATTTTTGCGTTTAATAAAAACTAATAATAAAGAAATGGTTGCTGGTGTAATGCCAGAAATGCGCGTAGCTTGTCCTAAGTTTTCTGGCTTATGAATATTTAACTTTTGTTGTGCTTCCGTACTTAAGCCGTGCACTTCTTTATAATCAAGATCGATAGGCAGTGGAATGTCGAGCTGATCTCGGCTGCGATCTACTTCTTCTTGTTGTCTTACAATATAGCCTTTATATTTGGCTGAAATTTCAACTTGCTCACGCACCGCCGGATCAACCAAATTTACATCTTCTTGCATGAGCTCTTTAACACCTGCAAAACTGACTTCGGGTCGTCTTAACAATTCAAACAAGTTATATTCATGATCGATCGCTTTTCCAATAATAGCCTGTTGTTTTTCCAGTGAAATGTCATTGGGTCTTACAAAGAATTTTTTTAAGCGCCCTTCTTCTGACAGAATCGCATCTTGTTTTTGATTGAACATGCTCCAACGATCATCCTCTACCAAGCCTAAATTGCGACCAAGTGTTGTGAGTCTTAAGTCAGCATTGTCTTCTCTCAACATCAAACGGTATTCTGCGCGACTCGTAAACATTCTGTAGGGTTCTGATACGCCTCGTGTAATAAGATCGTCCACCAAAACACCCAAATAGGCTTCATTACGTTTTGGACACCAAGCTTCTTTGTCTTGTGTCATCAATGCAGCATTTGTACCTGCCAATAGCCCTTGGGCCGCAGCCTCCTCATAGCCTGTGGTGCCATTAATTTGTCCTGCAAAAAATAATCCTTGAATTGATTTAGTTTCCAAGCTTGATTTCAAATTACGCGGATCAAAGTAATCATATTCAATCGCATACCCCGGTCTTAAGATGTGAGCATTCTCTAACCCATTGATTGAATTAACTAATTTACATTGAATGTCAAAGGGAAGGCTTGTAGAAATACCATTTGGATAAATTTCATTCGTATTTAAGCCCTCGGGTTCTAAAAAAATTTGATGCGAGTCTTTGTCGGCAAATCGATGAATTTTATCTTCAACGGATGGACAATAACGTGGCCCAACCCCTTCAATGACGCCTGTATACATGGGGGATCGATCGAGGCCACTTCTAATAATGTCATGTGTAGATTCATTCGTATGCGTGATCCAGCAGGATATTTGCCTTGGATGTGTTGTTTTTTTGCCATGAAAAGACATATAAGGCGTAGGACTGTCGCCAGGCTGCTCTTGCATCACAGCGTAATTAATTGTACGGCCGTCAATTCTAGGGGGTGTGCCTGTTTTAAGACGGCCAACAGGCAATCCAATGGCGCGTAAACGATACGCCAAAGATAGTGAAGGTGGGTCTCCTGCGCGGCCTGCTGGATAGTTTTTTAAGCCTATATGCACCAAGCCGCCCAAAAAAGTGCCTGCGGTAAGCACCACAGTTTTAGATTTAAATTGAATCCCGATTTGCGTCACCACGCCTGTCACACGATCCTTATCTAAAAGAATATCGTCTACCGCCTGTTGAAAGAGCCAAAGATTAGGTTGATTTTCAAGGCGATGTCGAATCGCAGCTTTATATAAAATACGGTCAGCTTGCGCACGCGTCGCTCGCACGGCAGGCCCTTTGCTACTATTTAAAATACGAAATTGAATACCTGCTTCATCAGTGGCAATACCCATTGCTCCGCCTAAAGCGTCGATTTCTTTGACTAAATGCCCTTTGCCAATACCGCCAATAGATGGATTACATGACATTTGACCCAAGGTCTCAATGTTATGAGTTAAAAGAAGCGTCTTTTGCCCCATGCGAGCGGACGCCAAAGCGGCCTCAGTGCCGGCATGCCCTCCTCCGACCACAATCACATCAAAATTATTTGGAAATTCCATGGTTTTACGTCAATTATAAAAGGTGTAATTTTACTTTAATCTGCTGATAATCACTATGAAAACAATTGTTCCACGTGAAACATTTGCTTAAAAAGAAGGAAAAATTGTTCCACGTGGAACAGAAGAATTACTTGCCGATACAAAACCTGCTAAAAATTTCACCTAAAAGATCATCTGGGGTAAATTCTCCAGTAATGGAAGCGAGGGATGTTTGAGCTTGCCTAAGCTCCTCCGCAACCAATTCGGGGGATTGAAGCTGTTTCACCGACTCTTGCAAATGCTTCGCCACTATCGCTAGTGCATCTAAGTGTCGCTGTCTCGCCATAAAAATACCTTGATTTCCATCTTTACCAAACTCAACACCCGCCATTTTTAATATCACAGACTTAAGTTGGGCCAATCCTTCACCGCTTTTAGCAGAAATAAAAAGATGATGCTCCCCATCAATCATTTCAGAAGTAGCTTTTTTAGATAGCAAATCAATTTTATTGTGAACCCAGACCTTAAAAGTGTCTTTTGGAATGCGATTTAGAATGGTTTTCTCGTAATCGGTAATACCCTTGCCAGCATCTACTAAAAATAATGCGATATTGGCCTTTTCTATCGAAATCCATGTTTTTTCAATGCCCATTTTTTCAATTTCATCGCTTGTATCCCTTAGTCCAGCAGTATCAATCACATGAATTGGAATACCGTCTATTTGAATTTCACTTTTGATAGGATCTCGCGTGGTTCCGGGAATCGAAGTCACGATCGCTTGATCATTGCCAGATAATTGATTGAGTAAACTCGACTTGCCCACATTGGGTTGACCCACTAATACCACCGTCAAGCCTTCTCGCAATATATGGCCTTGTTTAGCAGATGAGGAGACTTCATCCATACGTAAACTCAAGCTTAAAAGCTTTTCTTTTACTTTGCCAGTGGTAATAAAGTCGATTTCTTCTTCGGGGAAATCCAAACAAGCCTCAATATAAATACGTAAATCAATGAGTTCTTTTAGTAAGTCATTGATTTTATTAGAGAAATATCCACTCAAGGAAAGCATAGCGCTTTTTGCAGCCTCCGTAGTGGAAGCATTAATCAAATCGGCTACAGCTTCGGCCTGAGCTAAATCAATCTTGTCATTAAGATAAGCGCGCTCGGTAAATTCTCCGGGCTTAGCAAGTCTCGCGCCACAATCAACACAGCGTGCTAATAAAATTTGCATCACTGCGATGCCGCCATGCCCTTGAAGCTCTAAAACATCTTCACCGGTATAGGAATGTGGGGATTTAAAAAAAAGTGCAATGCCGCGATCAATGGCTTGACCATGTGCATCTAAAAAAAGCAGGTAGGACGCTAAACGATTTTCAGGGCAAACGCCCAAAAGCGCTTTCGCAACATGGCTTGCTTTCGGCCCTGAAATTCTTACGACACCAATGCCGCCAGCACCGACAGGTGTGGCAATGGCAGCAATGGTATCTAAATTATTTACGAGCTGCATTACCTTTCTTAGCCAATGCGGCTGCATGAATGGATCGGTTAATCATCCATTGCTGCAGAATAGATAAGACATTATTAATTACCCAATAAAGCACTAACCCTGCGGGAAAGAAAAAGAAAAACACACTGAATATAACAGGCATCGCCATCATAAGTTTTGCTTGCATCGGATCAGTAGGGGCAGGATTTAGTTTTGTTTGCACAATCATACTAATGCCCATGATGATTGGTAATACATAGTAGGGATCTTTTACAGATAGATCGGTGATCCATAACATGAAAGGTGCATGTCTTAATTCAACAGCGCCCATCAATACCCAATAGAGAGAAATGAAAACAGGAATCTGAATAAGAATAGGCAAACAACCGCCCATCGGATTAATTTTTTCCGTGCGGTAAAGTTCTAACATGGCTTGTTGAAATTTAGCTTTGTCATCACCAAATTTTTCTTTCATGCTTTGTAAGCGCGGAGTAACTTCGCGAAGGTGTGCCATTGATTTATAACTTGCGGCTGAGAGCGGATAAAAGAGAATCTTAATTAACACGGTCAGAAGAATAATTGCACCGCCCCAATTATTCACTAGTTTATGAATCCAATGGAGCACCATGAACAGAGGTGAAGCAATAAAAGTTAACCAACCGTAATCCACTGTATAAATTAATCCTGGGGCAGCTTTTTCAAGCTCCTCTTTAATTTGCGGGCCCGAATAGAGTGTGGTTGAAAATTCTTTTTTCTCGCCAGATTGAATAGCAGAAAGCTGAGTCACTACACCTGACGAATAAATATTTTCCGCGACTTCTTTTGTATAAAACTCACGCTTTTGGTTTCCAGGCAAAATCCATGCACTCGCAAAATAATGTTGCACAACGCCAATCCAGCCATCGAGCGCAATGAGAGATAGGTCACGTTTTTTCATGTCATTAAAATTAATTTTTTTAAACTTATCAGCTTCGTTGTAGTAAGCACCGCCGATAAATGTAGGAGTAATTTGGCTCTCTTGAGCGGAACCATCATCATGCACAAGCTGGAAATAAGCGGATGGCGTAATCGCTGATTTTCCAAGATTCGTAATTTCATAGCGCACTGCTATTTGATAGCTGCCGCGATCAAAAGAAATAATTTTTGCAACTTCAACATCTTGATTTTTGTAATTTAATTTAACATCTAAATGAGTTTGTCCATTTTCCAAAACATAATTTATTTTTTCAGATGTAAACATTGATTTATGCGTTGGCAAATCATTGCCGATGAGCCCTGTTTGTGCAACATAAAATAATGGTTTTTGTGAGTCATCTAATAACACAAACTTATCTTGCGCATTATCAGCCAAATGATTATTTAAAAGTAACCGACGAATGTCGCCGCCGACTGTATCGATTTCAATCTGGTATAAATCAGTAGTTACTTTAATACGCGAGCCGGTTTCTAATTTGAAATTAGAATCGAGTGGGACTTCATTCGTGCTAGTGGTATTTAATTTTTGAGAAGATGGAACGCTCGCATCTTTTTGGGTTGCAACTTCGGTAACTGGAGCATTTTTACGTTGCCATGTATCCCATAATAAAAGAATTGAAAAAGAAAATACAACAAAAAGTATTAAACGCTTCGTATCCATAAATTATAAAATTCCAAAATTAAATAACAGGGTCATGACCACCCTTGCACCATGGATGACATTTACCTATTCGTTTCATTGATAAAAAAATACCTTTTATGACGCCTTTTTTATGTATCGCATCTATGCTGTATTGCGAACATGTAGGTGTAAAACGACATTGCTGTCCAAAAAAGGGACTTAATAATAATTGATAGCATCTGATAAATAAAATTGCGATTGATTTCACTTTTTTAATCTTGCAATCATCTGATCAACTTCTGTTTCAATCTCCACAAAATCGTTGCGATAAAACGATTTTTGAATGCGTATCACTATATCAAAATTTAAGAGTTGTTCTTGTTTTTTTCGCATTAATTCGCGTAGGACACGTCTCATGTAGTTGCGTTTCACAGCCAATTTCTGTGTTTTTTTGCCCACGACCATACCTAAACGAAATAAGGACAAAGTATTAGGCTGATAGTGAAAACTGAGGTGCTGCGAGGAAAGTCGCTTACGGAAATTAAAAACGGATGAAAATTCATCCGTTTTTGTAAGTTTGGTTAATTTAGTTTGCAAATTATGGTGAATTTGCCAGAAAGGTCTTTATAGACCGATACGAGCACGGCCTTTAGCACGGCGAGCAGATATTACAGCGCGTCCTGCACGAGTCTTCATGCGTACTAAAAAACCATGCGTGCGAGCACGTTTTACTTTTGATGGTTGATAGGTACGTTTCATTGTGTTTCTCCAGCTATAATTCGATAAGAATCGCGCAATTTACCGTACATACCGCTCTGTGTCAACGATTATTTGTTTAAGAAGTCTTAAAACGCCTGTGGATAACTTTGATGGGTTACGTTAAGATGAATTTTGTAAGGCAATCATTCCTAAAAAGCATTTTTACACCATTCTGGTTCTCTAAAATGCCAAATCAAGAAGAAATTGTAATTTGAAAACTATATATATTGGATTTTGCCGTTAATGGAAAATTTTTGGACTCACTGTCTCGAACGCTTTAAAAAAGAGCTCTCCGCTCAGCAATTTAATACTTGGATTAAGCCACTTAGATTCGAACAA
>Ga0208942_1000295_pt1 | contig 21705 bp, 20 predicted proteins | sample GreLakmeSU08MSRF_FD_187704 | JGI IMG/M metagenome (GOLD analysis project Ga0208942, IMG submission 187704) | Freshwater lentic microbial communities from great Laurentian Lakes, MI, USA - Great Lakes metaG SU08MSRF (SPAdes) | ecosystem: Environmental > Aquatic > Freshwater > Lake | place: Great... | reverse complement strand
GCCAATCAAATTTCGATTGTTATCAGATAAATTAGTTGGATACATGGCTCCAAGGTGGTCAACAAGTGGAGAGAAATCTTGCATTCGAATAAATTCAACAACTTCATGTCGTGTCGAACTTTTTCGATATGGAAAAGTAAAGGAATCTTATGGAGTCATCACTTGGTTGGATGAGCACGGTCCTCGAGCCATGACTCAAGTGATTCCAGATGGCGATATCGCTGCATCTGGACTTCAATTCGGAACGATCGGATTCCCGTACCCTGGAATGACTTGGAAAATTGAAGCACCAGAGAAATCTGGTCTTTACTATGTGCATCTTGAAAATGAAGGTGGCGAGTTTTTCTCAATGCCATGGATTGTTTCACCCAAGAAGCCAACAGCCAAAATTGCAGTTTTAGCAGCCACGAATAATTGGAGTGCATATAACAATTATGGAGGCCGGGGCAATTACATAAACGCCGAAGGTCTTCCTCCACGCCCAACTGTAAATGCACGACAAGATCTAAGTCGTTATTCAGAAAAAGATATGAATGTTTTTTGGAAATCCCCTAATGATGTTTATCCTCCAATTTCATTTGAACGGCCTGAATATGGAAATGTTGTTGGCAAAAATGAAGAGCTAACCAGCCCTATGTCTGGTCGACTTGCTTCAAGTTGTGCTCCTGGGATGTGGCGTTTATTAGGCTGGCTAGAGCGTGAAGGGTATGAGTATGACCTCTACAGCGACAATCAATTGCGTGATGGAACTTTAGATTTGGATGCTTACGAGACGCTTTTAACTGAGATTCATCCTGAATATTGGTATCGCGAAGAGTACACACGAGTGCGCGATTGGGTATTTGAGCGTGGCGGCAGGTTTATGTATTTAGGTGGCAATGGACTCGACTGCGAAGTTGAGTATGTAGATGAAACTACGGTGCGTTTTTTGACAGACAAATCCAACACCTCTCATGAGGGTGGAGTCTTTGACCCTGCATTGAGAATTCCAAAAGAAGGAAGATTTGACAATCGCTTCCACAAAAGCACAAATGAGTCTCCTGCGGAGTTAATTGGATTAGTTTGCGATGGGGAAGGTACGGGTGCTCCATATGAGTGCAGAAATGAAGGGCACTGGGTCTTTGCTGGAACTGGGCTTAAAAATGGGGATAAATTCGGGATTAACTCATTACATGAACGTATTCCAGGCGGTGCTTCAGGTCACGAAATGGATAACAGAACCGCGAATACCGGTGAAGGTTTTATCTCTTTAGCAAAGGGGTTAAATCCGGAAACTATTGGTAGTAGCGGCGCAGAAATGATTTATAAAGATTTTCCAGGGAAAGGCGGGGAAGTTTTTGCTGTTGGATCTATGAATTATATTTCTTCACTCCTTGTAGATAAACCACTATCAGATATTACAAAGAATGTTCTGAACCGTTTCTTAGGAAATAAAAAGGGGAGCAAATGATTATTGGGTATGTAAGCGATGAACATTACTTAGCTTTGGCTGATGTCAGCGTTGAGTTTATGAAAGATGAAAAACTTGTTGGCCATACTAAATCTTTTATGAGTGGTGCGGTTGAATCTGATTTACCTGCTGGTAATTATCGAATGACTTTTGGCAAACCAGGTTATGGTTCAAAACATGTAGAAATAACATTGCCGGTTAAAGGGCCAATTAAATTTCGACTGCTTTCAGACAAGTTAATTGGCTACATGTGGCCAAAATGGTCAGTTAGTGGTGAGAAATCAACCATTCGAATAAATTCTGCAGCTTCTTGCCGAGTTGAACTTTTTCGCTACGGTCTTAAAAAACAATCTCATGGTGTTGTTACTTGGCTAGATGAGCATGGCCCAAGAGCAATGATCCAGATGCTTCCAGATGATGATATCTCCCAAACTGGAGTTCAATTTAGTCGGGTTGGCTTCCCGAACCCCTTAATGATTTGGAGATTAACTGCACCTGAAGAATCTGGCCTCTATTACATTCATTTAGAGAATGAAGCTGGGGAGTTTTGGTCGATGCCATGGGTTGTGGCGCCTAAAAAACCAAAAGCTAAGATTGCAGTCTTAGCAGCAACAAACAACTGGAATGCTTACAACAATTTTGGCGGACGCAGCAATTACATAAATGATGAGGGTTTGCCTGCCCGTCCAACAATTAACTCGCGTCAGGATTTAGCCCGTTACTTAGGGACCGCCACAAGTCAGATGTATCCAAATGATTCATATCCGCCCATATCTTTCGAACGTCCAGAGTATGGAAATGTGGTAGGAAAAGATGAAAAAGTTACTGATCCAATGGGTGGTCGACTTGCATCCACTTTGGCTCCAGGAATGTGGCGTCTGCTTGGTTGGCTAGAGCGCGAAGGCTATGAGTATGACGTCTACAGCGATGCGCAATTACGCGATGGAACTTTAGATTTAGATGCTTACAAAGTTTTGCTTACCGAAATGCATCCTGAGTATTGGTACCGCGAAGAGTATGAGCGGGTACGCGACTGGGTATTTGAGCGCGATGGAAGATTTATGTATTTGGGTGGGAACGGCCTTGATTGCGAAGTCGAATATGTTGATGACAGCACCGTTCGATATCTAACCGACCACACAGATGCTGGAACAGATATGGGAGTGTGGCTAGAGGGAAAAGAACGTAAATTCGACAATCGTTTCCACAAAACTTATGAATCTCCAGCAAAATTAGTTGGCGTCATTTTTACCCATGTAGGAGAAGGAACAGCTGCTCCGTACGAATGTCGAAACTCTGATCATTGGATTTTCAACGGAACCGGACTCAAAAACGGCGACAAATTTGGTGAAAAATCTTTGCATGAGCGGGTTCCTGGTGGCGCCTCTGGCCATGAGACCGATAAAAGGACTCCTCACACCGGCGAGGGTTTCATTTCCCTAGCAATGGGATGCAATCCTGGCGAGGACAGCGGTGCCGAAATGGTTTACAAGGATTTTCCTGGAAAAGGCGGCCAAGTTTTTTCAACCGGGTCGATAACTTATATTTCATGTCTGCTAGTTGATGAGGCCATTTCTCGTATCACTAAAAATGTACTAAACAAATTTCTTCAATAAATTAAATTAAGGAGTCCAGAGATGATTGTTGACGTTCATACGCATTCACCTACGCATGCTGAAAAGGTGCCTGCTGATGAGATGCGCACTTATTCAGGTTGGCACGACGGAGATCCAGTACAAACCACTAACAGTTTTGCCGATTATGCCAAAGGGATGGAAGCGGCTGATATCTCAATCGTATTTAATATCCACGTTCCCGATACCGAACGTCTCGTTGGAACTCCTGGAGATGCAAATAGAATAAACGAAGATACTGCAGATTTCGTAAAGCATGATAATCGTCGAATTGGATTTATGTCAGTAGATCCCAATCGTCATGATTGGCAAGAAGAGATGGATAAATCTCTTGGGCTTGGATTAGTTGGGATAAAGCTTGGTGCAAATTATCAACGTTTTGATCCGATGGGCCGGGAGGCACTAAAGGTTTACGCTCGTGCAGAAAAGTTAAATTTACCGATTCTTTTTCATACTGGAACTTCTCCGGTACGTGAAGCCCCAATTGCATATGCTCACCCGCTTGTAATAGATGAAGTGGCGTTGAGATTTCCAGATCTTAAAATTGTCATGGCTCACATTGGACACCCTTTTGTCCGTGAAACTGTCTCTGTTATTCGGAAACACCCAAATGTGTACGCGGATGTTTCAGCGATCTATGCGCGTGCTTGGATGGTTTATGAAGGTCTGCTCTTTGCAAGTGAGTGGGGCACAATGCATAAATTAGTATTTGGTTCGGATTTCCCAGTAACTACTCCTGAATATGCAATTCGGAAACTTCGAGGTGTAAATGACATTCTGGAAGGAACAAAACTTCCCAGAATCTCTCTTGAGCAGGTAGAACAGATTATTCACGCTGACTCCTTGACGATCTTAGGTCTTGAGGATCCCCGCAAGAAGGCGAAAAAATAAAATGAAAACCGTTCTTCCTGAGAAAACTGCCATGAGGAGTTATGACGACGGTGGACACTTTCGAATAGAAGTGCCATCTATTGAGGGGCCTCGAGTTTTTGAAGCATTGTTAAAATCTGCAAGTGAGTTAGGCGTAACGGTAAATCGAATTTCTCAAGGCAGTGGTGGCATGCTGCTACTAAAATCTGAAATTCGTGAAATGGTGAAGTTAGGTGCACAAAACAATGTAGAGGTTTGCTTGTTTGTCGGGCCGCGCGCTGGGTATGACATCGGATTGCTGGCACATACCGCGAGCAAATTCTCGGCTTATTCATCATTAAGGGGAAATGAGCAAATAAATAGTGCTCTTGCTGACGTCGAAAGAGCAGTTGAATTTGGAATTCGAGGATTTTTAATAGGTGATATTGGATTACTTACCGTCCTCCAAGAACGCCAAGCCTCTGGAAAATTGCCTAAAAACATCCATTGGAAAGTGAGTGCTTATCTTCCAGCAGGAAACGTACCAACTGTTAAATTGCTAGAAAGACTTGGTGCGAGCAGTATAAATATTCCTTCAGACCTTACTTACATGCAAATAAGCGAACTTCGTGAAGCGGTACAGATCCCCCTAGATATTTATGTTGAAACTATGGACTCAAGCGGAGGAACGATTCGGCTCATTGAGATGTGCTCTCTCATTCGAGCCGGGTCTCCACTTTGCGTTAAATTCGGACTTGCGAATGCAAAGACTTTGTACCCTGCGGGCGAACATATGATTGAAGAAGCTATAAAAATTGCTCAGGCGAAAGTCAAACGTGCTGCTATAGCAAAAGAGTGGCTGGATAGACTAGATCCGGAAATTAAGCAATCATTTAATCACAACTCAACTGCAATCCCGGAGGTATAAATGGTTACATCTCGTTTATTTGCTGAACACAATCGCGAAAGCATTAAGGAAATAGCAGCCAAGGGTGGTTTAGTTATTATCCCAATTGGTGCGATTGAACAACATGGACCACACCTTCCTGTATGGACCGATACCTTAACTTGCGAAACGATAACAAGAGCCGCAAGTCTTTTGGTAGATAGTTCCATTCCAGTTCTTGTAACTCCCACACTTCCGTTTGGATCATCAGATCATCACTTGCCATTTGGCGGAACGATGTCGCTAGATACCAAAGTTTTGCTTGATGTATTAATGAATCTAGGAAAATCATTACATAAATCAGGTTTTCGTAAAATTATGTTTGTAAACGGCCATGGCGGCAATCATGAAATTTTTCAACTTGCAGCCCGTGATTTGGCGCTACAACTAGAGGTACATGTAGCGGCAGCATCATGGTGGTCAGTAGCCTGGAGCCGAATCAAAGAGACAGCCGCATTTGATTTCGGTCGAGTGCCCGGTCACGCAGGCGCGTTTGAGTATGCAATCGTAAAGGCAATAGCACCACATCTAGTTGGTACAGATTTAGTTCCATCACTTTGGCCAGATAAAGATTCACCAACAAAACGCGATTCTTGGATCGCACCGATGCGTGTAGAACTTGCTGGCTCGTGGATCAAAATGAATGGCTATGGCGATAACCCCGGAGCAATTCCAGATGATCTCGGTCAAGAGTTACTTAAGTTGAGCATTGATGGAGTTCGTGAGGCAATAGAAAGTTTTTACTATTCAGCAACAGCAGCTGAAAAGGAAACTGGCAAAAAATGATTACGGTTTCAAGAACTAATTCGCAGAGCAATTACAGCCCTGATCTGCCAGCGGTTCTTGAAATCACATCGGGTGATCGTGTTCAATTCTCAACCCATGATGCGCGTGGTGGTGCTCTACTAGATCAACGACCAACAGGGACAGCTTTTGATTTGCCAAAACCTATTCCAGGAAAAGGTAATCCAGTTACCGGCCCCATCGCAATAAAAGGTGCAAAACCTGGTGATGCGCTTTTGGTTCACATACTTTCAATCACCTGCGATCCAATTGGTTGGTGCGGGGGACATGCTCATGCTGGGGCGGTAGATGCTGGAAGGGTCCCAAAGCCATTGGGTCGCGTTTGTGAGGTTTCACCTAATGGTGTGGTTTTCTCCCCAGAGATCACAATTCCATTGCGCCCAATGATCGGTTGTATTGGCACGGCGCCGTTAGAGAGTGCAACTACTGCAGTTGCCTGGACTCATGGCGGAAATATGGATCAACCTGTTGTGCGTTCAAATACTTCAATTCTTTTACCAGTATTTGTTGAAGGTGCGTTGCTTTACATAGGAGATATTCATGCCACTCAAGGCGACGGGGAAATCTCAGGCGTTGGTTTGGAGATTGGCGCTGAGGTTGTGGTGGAGGTTGAATTAATTCCAGGTGCTGCTCCCGAATGGCCTTGGCTAATAAATGCTGACTCCGTAATGGTTTTGACTGTTGGAGAGAATTTTGAGAAGAGTTCATACACAGCCATTGATCAAGGAATGAAGTTATTAGAAAGTCAATTAAATTTGGCACCAGCTGACGCACTTGCACTTCTCTCCATTTGTGGTGATGTACGTCTTGGTGGATTTTATGGAATTCCACATGTAACTACACGATTAGAAATTCCTAGACATTTAAATGTTGCACCTCCTGGATTGCATAAGGGAACTAAATGATTGTTGATGTCCACTCTCACGTAATGTGGTATCCAGATCATGTTGCTGAAGATTTTGCTGCCGAAGCCCTTGCCTCTAAATTAGTTAAATTGGAACAATCGGGCGGTAAAGCTCACGCAGCATCGTTGGATTTGCACTCATATGACTCAACACCGGAACAACATTGGGATGCATGTAAAGACACCGCTGATCGGACTGTGGTTTTTGGGCTCCAAGCTAAAGCAACAGGTGTTTGGGTACCCAATGAAGTAATAGCAACTTATGTTGCGCAACATTCAGATAAATTAGTTGGTTGGGCATCAGTAGATCCAACTCAACCTGGGCACGTAGAAGAGTTAAATCATTGTGTGCATGATCTTGGTTTAAGGGGGCTAAAAGTTGGTCCTGCTTATCAGCATTTTGATCCAACTGACAAACAGTATTGGCCAGTATTTGCTCTATGCGAGAAGTTAGATATTCCAGTTATCTGGCACCAGGGGACGACTTTTCCAAGTAAAGCAAATTTGCGAGTCTCTAACCCATTGCTTTTAGAAGATATAACGATGGCATTCCCAAAATTACGGATGATTGTCGCCCATGTCGGACATCCTTGGGAAACTGATCTAATTGCATTATTACGTAAGGCACCAAACCTATATACGGATATCTCTGCTGTTCATTATCGGCCATGGAGATATTGGCAAACAATGGTTACAGCGATGGAGTATGGAGTAACCCATAAATTTGTACTTGGCTCTGATTTTCCTTCAGCAAAAGTTGATCATGTGATTGATGGATTACGGAATATTAATGAAGTAGCAAAAAGTCCGGGGATGCCACAAATTCCTGAAAAAATAATTGAGCAAATAATTAGTGAAAACTGGAAACGAGTTCTCCCAGAGTTGGGAGATTAAGCAAAGTGTCAAAAATTAAAGAAGTAAGAGTTCATCTTGTGTTAATCGAACGTAAAAAAGAAATTCTACCTAAGACATCTCATGGCTCCACAACCCATAACGAATATGTAATCATTGAAATTGAAACTGAAAATGGAGTTGTTGGTGTTGGCGAAGTAACTTGTGCTGTTGGTTGGAATGGAGAAGAAGGTGTTGGATCTGCGGACTTACTAAAACGAAAAATTGCGCCAGCGCTAACTGGAATTGAAGTTGGAAATTGGCTCGATATATCTCTCGCAATAGAACAATGGACCAGACACCGACCTTTCTTGCGAGCAGGTGTGGAAATGGCGTGTCTGGACGCAGAAGGAAAATTAAGTAATAAGAATGTTGCTTCACTATTAGGTGGGGCCCGAAGGACACATTTTGACACTAAATTAGTTTTGCCTTCTCGCGAGCCAGAAGTAGTACATGGAATGGCGAAGATTGCATTAGATCGTGGAGGAAAAGCTTTTAAGGTGAAGGTAGGTCTTGATATTGCTGCTGATCGAGCACGCTTAGAAAAGGTGCGTGATGTAATTGGCGACGCACCACTCCTTGTTGATGCAAATGAGGGATGGCGTCCAACAGAGGAAGCCCAGATTGTTAGATTAATTGAAGATTTCAATATTCAAGCCGTTGAACAACCATACCCAAGAAGAATGGTGCACGAAAGTGCCAGGTTACAAGCGAGCACTGAATCACTTTTAATGGCGGATGAATCTGTTTGGACGACTAACGATGTGATTCGAATTGCAGAAAGCCAATCTTTTAAAGTTGTATCGCTTTATCCGGGCAAACAGGGCGGAATTCGTGCCTGTCTAGAAGCGGCAACAGTTGCTACAAATTTAGGTTTAGGTGTTTCACTCGGTTCTAATTTGGAAACCGGAATTGGATCAGCCGCGATGGCACATTTCCTCGCACTTGCACCTGCATTATGCAAAGAGGTCCCAGCAGATCTCCTCGGACCTTTGTATTTTGTTGAGGATTTAGCTGTAGATACATCTTGGATTAAGTGGACGGGTGCCGACTTACCAAGTGGCAACGGATTAGGCGTTGAAATAAATCACGATGCGCTGGATAGACACAAGATTTCAATCACGGTTTAGCACGACTTTTATATCCAGGATAAGAAGGGAATCAAGATGGCTCTATCAGCAAAAAGTAAAGAGCTTCTAGGAAGTGCAAGTACTGCAACTATCCAAACCCAACTTTTTATTAGAGGATTTCGAAATCAATTTCTCAACGGAGTAATTTTGCGAACTCCCAGCCACAAAAATTTTGTAGGAGAGGCATTTACGCTTAGATACATTCCTGCACGCGAAGATTTGGACAAAATAGAAGCATTTAAGGACCCGAAACATCCGCAAAGATTTGCAGTTGAATCTATTGGGCCAGGACAGGTCATGGTTGTTGATTCCCGTGGTGACGGCAGGGCCGCTTCTGCTGGAGAGATTCTCATAACCCGAATAGCCAAGCGAGGTGGAGTCGGGTTCATTACTGATGGCTCTGTGCGCGATTCATACGAAATGGACAGCATTGGGATTCCGGTTTACACCGCAGGAGTTAGTGCTAACACAAATCTAATTCATCACCATGCAGTGGATTTTCAAGTCCCGATTGGATGTGCTGGGGTTGCGGTTTTTCCAGGAGATATTTTGGTTGGCGATCAAGAAGGAGTCCTAGTAATTCCACATGAAATTGTAGATGAGGTGGCTGTGGCAGCAGCTGAACAACACTTGATCGAAGATTTTATTTTGCTGAAAGTTCGCCAAGGTGCAAAGTTGCCGGGTACGTATCCTCCTTCACCAGAGTTGCTTGAAGAATTTAAAAAAACTACTAGAGAAAGTGGAAAATAGCTATGCTCCCTCGCGTAAAAGATGTAGAGAGAATTGTTGTTCAAATTCCATTTCGAGACAGTGTCGCCAAGTGGTTTTCTATCAGCGCTAACCACTGCCAAGTTATTGAAGTGATCAGAATAATTACTGATGATCCAGATGTGGTTGGTTATGGCGAAACGATGATTGATTATGTCGCTGTGTCCCATTCTGTTACCGATGAGGGAGTAGCCAGAATTATTGGACGACCTATCAGTGATTTAATGACTGACGAGACTTTAGGTGCTGGTGTTCAGATGGCGCTTTATGATGCTGTAGGCAAAGCAACAGGGATGTCAGTGCACCAATTATTTGGCAAGCCAATGGTTCGCCAGTGGTGTCCAGTTTCTTGGTGGAATATGGAAGCCCCGCCTGATGTTTTAGCCGCTGAAGCGAAGCTAGCCTTAAAAGCTGGCTACATGGCACATAAAATCAAGGCGCGGCCATGGTTTGATATCTATGAGCAGGTAAGTCAAATTTCTAAAGTAACTCCAATTGGTTATGCAATCGATATTGACTGGAATTGCCAACTTAATCAATCCGCAAATGCAGTGCCTGTTTTAGCTGAACTTAGTTTGGAAGAAAGAGTTGGATTATTTGAAGATCCAATTGCTCGTGACGATATCGTCGGGCAAAGAGCGGTAAGAGAACGGGCCAGCAGACCAATCGCAACTCATTTCGCCGAAGATCTATTTGTTGAACAAATGCGGGAAAATGCAGTGGATGGTTATGTAGTCGATGGCAGCATAAATCGCGTATTAAAAATAGGTACTTTATTGGCCACCCATAACAAAGGTGCCTTTATTCAATTGTGTGGATCGGGAATTACCGTCGCATTGTCTCTGCAATTAGGGGCCATTCTTAGCCAAGCGCATTGGCCATATGTAAGTATGGTTACCTCCTTCAAGGAAGATTTGCTGGCAACGCCACTAACAATCAAAGGTGGATATGCAAAAGTTCCAGATGGACCAGGACTTGGAATTCAAGTAGACGATAACGCTTTAGATCGTTTGCGTATGAAGCCACCATATAAATTGCAGTTACCACGACGAATTTACACATTCAATCTCGGAGATGGTCGTTCAAAAAAGTATGCAACAGTGGCACAACTTTGGGCAGATACCCAAATTCAAGGAAATATGCCGCACCAGCATCGAGGATCTTCTATGGAGATTTTAGATGATGATGGTTCAAAGAGTTTCGACGCATTATTTGCTCAAGCCAGCAAAAGCCCAATCTGGGATGTTGCTGGAAAGTAGAAATTAAGGGAGTTACTGCCCTTCAATAATTTCTTCATTAGGCAAAAGGTGGGCCAAGATGGCTTCACCCTTTCCAAGAGCGGTGTTTTCGGCTTTTTGGTACGCCTTGGCAAACGCTGGCGATCCATCGTCATCCCACATTTCTAAATTTGAACCTTTACTTTGCTGTGGGAGGGTCCCATTCGTCCACATGTCACGCCATAGGTGATTATTTCCGGCGAATTGTTGTGACTGCCCATTAGGTAAAGTAAAAGTCAATAATTTGCGAGGTAAATTAATTCGATACGGAGGCTTCATCCGGTACTTATTGATTGCATCTTCATCGACGGTAACTCCAAGGCCATAACCTGTTGGCACTTCCGCTAATCCAAATTGAATTTTGAGTGGATCGGTAATCATGTCATCGGCATAAATATTCATTGCAGTAACTGCAGGCCATCTTGCGTGGGTAAGCACAGCCCCTAGTTGCAAGGTATAGGCGGTAGTTATTCCAGTTCCAACAATTTGCAACCAGAAGTTTTTGTCAAAGGCGGCGCAAAGGTGACCTTCTTTTAGAAATCTAGTTACACCACCGGTGTTAACCACAAAACCATCTAGTGCATCCTCGCGCATCCATGTCGGGAACATTTTCATTTCAAAATGTGTTGCTATGGGGTGCGAAACTTTGTTCCGAATAAATTTTTGTCCTGCCACATCCGTGCGGAAAATTGGATCCTCATAAATCCCGATGCGTGGCTCTTTATCCAATTCCTGTAAAAGTGGCACTGCTTCCCCTGGACTTAGCAACATCTCATTCCAGTCAATATCAAGTCGATAATTTTCTGGAGTGACTGATGCGATTGCCTTTACCTGTTCGCGGACATCAAACCACGGCCTAGCTTTGAATTTATGTGAAAGGTAACCCTCTTCGTATGCTTCTTTTGCTTCTTCAGCAAGTACTTTTGGCGGCATCTTTGTGCTCCACCATGAGATCGGACATCTTTCTCGAACTGGTCCGCTTGTTAAAAGGTTGTGCATAGGAACTTCTAACGCTTTGCCGACTAAGTCATACAAAGCCATTTGTAATCCGGCCCCTAATGAATCATCTGAAAGTAGGGATACTGGATTTCTTCCAATGACGCGAGCGACTGCGGAATCAGTAACTGATTCCCAGGAATAATAAAGAACTGTTTCTCCGTAGCCTACAATTCCAGGAACGTTGCAGGTAACTCGACAGATTTCGACAATTGCCCACTCGGCAACCATAATTTCTAGCCATGGACGGGCGCGATCACGGTATGGAACTTGCACAACGATTCGTTCTACATCTTTAACTCTTAGATCCATGGTTGCTCTCTATCTAACAAGTTGATATTTGGCTTAGCATTAAGACGAAATCCTACTAAATACTCGATTTTCGATCAATGAATAGCTTCCTTTTTCTGGTGATTTCCAGGTTTGATACTTTTGATAGCACTTTTACTGCAACACCTATTGCGTTCCAGAGTCGACAGGGGGAGCATTTACAACAGTGACAACGTAAAATTCATCTGCGACAAGGAGAGTCTGATGACACTTAAAGCCATGGCACACCCAAATGGTAGTTATAAGTTTCTGCCAGCAATCTCTGCCTACTCTGCTGGAATTGCAACAATGCCAGGCTTTGAAATCACTGCACTTCGCATAACATCTCCACTTTCTTTGGAAGCAGGATTCGAAGTTATTGATCGTGAGATTAACAAGAGAGGACTTAAATCAGAATCTCTGGCTGGGTTACAACTTAGATCGCCTAAAGTATTTTCTTTTAAGGAGTTTTCAGAATTTAATGAAAAGTATTGTAATTTATTACTAGAACGCTCACTGATATTAGGGGATGTAAATCCGATTCCTCGCACCAATGTAATTCCTATTAAAGATGTTCCCCCTGTGCCTTGTATTGCTACGGCATTTTTAGTACACCCTTCTCAAAACGAAGGAGGTCAAGATTTTATTGTTGCGGGAGCAGGTGAAGTCGCCGGAGATTTAAATCCGACAAATATTGTTGCCCGTGGTGATATTTTACAGAGTGGAATGTCAGCGAAAGTAGATTGCGTACTTGAAGAAATGTTGGCTCGGCTCTCAGCTTTAGGCTTTAATGGATCTTCTCCAACAGTCATAAATGTTTACACAATTCGTGAAGTATCCAAGTTGCAAGAATTGATTTCAAAAAAACTTTCAGCGACTAATGTGCATGGATATACCTCTTGGCTAACTAAGCCACCTGTATCAGAGATCGAATTTGAGATGGATTGTTCAAGATTTAGCAACTGGTTTGCCGTGTAATGAGTAAAACTCCTGGTTCGGTGACTGAGCTACTAAGTGGAATGGTGGCATTTGATACTGTGAATGAATACATGTCACAACGACATTTCCCTGAAAAAGCGATGATGGAACAGTTGGAGAATTACGCCTTACAGTGGGGATTTGAGAGTTCAAGGCTGCCCATTGCCAGGAATCCAGAAGATTTGAGTTTTAATCTCTTAATTACTTATCAAGTACACAAGGATGCCCCGTGGCTGCTATTCGAGTCTCATGCTGACACGGTAGATGTAGAGAATATGACGGTAAATCCTTTTGAAACTCAGGTAATTGCAGGAAAAATCTATGGGAGAGGAACTTCCGACACCAAAGGAAGTGGAGCCAGCATATTGTGGGCATTGAAGAATTATTCCCAACAATCACATAAACCAAATAACATCGCAATTCTTTTTGTAACAGATGAAGAGATTTCTAAAACTGGAGCTAATACATTTATAGAAAAACAGTTATCAAAGCTTCCGTGGAAACCGTACGGAGTGATTGTTGGCGAACCAACAATGTGCAAACTGGTCGTAGCGCACAATGGAGTGTTGCGCTGGAAAATTCGAACTAAGGGAGTTGCGGCTCATTCTTCAATTCCGGCAAATGGCAAAAGTGCCATATCTGCAATGGCTAAGTTGATTTTAGAATTTGAAAAAATCTACTGTGCAGAGATTAATACTGCCCATCCATTAACTGGAAGATCAGCCTGCTCGATTAACACAATCACTGGCGGAAGTGCCGTGAATATTATTCCGAGTATCTGTGAAATAGAGATTGATCGCCGGATTTTGCCGGGGGAGGATCCGGTGGAAGTTCGCAAATCGATACAAGCTGTTCTTGAATCTATTTCCGCAATGGATTCTTCAATTGAGATAGAGACTTCTGAACCATTTATAGATTTTCCACTTGACCCAATGAGCAATATCAACTTCTCACAGCTAATTAGTAATTCACTTGACTCCTTAGGATTTTCACCAGAACTTTTAGGGGCAGGTTATGGAACGGATGCCTCAACATATTCAATTGCCGGCTTGCCTGCTGTTGTTCTTGGACCCGGAAGTATTGACCAAGCCCATACAAAAGATGAATGGATTGAAGTTGAAGAATTAGAAAAAGCGGTTGTTGTCTACGGACAAATTATGAAATTGGATTGCAAATGAAATTGAAAATATGAAAATATGAAAATATGAAAATATGAAAATATGAAAATTGGAATTATTGGATTTGGAAACATGGGATTTTCCCATGCTCAACAACTCTCCTACATTGAAGGAGCCGAAATGGCTGTGGTGATTGAACCACATGCGGCCAATTTGGAGAGAGCTAGGAAATATTACACAGGCAAGAATGTAGCTTTTTTTAGTGATTTAGAGACTGGATTACGGGATTCAAATATTGAGACTTGGATTGTTGCATCGAGTACAAACTCTCATGTAACAATAAGTAAGCGATTACTGGAGTTAGGATTTAAAGTACTTTTAGAAAAGCCTTTAGCTAGTTCCTTGTCAGAAGCTGAGAATTTAAGTAGTTTTGTTAAAAAAGATTCAACTAATTTGATGTTGGGACATATTTTACTTTGGAACCTTGAATTTCAAATGCTATGTGAAGAAGTTAAAAAGCTTGGAAAAATTAATGCTATAAATTGCTCGAGACAGAGATCTGCAGACCATCGCACAAATTATCCTGGTGAATCTCCATTTACATTGACCATGATTCATGATCTATATACAGTCTTCAAACTTTTAGATGGCCAAGTGCCGATCAATTTTTCGGCGCAAACACGTGAACATGCGCAAGGTGGTGTTGATTGGGCTCAAGCACAGATTGCTTGGGCTGATAACGTCATTGCCTCCTTCACGGCTAATTTTCACATACCTAATGGAACTGTTGGTGGCATTGATGAGATTTCACTCTATGGTGATGGTTGGCTAGTGAATCTGATTTACGACAGTGGAGTTATTTCGGTTACCACTGAAAGCGGAATACGTAAGATAAACGTTCCGTCCCCTAATAGCGTAGGGGCCACAAATCATTTTGATTTTGCTCTCCGAGAGGAGATACAACATTTCTTGAAAGTGATTGAAGGTAATTTAAGTGTTCCTCTTGGAGCCAGATATGAAGATGCTTGTGCAATGCAGAAATGGCTAGACAACTTAATCTCGTTAACTAAAACCGAGGGAGTCTAAAATGTTGAACCCTGAAAGTAGAATTCGCGATTTTCCATCTATGGCCGATCGGATTTATTTAAATACGGCGGCTGAAGGTATCCCGCCGAAAGCTGTGCTAGATGCGCTTAAACAGTATGGCGAAGATAAGTTGGTAGGCATGGATGGGCGCCTGCTTCACCAAGAACAATGGAGTCAGGCAAGAAGCAAAATTGGGCAATTTATGGGTCTCGAGAGTGAGAGTATAGGGATTTGTTCCTGCTCATCTGAGGCTTACAACTTGGCATATTTAGCTTTGCGCTTAAAAACTGGTGATGAAGTAATTATCAATGACTTAGATTTTCCAGCAGGTGCCACACCTTGGCTGAACAATTCCTCTCCTGCAACGGTAAAAGTTTGGAGAAGCAGGGATGGCATTCTTGATGTTGCCGATTTAGCTAAATTATTGAATCCGAAAACGAGAGTTGTGAATACCTCTTTAGTAAGTTTTTATAATGGGTTTCGTATCGATGTAAACGAACTCTCCGAAGTTATTCGTAAAAACTCAAATGCCATGTTGGCAGTGGATGTAACTCAAGCACTGGCCAGGATCCCATTAGATGTTAAAAAAGCTGACTTGATTATTAGTTCAACACATAAATGGCTATTGGCTTCACATGGTGGTGGCTTAGTTGGAGTATCTCCTGAACGAGCAGATGAATGGAGCGTTCCAGCAGGGGGTTGGTTCAACGTAGAAAATGCTTTTGATGATTCCAGATTTGAGAAAGTAATAAATAAGAAAGGCGCAGATAGTTTCATGGTCGGAATGCCTAATTATCCGGCAATATATGCAATAAATGCGGCTTTAACTTATATCTCTGAAATTGGAGTCCAAGAGATAGATTCACATTGTAAAAAACTAGTAGAGCAATGTAGAAGCGGAGTAGCTGAATTACCTGTTGAATTGCTTGGGCCAGCAAATCCAGTATTGCCATCGGGAATAATTGCATTTAAGCATTCCAAGTACGAAGAAATCAATAACGCACTACATTCTGCGGGCATTCATGCGATGTCAAATGCGGGCCGAATAAGAGTTTCCATTCATGGATATAACGATGAAAATGATGTCAACAGATTTTTGGAAGTTTTAAGAAAAGTTGTCACCTCTAATGTTGGCTGATAGTCACATCCATCTATTTGAAAATGGCTACCAAAATTCTGGTGAAAACACATTAGAAAGCTATTTGGCTATAGTTGAAAAGTTCGCCATAAGTCGGGCTTTAGTAGTTGGATATGAAGGTGAACCTTGGGCTGTAGGAAATAATGAATATATTGTAAATTTAAAACTAACGTACTCGTGGATTTCACCTCTAGGATTTTTGCAGGCATCGGATCTATCGTTGGGCAAACTTGAATCCTTGGCTCATCAAGGTTTTGTGGGAATATCCCTTTATATATTCAGTAATGAGGACGCAAGCATTTTGCAGGATATCGGAGATGAAATATGGCAATGGTTAGTTGATAAAAAATGGCTTATCAGCGTTAATTCTAAAGGAGATCACTGGCTACCCTGGTTGGAAGTTCTCAAAAGAAATCCAACTTTGAAGCTCTTGGTTTCACATATTGGCTTATTGAAAATTCCAACAAAGCCAAGTAGTGAGAGTGAAATTGCAAATGATCTATGCACAATTGCGTCGTTAGTAAAATTCAGCAACGCCTATCTAAAGTTAAGCGGATTTTATGGTTTAGAGCCGAGTGATCCAGTCCACCCATATCAAATGCTGGATCCATACATTAAGTACATAGTAGAAAAATTTCCAAAAGATCAATTGATTTGGGGATCAGATTTTCCTTTATCGTTAGATAAAGTTACTTTTGAGCAGACCTATGAAAACTTAAATTATATTGATGCAGGGCGATTGTCAGATATCTTAGAAAATAATCTCGTAAGAATACTGAAGTAAGAATACGGAGAGTTAATGGAAAGAGTTTGCTTTAGAATGTTTGTTAAGTTGGATCGAGTTGATGAGTATGAAGCAGAACATCAGCACGTTTGGCCAGAGGTCCTTGAAGTACTTAGGAAATCTGGCTGGCATAATTATTCGATATTTTTAAACAAGGAAGATGGGTGCTTAATCACGTACTGTGAATTTGAAGATTTTAATAAATCTTTAAATGCAATTGCTCGTGAAGAAATCAGCTTAAAGTGGCAAGCGAGAATGGTTGAATATTTTGTTCCAGTTCCTGGATTGAAGCCTGCAGATGCCTTCGATAAATTCGTGGAAGTCTTTCATTTAGCCTAAAAAGGCTATTTTTTAGCGCTCTAAACTGCGATAAACTCACCACAAGAAGAGTCGCCTGGATCACCGCGTTACGAAAGTACCGAGGAAAGTCCGGACTCCGCAGAGCAAGGTGGTGGGTAACGCCCACCCGGGGCAACCCGCGGGATTAGTGCCACAGAAAATAAACCGCCGAGAAATCGGTAAGGGTGAAACGGTGGTGTAAGAGACCACCAGTGCGCGAAGCAATTTGCGTAGCTAGGTAAACCCCACCTGGAGCAAGATCAAACAGATAACGTTCGAGAGCTGCTCGCTCAAGTTATCGGGTAGGTTGCTTGATTCTGTAAGTGATTACAGAACTAGATGGATGGTGATTCTCGACAGAATCCGGCTTATAGGGCGACTCTTCTTTGAAATTTTTACTACGCGTAATCAAGTAATTATGTGATACTTAATACGCACCTCGGGTTTGGTAGTAATTAGGACTTGGTGAAAACCAGGTCCTTTTTGCTTTAATGCGGCACTTAGAATTTTGTGTCATACTTTCGACACGCTTGTTTGGTAGTAATTAGGACTTGGTGAAAACCAGGTCCTTTTTGCTTTCGATACAATTCACAAATTATGTGTCATACTTTCACCACGATGGATTGGTAGTAACTGGGACTTGGTTAATCACCAAGTCCCTTTTGCTTTTCCACAATTCTTTTTCATTCACAAGATTTTCTGCTGACTATTTTTGCTTGCGCGTTAATCTGTAACTTCGCTCTCGTGATGGGGGCGTGTTGTAATTGGCAGCCTGTTGGTTTACCAATCCATCGGAGCGGGTTCAAATCCCGTCGCCTCCACCACAGTCTTAGATGATTCAACTCGATCTATTGGTATCGATCAATGTAGTTGTTTTGTCTTTGCATGGGAGGGCCTCGAGAAATCGGGGCTCTTTCTCATTTTTTCCAGCTTATAGGGCGACTCTTCTTTATTTTACTCTGTGCCGATTCGTTTCTAGCGCTGACTTCGCTTCTTCAGTGTCCCTACTATCCGCATTACAATGCCAACCAAAATCGCTCCATAGACCAGTAGAGAAAATGCCCACTTAATGGATGAGGATGTTGAAGCAGTTAGAGCGGTCGACGAAGAAATCGTTCCGTCTGCAAGGTACTGCTTTGACAGAGTAGCTAAGGCAAAGTTCTCCAACCAATCAAAGAGCACTTGAGCAAATGGGAGCAGATTCAAAAGCCTAAGCTTTTGCGAATATGGCTTAAACAAAATCGACACCCAGATCACATACATAACTCCGTAGATCAAACCAAATAGAGTGTCCCAAACCTGATTGAAGTTTATGTAGGCGTTAATCATCTGATCAGAACGTTCTGCAAGGAAGGCAAGTATCTCTGTCTGACCAAAGCCCAACGAAGTTCCTAGTGATTTGACACTGCTGCTGGCAACTTCAAAAGCCGTTCCTTTTTTTGTTAGGAAAAAGAGTAGGTAGCCCGCAAAGACAGAGGTGGCCAGCAATGCGGTGACCAGGTTTGACTTCGTGTAGAAAAACTGTGACGCGCGACTTAGAGGCCCAGATTTTCTGGACGGGTTTTTGCTCTCAGTGCTTTTGCTGGACATATTCAAATCTTACCTGCCGAACTTAATATCAAACCAAGCAACTCCGTCTTATGGGGCGAGTCTTCTTTAAAACATCAAATTTGGAAAAATTTGTGGGCAAAAATGTGGATTCTGACTCAATCTCGGCCTAAACTAATTTCAAACTTCAGGAGGAATTATGTCGCAACAACGTAATCGAATAGATCCTGCATCAAGGGAACCGCTTGAAGGGTTGCTTGCAGCAATCCCTGGCGGATTTAATTCCATTTCAGATATCGAACAACGGCGAGCAGTTGTTGGGCAGTTATTGGTTGAGCCAGAGCTCGACAAAAATGTGATGATGGAAGAAAGATTGATCCCGGGAGCTGCCGGAGAGCAGAAGATTAGAATTTATCATGCTAAAAAATCAAAAAAACCAGCACCCGCTTTGGTTTACATTCATGGTGGTGGAATGATTCTTGGCAGCATTGCAGGCGAAGCTGCAATTTCGCAAATGTTTTGTGCACAAACTGGGGCAACCGTGATTTCGGTTGATTATCGAAAGGCACCGGAATTTCCGTACCCATGTGGACCAGATGATTGCTACTCAGCGGCTAAGTGGGTCTTTGATAACGCATCAGAGTTAGGAATAGATGTTAAGAACATTGGAATTTATGGTGGTTCGGCCGGTGGTGGATTGGCTTTAGCCGTTGTACTAATGGCGCGAGATAGAAAAAGTATGAACTTCAAATATATGTTGCCTATTTATCCAATGATCGATGACCGTGACGAGACATCATCAACCCATGAAGTCACCGAAATTGGAATTTGGGATCGATCTGCAAACATTGAGGCCTGGAATTGGTACTTAGGCGGTAAGCCTGCCGATAGTTACGCAGCCCCAGCCCGCGCCACTGATCTCTCGGGATTACCTCCAGCATTCATAGACGTGGGTGAGTTGGATGCCTTCCGCGATGAAGATGCAGAATTCGCATTGCGTCTTTTGAAAAGTGGAGTTGCCTGCGAATTTCGAATTTATCCAGGTGCGTATCATGGCTCAGAAATTTTTGCCCCAGAAGCAGAGTTATCTAAGCGCATCGTGGCAGGCCGGGTAGATGCATTAAAGCGCTTTATAGCTCTTTAAAAATCGACCATAGCGGGATGCAACTCTTTCAAGTTTGCGTGTGACCGAAGTTGCCTAAAAGATAGCAACTGGTAAAGTTTTCCTATGCGTATATTGACCAAAAGCAATAAGTTATTGGCACTGCTAGCCGTTATTTTTATTCCCTTCCTCAGCACGCCTGCAACAGCCAGTCAACATGCCAGTACTCTTAAAAATCTAGGAATGAATGAAATTATGTTTGCTCAAGGGATGATTCCACATCATCAACAAGCAATAGAAATGTCTAATTTGGCGCTAAAAAATGGTGCTAGCCCAGAAGTGAAGAAGTTGGCTAAGGGAATTATTTCTGCTCAACGAAAAGAAATTACTCAACTCAAGTATTGGTTAACAGCCAGTGAGTCATCAATGACAATGGACCACGACATGGGCATGAACGGAATGCTTTCTAAGAATGATCTGAATGCTCTGAAAAAACTCAAGGGCGGTAAATTTGATGCTGCTTTTCTTAAGGCGATGATTGCTCATCATGAGGGAGCGTTAGAGATGGTTAGCATGATTGACGACACAAAAAATAGTGAAGCGAAAAAAATTGCAATTGATATCCGGACCGGGCAATCAGCTGAAATTACTCGGATGAAGAAATTATTGGCTAGTAATAAATAAGGTCAGAGGATTGCTAGTAGGAAGCAGCGAATGTGAGAAAAATGAAGAAATTAGATAAAAAGAGTTTGAGAGTTGGATTTCTTCTTGCGATTATTACGTTCACAGGAATAACTAATTATGCAAGTGCAGAAACCCTAGATTCAGTCTCACACATACACCATGTAAAAGTTGTAGAAAACAAAGTGCTTGTTTTAACTCATGAAGGTCTCTATGAGCTAGTCAGCAAGAAAGAGATGAAGTTAGTTGGAAAAGATAAGATTGACGTGATGGGATTTACAACTCTGGGTGAGACATGGGTTGCAAGTGGACACCCTTCCCAGGGTTCTAAAATGCCAAACCCAATAGGAGTTATGAAATCCCTTGATGGCGGATCAAATTGGAAAGCTGTCTCTCTGGTCGGAAAAGTAGATTTCCACTTTTTAGAAGGCGCGGGAAGTGATCTTTACGGTGCCGATTCACAAAGTGGAAATTTACTGCACTCGGCAGATTCCGGAATGACATGGAAATCATTGGGAACTAACACCTTTACAGATATCGCAGTTTCACCCGAGATGTCAGGAATGGCTATTGCAGTCAAGAATTCTGAATTGTTGCTAACTGACAACGCATTCAAGTCAACTTCCAAAATTATGAGCAAACTCAAAATTACGCAGATTGAATGGAACAAATCTGGTCTCTACGCTTTGAGCGGTAGTTCGCTCTACAACTCCACAAATTTTGGTAAAAGTTGGAAAAAGCTCAGTTCATTTAAAGGAGCGACGGGGATTCTTAGTGCTAGCGATCGGTTGATGCTGGTAACTGTGGGTGCAGATATCTATACATCATCAAACGCTGGCAAAAAATTCAAAGTACTTTCTTAATCGCCGTATAGGGTGACTCTTCATTTTTATTTATACTGCGCGTAATCAACTAATTATGTAATCATTCGGGAACGGTGGCTTGGTAGTAATTAGGACTTGGGTAATTACCA
>Ga0208942_1000292_pt1 | contig 21832 bp, 29 predicted proteins | sample GreLakmeSU08MSRF_FD_187704 | JGI IMG/M metagenome (GOLD analysis project Ga0208942, IMG submission 187704) | Freshwater lentic microbial communities from great Laurentian Lakes, MI, USA - Great Lakes metaG SU08MSRF (SPAdes) | ecosystem: Environmental > Aquatic > Freshwater > Lake | place: Great... | reverse complement strand
AGGTTTTTCTTTAGAAGGTACTACTTTTTTTGGTGTAGGTTTTTCTTTAGAAGGTACTACTTTTTTTGGTGTAGGTTTTTCTTTAGAAGGTACTACTTTTTTTCCAACTCCTTGAGATAAATTATCATTTTTCTTTGTCATTAAATCACCTTAATTTTTTATAACTCCTAACCACACAATATTTCATTCCTATTTAATAGTAAATTTTTCACTTGTAGTTATAGTATTCTTTTGATTTTGATCGTTCATTTTTACGACTAGATCATATTGACCTGGTATGTCAATTATTTCAGAAAATTTATTATCAACAGGTAAAATGCCGTCATTTTGAGCAAAACATTGTTGGAAAAATGCGTTTTGTCTTATCACGGTGCTTTTTCCGGCAGAGTAAATCGTAACATATAGATCACCGCAATCAAAAAACATATCATCAACTTTTACTTGAATATTAATTGGCATAGAACCAGAATATTGTTTTTCCAACCCAATAATTTCAATTGATGTATCATGAATGACTGTATTAGTGGAACCAAAACGCCACATGTTTAATTCTCTATCTGGGGATTTAAGAATATCTGCCATTACTATAGAACCAAAGATAATTGAAAATGCAACAGGTAAAATAAATACAACGTATGCCAATCTAGTCGCCAATTGGTTTTTCCATCTACAATTCCCTATATCTATTTACCAAAATATAGATACTTTTGACAGGTTTGACGAATGAGTTAAATCGAAGTCGAGTAAATATTGCTAGATGCGACTTAGAAAATTTAGAGTTAGAGCATATCGCTGCATCCATGATTCAGGTGAAATTACTGTTGGTGATTTAGCTTCATTTATTGGAAGAAATGAAAGTGGAAAAACAACGATTTTACAAGCTTTAACTTTATTGAATAGAGATGAGAAAGTTTCAGAATTAGATCTTTGTGATGAATTATCAGAAGAGCTCAAAGGAGAAATGAGACTTGTGGAAGGAGAATTTGAATTAACTTCAAATGAAATTAGATTAGTTAAACAATCATTTCCAGGTTTACCAGAAATTAAAAAAATAAAATTATTTAGAACAAATAAAAAACCAAAAGTACAATATGAATTTCAAGATATTCAAATTAGTGAAGAGCGAAATGGGGAACTAAATTCTTGGGAAAATTTTTCAAAACAAATATTAGATTTTTTAGATACCATACCAAATCACATTAGAATTCAAATAGATACAAAACTATTTGATGACACGCCTCCAAAAAATCAGCAATTATTTGATAGTGGAATGGCTGAATTTAGCAATCAATTTCAGGTGATATCTTCACAAGAACCAAAAGTAATTGAAGAATGGAAAAAAATATACGAAAATCCTGAAAATCAATTTTCAAAACTTCTTAGTGGAGAGAGTGAAAAATCAGCTTTAGAGAATTTTATTGCAAGTGAATTACATCCTCGTTTCGTATATTTTTCAGATTACAAAAAAATCTATGGAAACATCAATCTTAATGAATATCTTCGAGGCGAAAATGAAGAACGTGTAAGCTCAATAGAATTTGTTGAAGAATTTGACAAAGCTGAAACTGTAAGAAATCTTTTCTATTTAGCTGAATTAGATATTAAAGCACTAGATGAAGTAAAAGGAACTCCCTCAAAATGCATCAAACTTCTCAATACAGCAAGCAATAGACTAACTAAAAAATTGAATCCAGCGTGGAAAGGTGATCCAATTCATGTTGATTTAAGATACAATCCAGGAAACATTATGAGTGTGGTAATTTCAGATATACACCGCGATGGAACTGTAACAAATACAGGCCTACTAAATAGAAGAGCTGAAGGCTTCAAATGGACATTTTCTTTTATTGTAAACTTTGCTGCAGAAACACAAAGAGCCGAATTAAAAGAAGCTATATTACTACTTGATGAACCTGCAAGAAATCTTCACCCCACTCAACAAAGAGGAATTTCAGATCTGCTAAAAAGTTTGGCAGGTTCAAATCAAGTCTTATATGCTACTCATTCCCCGTTCATGATTTTTGATTATACACCTGGAAATTTACTAGTTGTGGAATTAGATAAAAGAAAACATTTGAGTAAAATTTTCTATGATTATTGGAATGCAGATGATAAAACATTGACTCCAATATTATACGGTTTATCAAGAGGATTGGTGGAGTCTATTGTAGATAGAGAAGTTGGAACAAACTCTAGACCGGTAATTATTGTAGAGACAATGTCAGATGCAATGTATCTAAATGCATTTGATAAATTTTTACAGGATCCAAATATTTCAATGAATCCATTAAATGTTGTAGCTGCATACAATAAAAATTCAGTATTACCCTTGGCGATTTTTTACAGAAATCATGGATACAAGACATTTATTTTATTAGATAATTCAGAAGAATCAAAACAAATTTCACATTTACTAGTATCAAATGAATTTTCACCTATTCAAACAATATTTTTTGAAAGAGATGGAAAGAATTTAGAATCTATTGAAGACTATATGGTGGTAGATGATTACCTTCATGCAGTTAATCAAACATATGAGATCAGATTAAGAAAGGAAGGTTATTCGAATCTTACTTCTAGAGGCGTTGCTCTAAAAGAAAAGAAAGGAATTTTAGATAATTTGAAAAAAATTTGGGACGAACATAGAGATGATGATTGGGGTCAATTTGATAATGAAGAGATTACTAGATACATTTGTGAAAAAATTACTTTGGAAGAAACCGATTTCTTAACAGATAAAACCAAAGACCAATTTAGATCGTTGTATAGATTAATTGCTGAAAGAATAAGACAATATCAAAACATTGTTGCAAAATCAGATTTAATCAAATTTCAAAGGACTAGAGGCTAGGATTAAGTAGTTTACTGTTGAAAAATACTAAAATCACAAATATAAAAGATATTTAAGGTTTAATTGAGAGATGACAAAACTTGAACGTATGAGTAAATCCTCTACCAGAGGACTTTTCCTTTTACTAGTTTTTGCATGTATTGCAGTTGTACTAGTCATACCAACTAACGCATATGCATCAAATGCAGTTAATGCAAAAAGTTTTTCATTTGAAGAAACTAGTATAATCGAATTTAAAAATATTGGAAATCAAGATGTAAATTCATTAAGAATTTGGTTAGGACAGGATGTAAATTTTAAATCATTTAAAACAGAAAATGGTTGGATGGGTCAAAAAACACCTCAGGGAGTAATAATTTTCACGTCATCGCAATCTATCAAACCAAATGAATCCATAAAAATTGGAATTAAAACAGATAAAAATAATCCAAGTATAAATTGGAAAGCACTAGATAAAAATGAAACCCAAATAGAAATTGGGAATACAGTTTCAAAAAAACTGCCCTCCCCAGTAATCAATCAAAAAATTACAGATGAAAATTCAAGTGAGGGAATTTTATCGTATTCTTCATTTAAAATAATTCCAGAGCAATTAACTGCAGGTTCAACAATTAGAGTAATTGGAGATAATTTTGGAGCACATCATGAATTTGATTTTTATATCAATGAGCAAAAAATTGGAGTTTTCAAATCAGATCAAGGCGGACATTTTATAGGCACTACTGCAATTCCACAAAATCAAAATCCAGATAGAGTTGATTTTTATTTAAAAGATAATGCAGGCAATGAAAAGAAATTAAGTCTAAGAATATCAGAAATAAAAAATAAATTACCAGTAACTGAAAATATAAAACTTACAATTAAAGGAGCTCCAGAAAAATTAGACCGGGGTAGTATTCTACCTATATCAGGTACATCTCAACCCAACGGAGTAGTTACTATATCCATCAAAGATATGAATGAGAAAATAATTAACAGTAGAATTGCCAAAGTAGATTCAAAAGGAAATTGGGAATTAAAGGAATCGCTTATCATTCCAATGGATTCAGTATATGGAAGATATAGTACTGTTATTTCGGACGGTAGAGAAGAGATTAGTACTTCTTGGATTTTAGAATCATCTAAAACAATTTTATTAAATCCATCAAGTGTAAGATTTGATGCAGGAGAGACAATAATATTTAATGGTACAGCATTACCAAATCAATCAATAGAATTAATCCTATATGATCCACTTGGTAATGAAAAAAGTTCAGATATCATTCAAGTTGATGAATCAGGAATTATAGAATTTACATATCTTACAAAAAAGAACGTAGACAAAGAGGGAACATGGACTTTAAGGGCTAGTCAAAATGGAAACAAGATACTAGTTTTTGTAGGATTAAATGTAAATCCATCAATACCAATAAACATAGATTCTGATAAATTAAATTATAAATCTACAGAAACAGCAATGATATCATTAACAGGGTTATCTTCAGATAAAATTAATCTAACAATTATCGATCCATCAGATAAACCAATAAAATTTTTAGATGGTAAAGATTCAATTTCAATCACACTTCAAAAAGATGGAAAAAAATCATATCCATTAGGATTAAGTGGTTATGCATCTGGAGTTTACACTGCGATTATTAGTAAAGGCGCTTCCAAAAGTTCTACAATATTCACAGTTGGATTACAGATGGGATCAGGGGATATTAGGATGAATAGTATAAAGTCAGAGTATAGACCAGGAGAACCAATTTTAATTTTAGGAGAAACAAATCCAAATTCATTGATCACAATTACATTAAGTGATCCAAATGGTAGCACCTGGAAAACACTAGAAACATTTTCAGATAAAAATGGTAAAATTTCAAATAATGAATTAAGGCTGCCTTCTAAAGCAAAAATAGGAACGTGGAATATCAATACAAAAAGTGGTTCAAATTATAATGACATTAAAATTGAATCAATATCTACTATTGAACAAGGACTTGCAGTCACAGTTAAACAGACAGTAAATGGAAATATTGGAAAAATTATTGAATTCAAAATTATCAATGCCATTCAATCAGTAAAAATTGAAATTGTAGATTCAGGTGGAGTAGTCATACAAACATTAACATTTGTAGCTTCTAATAATGGAGATGTGATTACGCCCTGGATTGTACCAAAAGACATAGTTTTTGGAACGTATACTGTTAAAGTCACAGATGCAAAAAATATGGCTGAAACAACTTTTGATTTAAAATAATTTCAAACAATTTTATTCCACCCATGTAAAATCATTGTATGAATCTTAAAGACAAAATACAAGATTTTCCAAATTTTCCTAAAAAAGGGATATTATTTAGAGACTTTAGTCCCATCTTAAAGGATCCATCAGCATTATCATTTATTGCAGATGAATTTACAAAATATTTTCATCCAAAAGATGTTGATTTATTTGCAGGTATAGAATCCAGAGGATTCATACTTGCTTGTCTATTAGCTGGCAGATACAACAAAGGATTAGTTATGATTAGAAAAGCAGGTAAACTACCTGGTAAAACTAGTAAATTAGCATACACTATTGAATATGGTGAAGATGTAATTGAAATTCAAAAAGATATCATTTGTGAGGGACAAAAAATAATTATCTGTGATGATTTACTTGCAACTGGTGGAACTGCACAAGCATCTGCAAAATTAATAGAAAAAGTGGGTGGCAAAATTACAGGATTTGCATTTATCATAGAATTAACTGAATTGAACGGTATTGGCAAAATCAGTAAATATAATTGTAAATCATTGGTGAAATATTAATGGACAAAGATGTAGAAATTGGAATTTTTGGCGGTACTGGTATTTATGATTCAGGAATACTTGAAAATCCTCAAGAAATTACAATTGATACACCATTTGGAAAACCATCAGATACAATTACAGTGGGAATTTTTAAAGGAAGAAAAATTGCATTTTTACCAAGACATGGAAAAAAACATGCAATTCCACCACACTTAATAAATTACAAAGCCAATATTTGGGCATTTAAAGAATTAGGAATTACAAGAATAATTGCACCTTCAGCAGTTGGAAGTTTGAAAGAAGAGATAGAACCAGGACATTTCGCATTACCAACTCAGTTTTTAGATTTTACAAAATCAAGAAGTGGTTCATTTTCAGAAAATGGACGAGTTATACATATTTCTGTAGCAGAACCATTTTGTCCGGAATTACAATCTACAATTATAAAAATCACAAAAGAACAAAATATTAAAATTCATAAAGATTGCACATATGTCTGCATTGAAGGTCCAAGATTTTCTACAAAAGCTGAATCAAAATTTTATAGAAGCACGGGTGCAGATATTATTGGAATGACACTAGTTCCAGAATGCCAACTTGCAAGAGAAGCTCAAATGTGTTATGCATCAATTTCTACAGTAACGGATTACGACGTATGGGCAGAAAAACCAGTCACAGCTAAAGAAGTCATGGAAACATTATCTAAAAATGTCGATAAAATAAAGAAAATTCTTACAGATTTAATTAGTCAAATTCCAAAAACACGAAATTGTTCATGTTCAAAGGCTTTAGAAGACGCTGAATACTAGTCATCTACAAAAGATTCTCTTTTCAAACCTTCAGGCAAAGTAAGATCACCTTGAAGAAGACTAGATTGAAGTGAGTCAATCACTTCATCAATATTATAACCCAAAGTCTCTAATTCTTTTTCGGTAATTTTAGAAATTTTTGCACTGATATTTTGACCACCAATTCGTCCAAATGCAATTGCATTGAATCTAAAAGAAGTGGTATCAATTGTAAAAGTTCCAGTAATTTTTGCTGCCATCTGACTTCCGTGGACATTATTTATGTGAACTTTAAGATTCATTTAATTTAAATTTCTACAGCCTTGTTTACATTATCATCTATCAAAAAGCTCCAGTGACGATCGTCTTCAACTTTAAAATTCTTTACTTTAAGAGAAATAATTTGTTCATCCAAACATTCATGTTTAATATCAGAATTTTCTTTTAATTTAACTAATTTCCATTTGTATTTTCCCTGTTGTAATTTACATACAGTGACACCCCATTTTGCATCTGCATCAATTTTTGGCATTCCTACTAAATCTGCCAACTCCTCAATTCCAAGCTGTTTTTCCTCACAAAATCGTTTTTTACAAACACCACAACGCCAAACATCGACTGAACCTACAGTCCTAGAATCAATGTTGATGTTGATTACCCCAAAATAAACAGGTTGATGCTTACAGGATTCAGTATCTATACTCAATACTTTTTACCAAACATTAGGATTATTTAGTTCTTGCATCATCATAAAATTTTTCTAGAATTACACCTATATTATCTACAATTTTATTTCTTTTAAATTCAATATTTTCACGCGCACATAATTTTCTATACATGTTGACAGCAGTAAATCGTGGATGCATTGCCTCAAATTCGGTCTTAGATATATCTATGAATGCACCAAACACCATTAGTTCTTTGGCAGTACTCAAAGCATCATCAATTGAAATTTTCAATTTTTCTGCAATTGTATCAGAAGACATTTTTCCATAACATGTGACTAAAAGAAAAACTTTGGCTTGCAACTGATTTAATTTTATTTCAGAAATGAGATCTTTTTCAACACGAGAGGCATCCATCATTTTTAAAATAAAATCTAGTCAAATAAAAGATTGCTATATGTTCTTTTTTAGTAGTAATTTCTTGGATAATTTAAAAGAAAACCCCATCGCAATAAAGTGAATTACTGCACCTATAATTGCAGCCTGCATTAGGTTATCAAAAATCTTCCAAGCTACAAAAAAAGATATGATTGAAGGGACTGTGACAATCACTGCAATAATTGAGCCTTTTAAAATAATATCTTTCATTGCTAGTTTGTTACTTTTATTCTCACTATTCATTAAATGAATTTCAAAAAAATGGTAATAAAAACTAAAGATACTTTATATTTGGTTAAAGTCAAATGCATCTACTTGGCAAGTTACAAGAAAACTTATTCAAATGAACAATCATTAAATTTCATAATTCCAATCATGGTAATTTTATTTCTAGGAATTATTTACATGATGACACAAAGATCAGGTTCAGGATTTGTGAGTTTTATTCTTATTGGAGGCGCCTCAATTACAATGGTTTATTGGGTTTTTGTTTTAAAGAAAATGACCAATGATCAAAAACCTGCATATAACGTACGAGAACAAGAAACAAAAAATTGGGTGTATGATCTCATTAAAGGAGATCAAGATTTTGTCTTTGTAGCTGAAGTTCCAGGACCAGAAGATAAAATATCAGTTAGATTAATCAGTAGTATTTTGTACATTCGTAGCTCTATAGGTTTTTCAAAAGAAGTTACAATAGAAGGTTCAAATGAAATGCAAATTTTTGATTTTAAATATAGAAATGGTGTTTTAACACTAAGAATAAAATAACTAGAGACTTTTTGCAAGTTCTAATTTTTGTGGTAGATATTTATCTGTAATATTTGTCAAACCATATTTTGAAAATGCTTCCAATTCAGCTTTTCTTTTTATTTTAAGAAATACATCCAATTCTTTTTTCCATATTCCTTCCTGATATCGTGGATCACTTTGTAAATCATAACATCGTTTTATGTCAGATTCGGTCATTGGAATTGTTGGAAGTTTATATTTTTCAATATCTGTAGCCCAAACACCTACCCATTTTGCATCAGGAACTGTCAATTCTCTTAGATGTGCAGCATTTGCAGAACCGGATTTTATAACCATTGCAATATGCTCACCATACACATCACCATCAGTTAAAACAATTACAGGTAATCTCAGTTCATCGTGTAATCTTTTTAAAAGAGTTCTAGTGGAACGCGGAGCCTGTCCACCAGTATTAATTATAATAGATTTAAATTTTTTATCAACTTGTTCTTCTACAAATCTTGTAAATAGACCACCTTTCTCAATTGCAATTACAATTTCAGCAGTTGTGTCTACTAATTCTGCAGTAGTTAAACTAGGACCTATTGCATATCCATCTGGGTGATTGGAAAGATTCATGGTTTTACCTTCATAACCAGGGATTGTATATTCTATATTCAAATCTCCAAAAATTGAACTTCTTTCTTCTGGAAATATATGAAAATCCTCACGTGGTTTTGATAATACAGCTTCTAAATCAACTATAATATTATCTGATTCTGATTGATCTTCAAATTCAATTTCGAATGCTTGAGATGAATAATAAACATCTCTTAGTGTGGATGATTTTTTTTCGTGTGTTAATCTATTTGCAAAAAATGCTAGCCACATTAATTGTGTAAATGATCTTAATTGTGAAGAATTTCTTGAACTTCTAAGTGCTGCAGAATTTCCCAAAATGTATTGTCGAAGTTTTTTATCATAGACAATATTACTTACAGATCTACTAGGAATTGAAAATTTTGGAAATTGTCCACTATCCAAATCACCATATACTTTGGCACCGTGATCTTTTAAAATATCGATTATATTTTGTTGTTTTTCATTTGCTTTTTGTTTTCGAGCTTTAACTTTATCTATCGTCAACTATTATCTCCTCTTCTAATAATTTCTTGTAATTTGGTTCTTTAGTCTTTCCAGCCAACTCTGTAGAAAATGTTGCAATCAGCGGTAAATATTTTGCATAAAGATTTGCTCTCTTTTTTGCCATATCAGCTTGTCCACGTTTAGACATGTATGCCGCAAGTTTTCTAGACAAAAATTGTAGACCCAATCTTAATTCACGTTCTATTTCCTGTCTATCTGCAACATTTTCTTTTCCAACAGTCTTGTATGGTATTCTAGTGGAACAGATATGACTTACTATAACAAATGGAGGTTCGCCTTTTACTTTGTATCTACCCCAATCTGTATCATTTACAACTTTTAAAACAACATCACTTCCCTCATCATAAAGTAATGGAATTCGATTAGCAAATCGATAAACATGTGGACCGCCTGTGCGAATTTCACCACCATATGCAATACCCATTTCCACAATGAATGGAAATCCAGAATATGCTGAGGCAGGACGTTGAATAACTGAACAAAAATCAGGTTTAAAGAATTTCTTCATTCCTTTTTCAAGTGGTTCTTCACCTAATGGAGCTAGGCAACTTGGATCAGGTGATAAAAAATCTTCAAACTTTTGTAATGAATCACTTAATTTAACTAATTCCTCATTAGTCATTGTACCCATTCTTTTTTCGGGTTTGAAACCTGCAAATTCTACAAATTTAAGAGCAGTTGATGAACCAATTCTTTGGAATCTTTTTGTTAAGAATGTAGTTAATGTTTCTCCTTGAACCGTACCTATCATTTGTTTATAATAGAAACTTTCAGAATCCATATCTACAAATTTAGATTGTGAATCACCAAAATCCCAATAAAATAATTTTTTATTTGGTACATCGATATCATCAATTCTAATTTTATTTAATTTATCAAAATCCATTTTAAGAAATGACATTAAAGAAACTACAATTCTTACAGGTCGAGAAAGAGTTTTCCAACGTTTTTTTGCTTTATCCATTATTCCAGAAAAGGTAAGATTATTTTTTGTCAATCCTAAATCTTTTCTAACTTTTTCCACCATAATATCATCAATGTTCGGAATTTCAATTTGAGAATCAACCATCATACGTCTAATTGTTTCGACATCAATACCATGTGCATGTGGTCTAATTATTGTAGGTGCAGGTGGCATTTCATTTACAATTTTTGAGTAATGAAATTTTTCTCCTTTTGGATCATCAAAAGTAATTGTCGCATATGGAGTAATCAAAGATGTTTCATAAACATAATCTTTAATTTTTGCACCTGCTTTTGCATAATCACCTTCTAAACAAATACTAACAGAAAGACCTTGTTTGGTTACTTCTTTAGTAGTGTGTTTTAAAATAACAGGTTTATTTTTTTGAATGTCCAATAATAATTCAAATTCATCTTGAATTTTACCATCAGGTGAACTTTTTACTAAAACAGGTTTGTTTGTTGTAATCTGACCATATAGAATAGCCATGGTGGCACCAAGACCAAACATGCCTCGTGCCTGTTTTAATCCAAATTTTGAACCATAAAGTACAGTTCCAAATGCTAATGGAACATGTTTTGATTCTATACCAGGACCGTTGTCTTTAACTGTCAGAATGTATGGTTTTGGATCTGGTTTTTCTGGATCAACTGCTTTAATGGACATGTGAACATCTGGAAAAATTCCTTTTTGATCACATGCATCTAAAGAGTTTTCTACGAATTCTCTTACTGCAGTGTATAATGATCTAGTAGGATTACTAAAACCAGCTAAATCTCTATTTCTATAAAAAAACTCACTTGGTGAGATTTGATTAAATTTTTCTTTAATAGAAGACATCCTGATTTTCCCATAATTGCATTTTTTCTTGTTTATTCTTTCTGTTTGCTGCTTCTAATTTGTTGTAAACTGCACCATGTATACTACCATTAGATATTGATGAAATTGCATCTACAACTAATCTTAATTTGCTAGTATCACCAATTATTGAAACAGTTTTACCATAAACAGAAATGTGAGTACCAGTTAAATTTTCCATATTTTTTCTTGCTTTACCACCTTCCCCTATAATTCTCCCTTTTATTCGTTCAATATTCGCATTTGATTTTCCTGCGAACTCTCTCAAATCTATCACATGTAATGCATTATCACCATCAAGTAAATTCATTGCATTTTCAGGGGAAAATCCTCTACCTATTGCAGTAACTATCTCCATAGCTTTGAATGGTTGAATATTTTCAACATTACCATGAGATTTAATAAAAACCTCACCGTTTTCACCATCTATATCTAAAGTAACATAGCAAAGTTGTTCAATCTTAGATTTAACATTTCCAGATTTACCAATAAGTACAGCTATTCGTTCATTTGGAATTCGAAGAATTTTTTCAAAGCTCATTTTACAATATCCTCAAATAGTTTAGTTGGATCCTCAACAGAAATTCCTCTTTTTGAAAAGAAGTGACTTATATTATAAATATCTCTTTTAAGAAATTCTAGAGCATTGGGATGTCTCAAATCAACTGCAGATCCTAAATCAAAAAGAACTAACCCATTATTGGTTTTAAAAAGATTATATTCTGAATAATCACCATGAACCAATTTAGCCTTTTGATATAAACGCGTCATTATTGAAATTGCTTGAACATAATCATTTTCATCAACTGGGCATTCAAGCAAAATTTTTGCAGGTAAACCATTTTCACCAACAAAATCTAAGGCAAGTACATTATTTGTTAAATAAAGAGGTCTAGGAACTGGAATTCCACATTTGTAGCATTGTGTTAAATTTCGATATTCCTTTTTTGCCCATAGATAAATAAGATTTTTTGTACCTTTTTTTAATCTTGAAAATCTCGGATCCCCCAAAATGTATTGTTCTCGTTTTTTAAAATTTGAAGTACTTATCAAGTAAATTTTTAATGCAACATCAATATTTTTTTCATCCACAGCCCAAAAAAGAACCGATTCTTTTCCTGCACTTACAGGACCATTTACATATGCAATAATATGATCTTTAATCATTTTATAAAGTGTCATTACAGTGGGTTTATCTAAAACCTCATTGATCACCTTACCTTTTTTGAAGCCATCTTCTAAACCTCCACGTTTGGATTTAGAAATTAATTTATTATCAACTTTAGATTCTAACTTTCTACTTAAATCATCATACAATAATTCATCAGACATAATATCATCGGACAATATTTTTTATTATCTACACTAGATAAAAGAGATTTCCATTATCATGTATATAATTAGACAAAAATATATGCAAAAAGATTTTGTATACCCATTATGTTTTAAAAACTATCAAAAAAGGTACATCTGAAATTTCTTTAACACCTTTTTCAGAGCCAATTTCAAGAGATAAACAAAGTGAAATAATATTTTTTCCAACCATATTAATTATTGATGAATTTCGCAGTAATTGTTCAGCTTCATCTTTTTCTATAATTTGATCACCATAGTAATTTTTACTTATTGATATAATCAATTTATTTTGAGATAAAACTTTCCCAACAAGATCCGCATCACAGATATTTAACATTAAATTTTTTTGATACTCTATTACCTTAAATGAAAATTGCATTAAGCGTATTTGCCTTTAAGTGTTGATTTTGCACCACATGCTTCACAAATCAAAAAAGAGATCCTATTTTCTTTTAAAATTTTTGTATCAGGACTTTTGCAAGTGTGACATTCCAAATAATCTTTAACATAAATTTGAAAGAGACGTGTAAAATCATCTGGTGCCCTTCTTCCAACAAACATTGCCTTATCACCTAATCGCTCAGCAGGTACTGCAAATTCCTTTGCAAGATATTGTAGAACCTTATCAGGATCTCTACGAAGTATTTTAGGAAATTCTGAAAAATTACGCAAAAAAGTTTTTTGTCCTTCCCACATAACATCCACCATCGGGAGTTCAAATCTGGTAGTTGATTCTTTTTTACTATCTCCTAATTTATCCTGAATTCTCTTTAACAGTCGCTCATAATCAGATTTAGTCACTAAAAAATTGTGTATAGGATACCCTATATGGGTTTTTGAAAAAGAGAATTCATGTGGGTTTTGTTAAACTACATCTTTCCAATTCGGAAGACGTTAGTTCCACATGTAGGACATGTGCCTTTTACGGCTGGACGTCCGTTCTTTAATTTAGTTTCTTGGGGATCTTTGACTTCCCTTTTTGCTCTGCATTTTACGCAATATGCTTCTACCATACAAAATTATCATAGTTGCGGTATTTAGAAAGAGCCTGTAAAAATTATTTAACCATAGACTGGATATGTGTAAATTTTTTAACGTAGAAAAAATTAGATATTGTAAAAATTTGAACGATGTTGTCATTTTTACAGTATTTATATAAAAAATTGTGTTTGTGAAGATTTATTGTAATAATAATTCAAAAAAATATGTATTTTGAAGGTTTTCAGTTATAAACACGTTCAATCTAAGCTAAACAGATGGCATCAAAAAAAGGAATTATGATCACTGGAATTATTTTGATATCAATTACAGCTGCCAGTTTCCTTTTGTGGTTAGTACCACAAGATAACCAATCAACTTTAGTTGTATCAGATTATGAAAATTATCTGGATGGTGTAAATAAAATTCATCAAGTTTTACAAGAATCCATAGAAATGGAATATCAGAATCTTTTAGATAAAAAAACTTCTCCGGATGAATATATTTCAATAACAGAAGTAACTTCATCACAAGTTACTGTTCAAATTAGCGAATTTATAACATCAAAACCTACAGAAGAATGGCAGAACAGTTACATTAGTTATATGGAGGGTCTAAAAAAATTCAATTTATACATCATTGAAACCAAAGTAGCCGCCAATATGTTAAAAAATGAAACAATTGACGAAGAAATTTTACAAAAAATAGAATCTCTAAGAACAGAGTCACAAAATTTAATCAATAAATCTTTTGAATTAAGACCATAATTAGGCTCGAAACAGAATTATAATATTTTGAAAAGTTGGAAATCGTTTAAAAGTAATTCAATTGTTAAAAAAAGAATGTCTCAAAATTCTGAGAATGTAGAAAAAGATATCAATTCATCTACATCTAACAAATTGCTAGTAATTTGTGTTGATCGAGATAATGACATAGGTGAAAAAGCAGGTGTAATTACACCAGTTATTGGAAGAAATGCATGTATTGATGCAGCACAAAGATTAGCATTAAAAGATCCAGAAGATGCAGATTCTAATTCGATGTTTTCTGCAATTAAAACATATGATGATTTAATGAATAAAGGGTATCAAGTAGAAGTGGTTATAGTAGCAGGAATTAAAGAGCGAGGAATTCAAGCAGATGAGAAAATTCTTAATGAAATAAAAAAAATATTAGAAGTATTTTCTGCTAATGGTGCAGTCATTGTATCAGATGGGGAAGATGATGAAAGTGTAATTCCTGTTATTCAAAATGTACTACCAATTGTTTCAGTACATAGAGTAGTTATGAAAGTAAGCAGAAGTGTAGAATATTCCTATGCAGTATTTGGCAAGTATCTTAAAATGTTAGCATATGATTCAAAATATTCTAAATTCTTTTTAGGACTTCCAGGAATTCTTTTGTTGATTGGTGGAATTGCAACAATTTTTGGATATACTGCGGAAATATTTGCAGTGTTGGTAAGCATTTTGGGTGCCGCATTTTTAATTAGAGCTTTTGATATAGATAGAGCATGGGCGAATATAACAAAGCCGACACCTGTAGGCTTTATTAGAATATTTACAATGATTGCAGGAATTTTATTAATTTTATCATCAGTGCCAGCTGGAATAAATTCAGTGGATATAAAATTGATAGAAAAAAATATAGATGTATTTACAATGTTTTCAGATAAAATTATAATTGGTCAATATGTTACGGGATCACTACCAATTTTATGGATAGGGTTAGGTGCAATTTTTGCAGGAGTGTTACTTAGTAATTGGATTGGAGGAGTACCAAAACAAATAAGCGACATTTTAAGAATGGTGGTTTTAGTTGCACTCTATCCTATAACATCTCAATTTATCATTATCATGGTTAATGATAGTGTAAATTCAATTACACTACTACCACCATTGTTAGGAGGTCTTGCAGTAACGTTGATTTCAGCCGCAATTCTTTTTAAAAAATTTAGAAAGCAAAAACGTCAAGAAATGATTTCAGAGTAAATTTAAAGCATTTTTACATAGAAAAATTATTTCTGAAAACACTGATATCATCAAATAGGATTCAATTATTATTGGTGATTAAATATTAACAAAATAATAGATACACTATTTCAATTATCTGGATTATACACCATATACTCTAAAAAACTTGAAAACGAAATACATAGTGGAGATATTCCTAATCACCTAGCATTAATTTTGGATGGGAATAGACGATGGGCAAAAAGACATCTCGCTGTCTCAAAAATTGGTCATTGGAAAGGTGCAGATGCCGTAGAAAATCTTCTTGATTGGTGTGAAGAATTGGATATTAAAATAATTACTTTGTATGCACTTTCTGCAGAAAATTTAGACAGAAATGATGATGAATTGGAATATCTTTTTGAATTGATTCGTGTAAGATTAGAAAAATTGTATAATGATCCCAGAATTCATAAAAATAAAATGAGAGTTAAAGGGATTGGAAGAATAGAATTACTACCAGATTCAATTAAAAATATATTAAAACAATTAGACGATGTTACAAAAAATTATGATAATCACTTTTTGAATATCGCATTGGCATATGGAGGACAAGATGAATTGGTAGATGCAGTAAAGAAAATAGCCGAAAAAATTAAAGTAGGCTCGCTTAATATCAATGATATAAATAAAAAAGAAATTGAATCTAATTTATACACATCACATTTACCACAATCATCACCAGATATGATTTTAAGAACATCTGGTGAAAAAAGATTAAGTGGATTTCTCATGTGGCAAAGTGTCTATAGTGAATTGATTTTTATGGATATATTTTGGCCAGAATTTAGAAAGATTGATTTGATGAGGGCAATTAGAACATTTCAAGAAAGAAAAAGAAGATTGGGGAAATAATTAGAGGGTAAAGAAATGATCGAAGAGACATCTGCAGGCATTGTATTATTTAGAAGAGATAACACAAAAATTTTATTTTTACTATTACATTATCCATCAGGACATTGGGATTTCGTTAAAGGTAAAATGGAGAAAAATGAAACGACTCATCAAACAGCTATAAGAGAAACACGTGAAGAGACAGGAATTACAGATGTCACATTTTTAAACAATTTTGAGGAATGGATAGAATATAATTTTCAATATCAAGGAGAATTAGTCCATAAAAAAGTTGTTTTTTTCTTAGCAGAGACAAAAACTATTCAAATATCAATTTCACATGAACATATAGATTATACTTGGATGGATTATGAAACTGCGATTGAGAAAACTACATTTGATAATGCAAAGCAGATTTTAAGTAAATCTAAATTATTAATTGATAAAACTTTGTAGTTGTAATTCTTTTGAAATTTTTAAAGAATTTTTATCATTAAGAATTGTTCTACCTACAATTAAATAATCAGTGCCAGCAGAAATTACTTCTTTAACACGTCCGCCTTGCGTGCCAATGCCTGGAGAAAATATATCCAATTTTGTACCTATTTTTTTGTTGCAATAACGAATAATTTCTGGAAATGTTGCACCAACTACTATTCCATCAACTTTAGAGGAAATGGCCCAATCTAAAAAGAGTTGATAAAGTTGCTGTTTTTTACCTAGATTAACTTGCATATCATAGGTTATTTTTGCTTCAGGTGCACTCATGTGACATAAGGTAATGACACCCTTGTTTTCCTTATGAGCTAATTTTACTAATTTTTTAAGACTATCCAAACCCATTATCGGATTAACTATCACTGCATCAAATCCTAAATTCCAAAGGTGTTCAATAGTAACTTTATTGGTATTTCCGATATCATTTAATTTAATGTCAGCAATTGTTTGTAATCCATAATTATGAGCAGTTTTATTAATTTTAGAAATTTCTTGTGATCCCAAAGGAAGCAATAAGTGAAAATTTAATTTAATCCCACATAGATATGGATGTAATTTCATAATATTTTGAATAGTTTTTGTTTCTAAATTTTTGATTGATGAATCATAATCATTAGCAAGTATGATTTTACCGTTCTTTTTTGAGATCTGAGAAAGTCTAGTTTTGAAGGTGGCCATAATCAACTAATGGGTGTGTTTCTTTTAGTTTTATAATTTTGATGTAAGAATAACCATGTTCTGAAGGATTATCGACAAATGATGGTGCAGCATCGTTATTTGTTGTAAATTTTAAGAAGGGTTTCTGAGGATCAGAATCAAGTACAACATGACAAAAATAAGAGGTTCCTTCTTCATTAAAATTCATAAAAACTCCAACAAGCCATTTATCAGTATGAGGAAATAAAAATAATGGAAATGGAATTTCTTCAAAACCCCATGTAAGTTTTGCAAGACTTGATAGATCTTCAAGTTCAATTGGCTGATACCTATCAGTTGTTCCATTTCCAGGTTTCAATGTATCTGGAAGAGATTTTATTCTTACAATAGGAGAATATAGTTTACTTGCATCAGATGTAGAATTTACGATATCAGATTCTTCTTTTCCACCTTTTAATCCATAACAAATGTAATGACCATTTTGTTCAAACGGCGTATAATATACAATTGGTTTTTCTTTTAGTACATCCATTTGGACTGATAAAATTTTCTGACCATTATGATCATGTAGGAAAGATACACGTGGAGCACGCTCAAGAGCGCAAACTAATCTAGAAAATTCGAGCGTGGAAGAAACCTGAATGTAACGAGGTAATTTATCCACAAATATTTTTTGCATAATACTAAATTAAACTTACCCAAAACTTTCCAGGCTATTTTCTTCTATCAATTATTTCGTTAATTGAAGGGCCAGTTCCAATGATTGTAACAGGCGTGTTTAATTTATTTTCAATATTAATTATAAATGATTGAGCATCTTTAGAAAGTTCTTCAAAAGAAGTTTTACCTGTACATTCTGGAAATATTACATCCAATTTTGTTATAGAAATTTGAGTAGCACTATTGAGCATGACTGCACGCCTAGCTAAATCAAAATCAAAATCAGCTGCACGTCTCTGTCTACCAGTAACAGTTCCAAATTCAGACCAACCTTTTTTTTCAGCTTCTTCAAGCGTAAGTTCTCTTGCTAATGGTCCAGTACCAACACGTGTAACATATGCCTTGAATACAACAATAACTTCATCAACTTTTTTTGGTCCTAGTCCAACATCAGCGCAAATTCCGGAAGCCGTGACATCTTTTGAAGTTACAAAAGGATATGTTCCATGCCATAAAGATAGAAATGTCCCTTGAGTTCCTTCAACTAAAACGTGTTGATTTAAAGAAAGTGCATTATTTATTTCATAAGGAACATCCACAATTAGTGAAGATAGAGAATCAATATCTTTAGCTAATTTTAAAATTCTCATAGCTCTATCGGCATTTGCAGGACCAGTGCCAGAACCTGTACTACCAATTTTCTCTTTTAATTCACCTTTAGAATCACGTTCTAAATGACTATCTTCAATAATACCACAATTTTTATCAATAAAAGAACGTCCAAGTGTATCAAAATCATTTATTTCTTTTAATAATACATTTGGATTTATGACAACTCCTGGACCAATCATTACTTTTGCATTTTTATTTAAAAATCCACTTGGGAGCATTCTAACTTTGTATATTTTATCACCATCTCTAATTGTATGACCCGCATTTGGACCAGCACCACCACGAACAATAATTTTTGGATTATCTTTCATTGCCAAATATGAAATGATTTTTCCTTTGCCTTCATCTCCAAAAAATCCACCAACAACAACAGTCGAAGTCATAATTTGAAACTTGAATTCCGTTTATTTAAGCTACTGTGTTGTGAGATCATTTAATATTTGATTGTAAATAGAATTTAATGTTGACAGAACCAAATTATGCAGGAAATATCATAGTAATTTTAGCAAATCTTCCAGATTTTCTTAGAATACCTATTTTAAAAAAAAGAATGATAGAATTTTTCTCAATGACTGAAATTGAAAAAAAAGAAATTATAAACAATGCACTTGAAGCAGGACCTACAATTCCTTTTCCTAATTTTGCAAAACTATTCAAAACATGGTTAGAAATATTATCTACTTTACCACAGGAACAACGAGATGAATTATTTTCAGGGTACATCAATGAAATCTCTGAATCACCGCAAAAATTAATAATATTTAATTTAGATGGCATATTAGAAATTTTCCTAGGATTAAAGATGGAAGATAGAGATATTATTGCACAAACAATTAAGACAGTAATTAATCAGCTTGAACCAGAAAGAAAAAGAAAATTAATGATAATTATACCAGATAATGCAAAAAAATACTTGAAATTTTAGGCGTCTGGAAGTTTATCAGGTTTTCTATTGTCTTCGTTTGAGTAATCTACTATTTCGCCTTCAGGAGAAAGAACACCGGCAAAGATTTTTTCATGTTTTTTTAATAATTTTCTATGATCAGGCATTGACATATCAAGTCTCATTTCGTTCATTACCATAACTCGATATTCTTTCCATTCAGCCCAACATTTGTTACAGACTGGGTATTTTTCAGCAACCATATCAAGTTGATCGCCATCAGGTATTGGATTTTTACATTTTGTACAAATTCGATTCATAAATGATAAGAAAAAAGAACTCCTTTTATCTTTTATTGAATGTAAAGTAATAATAGATAACAAATGTAAAATCATACGTGAAGATACTATGTCCAAAATGTAAGAAAACTGCAGAATTATCAATGGATTATTCTTTTGTAAAATGTGAAAACTGTGATTTTGATATGAGTTATGGGGAATATGTTAAATTTGTTGCACATAATGAAATTACATATTCAGATATTCTTGGAGATTATACAGGTAGTACTGAAGGTCAGGCAGCAGGATCGCTAGATGAATGGGATTAACAACATAGTAAAATCATTTAGTAGATTGAAATAATTAGATTGTAAAATGGAGAAACATCATTGGAATTTCTATTAGAGAATATACTTAATTTAATTGGATTTTTGGTAGGGCTTACAATAGGAATAATGTCATTAATTGGATTTAGAAATACAGGTAGTCCTACATTATTTAGATTAACAATTGCATTTTTCTCAATAAGCGCAGGATTTTTTGTAATATGGATTGGATACATGTTAGAAGATTTTGTAATAAAAACAGGCAACATAGAAAGAGGGTTGCAAACTTTAGGAATTATAATTCAAACTGTTGGATATTTTTTCATAGCATTTTCACATAGTATCAAATCATTTTTTCCGAAGTCAAGATATTTTAGAACTGTTGGAATTTTTCCATTATTTTTAGTATCGTCTGTACAAGTGGAACATATCTTTAGATCTGTCTCATTCATTTTACTAGCTTATGGTGCAATTGAGACAATGTTATCATATATTGAAAACAAAAACAGAGGAGCTATATTCGTAGCGTTTGGATTGGCATCATTAGCTCTTGGAGAATTTTTAGGGTGGTATTCATTTGTATTCCCAGAATCCATATTAAATTCACTATCAATAAGTATCAAAATTGTGGGTTTAATTGCATTATTTATTCCGATAAGCAAAATTCCTTTAAAACGAATAAAATTTGATAGTAATTTAGAGTAGATTCACATTAGGCTCAAATCAATTACAAAATCAAAATTTGTCAAATTCTTTTATCTTTTTAGTGTATTGCAAAATATCAACTCACTCTCATAGAAATTACAAAAATAAGCAATACGAGAAGACATGGTAGAATATAGAACACATATGAAAATTATTGGAGACATATTATCAACTACACGTGATGATTTACAAGATGAAGAAGGTGCTACAGTAACCTATCTTATAAGAAAAGCTAACATTTCACATTCCAGAATTTCAAGAATTTTAAAGACACTGGTATCTCAGGGATTATTAGAACAGACAGATGTACAAAATTCCAACAAATATAAAATTAGTCAGTCGGGACGAGAATTCCTGCAAGCATATTACACATTTACCACTTTTGCAGATAATTTTGGTTTAACAATTTAATTTTCTATTTCTTCAAATTCATCTAAATTATCATCAAAATCATCTTGAAAATCTGTATCCTCATATTCAGATGATGGATTAGACATGATATCTAATTAAAATTTGTTCGTAAAAAATGTATTCAAATGTAAATGAATAATTAAAGAAAAGAAATACAATTAGTAATTGAAAATAAAGTGTGATAAAATAGGTATTGCAAAAGCAAGTGAAATAATCAAAAATGGAGGAGTTGTTGTTTTTCCAACAGATACAGTATACGGAATTGGTTGTGATCCATACAATAAAGATGCAATTAAAAGAATTTATAAAATTAAATCAAGAAAA
>Ga0208942_1000289_pt1 | contig 21955 bp, 19 predicted proteins | sample GreLakmeSU08MSRF_FD_187704 | JGI IMG/M metagenome (GOLD analysis project Ga0208942, IMG submission 187704) | Freshwater lentic microbial communities from great Laurentian Lakes, MI, USA - Great Lakes metaG SU08MSRF (SPAdes) | ecosystem: Environmental > Aquatic > Freshwater > Lake | place: Great... | reverse complement strand
ATATACTCGATGGAACCGGCAAGTTCACCGCAGAAGCCATTCATCACTTTAATGAATGGCACACCTGGATGAGCCAAGTTTTGACTTCTTGGGATAAAAAATCCCCCATGCCCTCTTGGCCTGAAAAATGGTCAAAACCCACCCCCCCCTCTGCTCCTTCCCAGCCCAAATCCAACCCTCCCACCACTCCTCCCGCAGGAGACGAAAAATCTATCATCTTAAATCTAAAAGATGATGCGGAACTTCTTCGCGAGTTTCACGGCGAATCACTCGAACTACTCCAAAATATCGAACAAGGATTGATCGTCCTAGAAAGCAACCCCTCCGATGCAGGCACGATCAACTCAATCTTCCGTGCCTTTCACACCTTCAAAGGGGGCGCAGGATTTCTTCACCTCGGAGCAATGCAAGACCTAGCCCATGACCTCGAGTCCCTTCTCGACGCCGCCCGCCGTACCGAACTCAAGATTACCTCTGGGGTTATCGATCTTATCCTCAGTGGCGCCGACGCCCTCACGAGTTTCACCCGCCAGATCGGTTCCCAAATCCAAGGAACCGGCGCAGGTCAGCCCATCATCGTCCCAACCCGAGATCTTATCCAAAGACTCAAAGCAACGCTCCGTGGTGAGACACCTACTCCTTCCGCCTCCCCCTCACCAACTCCCATCGCGCAACCCATCAAACACGCCCCCATCATCATCGAAGAAATGGCTATGGAAGTTATGCCCTCTTTAAAATCTATTACTGCATCTTCCAAACAAGCCTCTTCCCTACCTTCCCTTGCGGCAACTCCGACTAACCCAACGGAAACCTCAGGTGGTTTCGTTAAATTAGATACCTGGAAGCTAGATACTCTAGTAGATCTCGTAGGAGAACTTGTCATCGCCCAGTCAATGGTTGTGCAAAACCCAGAAGTTCAAAGTCTCACCAGCAGGAAACTCGCCAGATCCTTACGGCAACTCAGCCGTACCACCGCAGAACTCCAGCGTAACGCCATGTCCCTGCGCATGGTCCCGATCCGTGCCGCATTCCAAAAAATGTCCCGCCTAGTTCGTGATCTTGCCGCCAAACAGCAAAAAGAGGTTCAACTGATACTCGAAGGAGAGGAGACTGACCTCGATCGCAATATCGTCGAAAAACTCAGCGATCCGCTGGTTCATATGATCCGTAACTCGGTCGATCATGGCTTGGAAACAGCCGCGGATCGGCTCGCCGCAGGAAAACCAACCCTAGGAACAGTTCGCTTAACTGCTTCGCACCAACGTGGAGGCATCTGCATCCGCATTCAAGATGATGGTCGAGGCCTAAATCCCGAACGGATCTTAGCCAAAGCTCGTGAGCGTGGGCTCATAGGTCCCGACGAAAAACGCACCGAGAGCGAAATCTTTGACATAATCTTCATGCCTGGCTTTTCCACGGCTGAGAAGGTTACCGATGTTTCAGGGCGCGGAGTCGGCATGGACGTGGTTCGCCGTAATATCGAAAACCTCCGCGGAAAAATAGAAATTCAATCTGTTCTGGGTCAGGGCACTACCTTCACCATTATTCTCCCCCTTACCCTCGCAATTATCGATGGACTGATGGTCGGAATCGGCGAGGAGCGCTATATTATCCCCACCCTCTCCGTTCGGGAGTCTTTCCGCCCTCGACCTGGTATGGTCACCACCATTCAGGAACGTGGAGAAGTCGTTAGCGTCCGAGGACATCAAACTCCCGTCTTACGCATGGGACCCTATTTAGGACGCCCAATGCGCGCCAAGAAACCAGAAGACGGTATTCTCGTGGTCGTGGAATCAGGAGAAGCCTGTCGCGCACTTCTCGTGGATGAACTTATCGGCAAACAAGAAGTCGTCATCAAAAGCTTAGGCCAAACATTCCAGAACCAACACCTTCTCGCAGGGGCCGCCGTCCTCGGGGATGGATCCGTCGGCCTAATTTTTGACGTCGATACTTTGGTTAAATTCTCCGATAAAGGGAGCTTGGCCACCTCCAAACCTTCCTCGGTACCTGTATGAACACCGCTCCTCTCAGTCGCACGCAACCCTCTTCCCCTTCCAAGTATGTGACCTTCACTTTGGGCCAAGAGTCCTATGGACTACCCGTCCTTCACGTTCGTGAAATTATCCGCATCTGCCCAATCACACCCGTTCCAAATATGCCACCCCATGTTCGCGGAGTGATCAACCTACGAGGAACTGTTATTGCGGTACTCGATCTACGGGCAAAGTTCTCCATGGCACCAGTGCCAGCAGGAGAAAGAGCCTGCATTATTGTTCTGCAACTTGGTCTACTTCAAACCGACCGACCTTAATTGGCATCATCGTCGACGCGGTCGAGGAAGTCATTCAGTTGGGTAATTCCGAGATCGAACCCTGCCCTGATTTCGGGGGTTCCACCGCCTCTCAATACATTCTGGGTGTTGCCACCGTTCGGGGCGGGGTCAAAACCCTTTTAGAGATTGAAAAGATCTTTGCCGAGGAGGGCGCGATTTCATGGCAATTACTTGAGCGTCTACCTCCTGCGCAAGAAACACAGCCACACGCCTTACCTAGAACTTTTTTAGGAGCAGGAGCCAACTCCGCTTCACCTTAGATCACTTCAACCTCCGACTGAAACTACAGGAATGCGGAAACACACAGAAAGCAAATAGATGAACGTAAATTCTTGGAATATCTCCCGCCGAATAAATACTGTCTTCGCCGCTTGCCTTCTCATTACTGCTGGGCTCGAGATATTTGCCGCCCGTCAAATTAATAACCTCAATACAAATGTTGAAGATCAATTCCCAGCACAGAGCAAACCAAAAACGAGATTCCCCAAGCCAGGTGATCAACCATTCAAACTAGGTTCCGCGGATGGAGAATTTGAAAACTTCTAACTTTCTACGGTTTAATTTACGGCACTCTCATGACAACTACTCGCCCCTCCCCGAAAGACCACGAAACGAAATCCACTCGTTTCCTAACCTTCTCTTTGGGCCAAGAGTCCTATGGACTACCCGTCCTTCACGTTCGTGAAATTATCCGCATCTGCCCAATCACCCCCGTTCCGAATATGCCACCCCATGTTCGCGGAGTGATCAACCTACGGGGAACGGTCATTGCGGTGCTCGATCTACGGGCAAAGTTCTCCATGGCACCAGTGCCAACTGGAGAAAGAGCCTGCATTATTGTTCTGCAACTTGGTCTCACTTCGAGCCGACCAGCCTTAATTGGCATCATCGTCGACGCGGTCGAGGAAGTCATTCAGTTGGGTAATTCCGAGATCGAACCCTGCCCTGATTTTGGGGGTTCTACCGCCTCTCAATACATTCTCGGTGTTGCCACGCTTCGAGGAGGCGTTAAGACCCTCTTGGAAATTGAAAAGATTTTTGCGGAAGAAGGCACCGTCACTTGGCAACTCCTGGAAAGCCTTCCCGTCAACCAAGAGATTCGGCCAAAAGCCTTTTTAAAAGAAGAGGGCAGAGTATTATCGACATTGCCATCTCCTTCATGATTCAGTTCTCCCCCAACAAAAACAACCAAAACTCAGGAAAACAAAAAATATGAACTCAACCTTTTGGACTATCTCCCGCCGTATTATAGCTGGCTTTGCTATATGCGTCCTTATCACCGCAGGCTTAGGGCTATTCGCTATGCGCCAAGTAGAGAGTCTCACCACCAATATCTCAGATCTAAATGATAACGTCATCCCCAGTCTTGTTCTGATATCAGATATTTCGGATGGCTTCCAAGATATCATGGTTATCTTAGAGCAGCTCGACGGAGAAACCTCTGCCGAACGCATTATCCAGCTGGAAAAAACGAATGGTGAGCGTAATGCTCTCGTCGAGGATTGCCTAAAGAAGTACGAGCCCCTTGTAATCAGCGAAGAAGATGGCCGTCTCCTCAAGGAAATTAGGCGCACCTACGAGTCTTTCTATGCTGCCAGAAATCGCGCAATCGAGCTTATCAAGCAAAACCAAACAGCCGAAATCAACCAGCAGATGCACTCCATCGTCACACCCTTGTATGAGAAAACAGAGAAAGCCATTGACGAACATACGGAATTCAACATTAAACTTGGTCAGTCACAGGCTACCAAAGGCAAAATGACAGCGAAGGCAACGGATCACTGGCTCAAGGTTTTTCTTCTTTCTGCCTTGCTCGTAGCATCGTTAATCGCTTGGGCAATCTCAAGCACGACCAATCGCGTTCTTCGTGGTCTCGCCATGAGCTTAGATCATGGGGCCTCGCAGACCGCGGCAGCCGCGAGACAAGTATCCGTGGCAAGCCAAAACCTGTCGTCAGGGGCAAGTGAACAGGCCTCATCCGTCGAGGAAACCAGTGCATCATTAGAAGAGATGACCAGTATGATTCGGGCCACTTCCGAGAATGCCCAAAAGGCAAAATCATTAGCCTCCGATTCACGTACTTTCGCTGAGGCTGGTTCCAAAAACATGCAGGAGATGATAATTGCTATGTCCGCCATCGACTCCTCAAGCGCCGAAGTAGCGAAAATAGTTAAAGATATTGATGAAATCGCTTTTCAAACCAATATTCTTGCGCTGAATGCCGCTGTCGAAGCCGCTCGGGCTGGGGAAGCTGGCGCGGGATTTGCCGTAGTGGCCGACGAAGTCCGCTCCTTGGCCCAACGCAGTGCCGCCGCTGCCAAAGAAACGGCCAATAAAATCGAAACAGCGATCTCCAATAGCCGCCAAGGCTCCTTGAACTCCTCGAAAGTAGCCGAATCCCTCAAGCAGATATCAGAAAAGGTTACATCAACTGATGCTCTGGTGGGGGATATCTCCACTGCTTCCCGAGAGCAAGCCCAAGGCATCGATCAAATTAATAGTGCTATCGCCCAAATGGAAAAGGTAACTCAAAGTAATGCCTCCAGCGCAGAAGAGAGTGCCAGTGCCGCCGAGGAGCTCTCCGCTCAAGCCGAGTCCCTCCAGGAATTAGTTGGGAAACTCCGCCACTTAGTCGGAGGTAAGACAGAAAGCAACAGCACCCAATCCCGATCTTTATCGCATCGTGAAGAGGAAAAGCACCATTCCAATCGCGTCCCTTCTGCGGTCCCGAAAAATAAAACCCGATCCAATATTCCCATGCCGGAGGATGGGCGCGCTCTAGCGGGAAATGAGGACCGCGATTTCCGCAATTTCTGAGCTCAACCTTTTCCAGGAACTCCAATCCAATGGAAAGTCCTTTGGAGCCGGTCATGACCCCGGAGGCATATCGCTTTGTGGTGGACCTTGTCTACCAGCATAGTCGAATCCGCTTGGGCGAGGACAAGCAGGCTCTTTTGGCAAATCGTTTGCGACACCGACTCAAGGATCTAGCGCTCTCGTCCTACCAGAAATATTCCCAACTACTTGAGTCGGTTGCTGGTCCTGAGGAGATCGAGCATCTGGTCGATTTAATCTCCACGAATCACACCAAGTTTTTTCGAGAACCTGAGCATTTCTCCTTCCTTGCGAAAAAAGCTCTTCCTGCACTTCTTCCACGCATACTTAAAGATGGAACTCCTTTAAATATCTGGTCTGCAGCCTGCTCTTCAGGAGAAGAACCCTACACTCTCGCCATCGTCTTGGCGGAGGCTCTCCGAGCCTATCCTTCCGTCTCCTGGAATATTTCTGCCTCCGATATCTCAAAAAGAATGTTAGCTCGAGCTCAACATGGCATTTACCGAATGGAATCCGTCGAGCCAATCGAACCAGACCTCCTCAAACGCTATTTTCAACAAGGAGTGGGAACGCGCACAGGAGACTGTCGCGTAAAGGCAGAGCTTAAAGAGCATATTCTCTTTCATCGTATCAACCTCTTTCAAGCTGAGTTCCCCATCCCGAGGCGGCAACATGTGATTTTCTGTCGAAACGTCATGATCTATTTTGATCCCCCATCCCGTGCCACTCTTATCGCCCGACTCACCGAGCAGCTCGCCTCAGGTGGCTATCTTATCGTCGGCCACTCCGAAAGTCTTTTCGGAATTCGCCACTCCTTAGAATCTATCCAGCAAGGGGTCTACTACAAACCATGAGCACAGGCAAAAAGATCCGCGTACTGGTCGTCGACGACTCTGCCCTCGCACGCCGTGCCATTAGCGAAGCTCTAAAACAGGACCCCGAGCTCCTGGTCGTCGGGGGTGCCGTCGATCCCTATGAAGCCCGTGAAAAGATTTTAGAGTTATCACCCGATGTCATCACCCTGGACTTGGAAATGCCTCGAATGGATGGTCTAACTTTTCTTAAGATTCTCATGGAGCACCATCCGATTCCAGTTGTTGTGGTGAGTTCCCTCACCCAAGCGGGGTCCGCCAAGGCGATGGAAGCCCTTTCTTTAGGCGCAGTCGACGTCCTAGCCAAACCAGATGGCAGTCGTAGCCTTGGCGAACTCGCCCACCAGCTAGCCTATCATGTCAAAGCCGCCGCACTCTCCCACCGGCCCAAATTAAAGGAAGAACCCGTCGCCACAGCTTCTCTCGCTCTTCCCCCAGGAACGTTTTCAGCTCGGCAAGTCATTCTGATCGGTGCTTCCACAGGCGGCGTCGAAGGTCTCCGCTACATGCTTCCTAAACTCCCGAACGGACTTCCCCCTATCGTTGTCGTCCAACATATTCCAAAGAACTTTTCCCGCTTGATGGCGGAGCGCCTCAACGAAGTATGCCCATACGACGTCGCCGAGGCCCAACAAGGACAGGAGCTACATCCAGGACTCTGCCTTATCGCCCCAGGAGATTTCCATCTAGCCCTTTTGCCGTCAGGCCGTGGCTACAAAGTCCGCCTCACCCAGACTCCACCTGTTCACCACTGCCGCCCTGCTGTGGATATTCTTTTCCGATCAGGAGCCGAACACGCTAAAGATCATGCCGTCGCCGCCTTGCTCACAGGAATGGGCGTTGATGGAGCTCGAGGAATGCTTGCCCTCCACGAGGTCGGGGCCACCACCTTAGCCGAACACGAGGATAGCTGCATCGTCTACGGCATGCCTCAAGCCGCCATTAAACTCAATGCTGTCGATCGGGTGGTCACTCTTCCTCATATGGCCTCCACCATTCTCCACGCCTTAAGCCATCCGAAAGTCAAATGACCAATCCACTTTCTCAACAAGAGCTAATCGAGATCGCAAATCGATCCGTCCCTGAGGTTTGGCGAACCCAAATCAAAAAAGAGGTTCAGCCTAGCCCAATCTTAAATCTGCCAATTCCATCGCCTCGAATCGCCACGGTTGCTTGGACTAGCTCAAGCGGTTCAGGTGAAATGGTTCTGACCATCTCCAGCGCAGGGGCTCATTCGGTTGCCCAAAATCTTTTAGGCACGTCAGGCAATGGCGTCACCGAGGAGACGGACCTAGATGATGTGGTGGGCGAACTTTGTAATATGGTCGCTGGACGTGTTTCCACGGAACTGCGGGACCGAGGTCTCACAGGCACATTACATCCACCTGTGCTAAGTCGCACTTCGCCGACAGGCAGCGCGAATCCTCCCACGCCCACCCTCTGCCGTACCCATTGGACCTGTGGAGATTATTCCTTCACTTTTTCGATCGATATCCACCCAAACGCGTCATGAAACAGAAAATCCTTAGTATCGACGACAGTAAAACGATTCGCCTCCTCCTCGCGCGAATGTTTCGTCCGTTTCAAATCGAACTTCGCGAAGCTGGTAATGGGGAGGAGGGTCTAGCCCAAGCCAAGGAATTACGACCCGATCTTATTATTCTCGATTACAATATGCCAGTTATGGATGGAGTGACTATGCTTCAACATCTCCGCAGTGAGCCAGAACTGAGATCCATTCCCGTGATTATGCTCACTGCTGAATCAAACCCAAAGGTCATTTCTACCGTTGCCCGATTAGGAGTTCGAGACTACGTCGTAAAGCCATTTCAAGAACAGGCCTTAATTGCTAAGGTTAGCAAAATTATTGCACTCCACTCTCAAGAGACCGGCTCCTAAAACCTACCCCCTTGATGAGTTCACAATCCTTCGGCGCAGCCCTCCTCGCCTTTGACCTTACCCTCCTAACTGCTTAACTTCTTCCCCAACCCTAATCCCTATTATGACCACAGCAACCCAACCCACTGCTTCCACTCCGCGCCTCGATCCCACTGTAAAGCCGATTCAAGAAGCCAACGTTCTCGTGGTGGATGACAGTCGCACCATGCGCCTCGTCCTCATCCGCTCGCTCAATAGCTTAGGCTTTACCAATATTACGGAGGCTAACGATGGTCGCCAAGCCATGGATTTGATTACGCAAAAATCCTTTGACCTCATGCTTCTCGACATGGAAATGCCCGAAATGAATGGCATGGAAGTCCTTCAAGCCGTTCAGGCAAACCCACGACTCAAAGGCCTGCCCATTATTGTTATTTCAGGCGCCGAACAGATCGAAAACGCAGTCAAATGCATCGAGGCTGGCGCCGAAGATTACCTCCCAAAGCCTTTTAACCCAACCCTCCTCCGTGCTCGAGTCACTTCCTCACTTGAAAAGAAGCGCTTGCGCGATCTCGATCGCCTCCGCTTCATTCAACTTCAAGAGGAAAAGGAGCTTCTTGAAGCTACCCAAAAGCGCTTAACCCAGGAGCTTGAGGAGGCCGCCCGTTATGTTCGTAGTATTCTTCCCGAGCCCGTTCAAGGTCCCTCCGCTATCGATTGGCACTACGAGCCATCCACAGAACTTGCCGGCGATTCGTTCGGATATCACTGGATCGATGAATCTCACTTCGCCATTTACCTACTCGATGTCTGCGGACACGGCGTCGGCGCTGCCCTTCTTTCCGTTAGTGCGATTAACGCCATTCGTGCGGGAGGTCTTTCCGGAGTCGACTTCCGTGATCCTGGAGCCGTTCTCGCCGCTCTCAATACCTCCTTCCCGATGGACAGAAACAATAATATGTACTTCACCATCTGGTACGGCGTCTACCACACTCCCACTCGCAGTCTTCGACACGCCAGCGGAGGCCATCCACCCGCCTTTCTTCTTCTCCCAGATGGGGAAATCGAGGAACTCAATCAGCCTGGGTTGGTCATCGGCTACATGACCGGTGTGCCCTACTCCTCAGCTACACGCATTCTTCCGCCCAATTCTAAACTTCTCGTTCTTTGCGACGGCACCTACGAAGTAAAGAAACCCGACGGTACCATGCTTGAGTTTAGCGAGTTTAAGGCCTTCATGAAAACCCATGGAGCGGCTCCGGATGTTTTTAAAAAGCTCCTTGATTGGCTCCACTCCATGAACGGTCCAGGGCCTCTTGACGACGATTTTTCTCTCATTCGCATCCTCTTACCTTAAATCCCATCGCCCTCGTTCCAGGGCGCCGCCCTGCTACAATTTCCGCGAACGACTAAGCCTTCGCCGCACTATCCTTGTCCGGAAAGGATTTAACCAAAGAGAGAAAGCCGGAAAGCTCAAGCAACCGCTGGACGTCAGGCTGTAAACTACTCAAACGCAAACTGCCCCCTTTGGGCTGCAACTTCTTTAAAGCCTGCAAAATAGATCGGAGCCCTGCGCTACTGACATAGTTCAATTCCGCCATATCCAGTACCACAACTCCCCCGTCTGGGATCTTTGCGTCTAATATCGGACCAGTAACCACATCCAGACGACCACTGCACTCGAGAATAGTTGCCGTGCCAATTTGGGACTCATTTACAGTTAACATAAGCTAAGAAATTACGTGAAGAAACCAGATCTGGCAATCCGGCAATCACCCTCCAGATCGACCCCTAGCGCGTGAGCACTTTCGATTCCACCCCGCTCAGCCCAGATAAAAAGCTAGATCCATGATTCATGAAATTAAAGGTATGCAGGCCCAACTCCTCAGAAAGATACTGAAAAACCCGAATTCCACGACTGCTATTGCCTTTCTCGTCGATGCGAGGAGAAAACGTTCCAATACCGATCTGCCGATTGACTACTCCTAGGATTCCACCTGAGATACCACTTTTCGCAGGAATCCCAACACGAAAAGCCCACTCGCCTGCAAAGTCATACATTCCGCAGGTAAACATCACAGAAAGAGTCGCCTGAATACACTGCACATCGAATACGTTCTTACCTGTAAACGGATTTGTACCCATGTTCGCGAGGGTCGCCCCCATCACCGCTAAATCTCTCGCCGTAACCAGAATCGAACACTGCATGAAATACAACTCAAGGGTTTCAAGATTATTTGTGGCCTCAATTTGGTTGAAGTTGGTCACAAGCCAAGTGAGGGCACGATTCCGATGCCCAGTCTTGCTTTCGGATTGGTAAACCTTCTCGTCCATCCGCAGAGTTCGCCCCGCCGCCGCACTCAAAGTGTCGAGAATCTTCGCCCACCGACTTTCAAATGTCGCCCCGTGAACAAAAGCTGTCGTCGTAATCGCCCCCGCATTGACCATTGGGTTGAAGGCCCGATTTTTCTTGTCCAACTGAATCGAATTAAAAGCATCGCCGCTTGGCTCCACCCCGACATGCAAAGAAACCTCTTTTTCACCGTGCAACGATAGAGCCAAAGCATAAACCAAGATTTTGGAAATCGATTGCATGGTGAACTCTTGGTCACAATCCCCAATTTCAAACGTCTTCCCCTCAACCGTCGCCACACATATCCCAAAGTGATCAGGATTAGCCTTACTTAACTCTGGAATATAGGTGGCCACCTCCCCCTCATCGACACTCTGATACTCCTTATAGGCCTGTTCTAAAAGACTTTGGATCGTACTGCCTGAGCCAAAAGAATTTTCCATAAAAAACTTCAGCAGTTTATTTATTTTATACGAGAAAAAACGCGCTTAATTTAGGACAGAAGATTCCTGCCCAGAAAAGCCCGCATTCGCTATTAATGCCGCATAAGCTTCCCAAGGAATATCTCCCCCCTCATCCCGAGGGACTCGCTCCAATCCCTTGGATTTAAAATCAATTCCAAATAAACCAAATCGAGGAGCGTACGTTCCCCATTCGTAATTATCCGTTAGCGACCAGTGAAAATATCCCATTAATGGTAACCCTTCCCTTTTTAACTTAATCACCTCCCCCACATGTTGCTTCAGAAAATAACTCCGATTCTGCTCATCTCCCCGCAAATCACATGACGCCTCACCCGTACAGCGCCGCTCCGCCATTCCGTTCTCCGCAATCACGATAGGGAGACCCGGATATTCTGCGGCATAGCGCTCAACAAAGAAACGCAAGCCACGCGGCAACGCCTTCCAATCCCACCACTTGGTCGTCAAACTCTGGGTTAACCATTCCCGCAGACCGACTCGACCTAGCTTTAGGTCGGACAGAGTCGGCATACGAACCGCATTTCCCACAAAAGGGTCGTAATAATCAAAGGAAATGTAATCCACCACCCGATCCTCCCTCCGCTCCCGAACTAAACTCACCAATCGAGAAAAGGTGCTTTCGTGGAGAAAACGTCGGCTCAATCCATGTTGAACTTGCTTTATCAACTCCCCTACTCCCTCAGAGAATAGACCATGGTGAGGAAAGTCCATTGCCCGATAGGCACGAGTAAATTCACGATATCGATCGTTCAGAAACGAAATCACCGGCTCTCTGCCATGCGTCTGCCGAGCCCCCTCCAAAACATCCAGTAACATTTTGTCCATCCAATAAAGATCACTGGCAAAGTTATTGAAGGTTAGCTTGGGCGAACCCCAATCAGGGTTCTTCGTGTAAAGCGCGTGAACTTCACGTCGAACTCTCACATGCGCCTCCAGCATGGTTTGCAATGCACAAAGGGCCGCCGCCCACCATGCCCGTCGTCCCGCCGGGAATGCCCCCACATTATAAGTACAGGCCGCCAACATGTTCGGCTCGTTCAGCGTAATAAACCAGCGGGGCGGTGCCACTCCCCTATCGACCAAACGTCGATTCAAAGCCTCCAGCATCTGGCGCACAAACCGTGCGAAAATCTCTGGAGTTGTCTCCTCCAACCATGGATCGGTTCCTAACCATGCTGGAGTCGTAAAATGGCAAAGGGTAATTAGCGGTTCCAGTTTTCTCGCCCGCAAGGCTCCGATCATCTCCGCATAATGATCCAAGACGCTTGCGTCTAACTCTGTGCCCAGCCCTTTCGGCTGAATTCGCGTCCAATCTAACCCCATACGGTACGCCGTCAGACCCATCATCTCCGCCCGATCAAAGTCCTCCTCATATCGATTCCAGAAATCAGCCGCCCTCCCCGATCGCTCCACTTTTCCTGAGTTCTCCCATGCCGCCCAGTTATTTTGCGGCTGCCCCTCCTGGTTGAACCCGCCCTCGTGCTGATAAGGACAGGACGCCACTCCCCAAAGAAACGAATCTTCCCCATCGACCAACTTCATCGTTTCCGAACACTTTCCGCCATCTCCTCTTGCTGATCGGAATTCATCTCGATCGGAGCACTCTCCGAATCGGACAGGAGGGTTTTCACTACGGCCTCCGCTGCGTGGGGACATCCCATCTTTCGTGCCGCCTTTCGCATCTGCTCCAATCGTCCAGCATCACCCAAAAGTTGACCTACTTTATATCCAAGGATGGAGATTTCATTGCATTTAATCGCTACCCCTTTCTCTAAAAGCTGATCACTGTTTCTCTCCTCTTGCCCAGGAATCGGATCGTAAATAACCATCGGCAAACTCGAAGCCATCGCCTCGGCCGAAGTCATCCCCCCTGGCTTACTCACCAGGAGATCTGCCGCCCCCATCCAAGAAGGCATCTCATCAACATAACCCATCACCTTGAAATCCACCTTAGAGCCATTCCCTCGAGCTAACTCCTGCTCAACCCGCTCTTTCGCCTCAGGATTCTTTCCGCAAATTACCACCACCTGCGCCCGCTGCGACAACTGCCGTAAGGATTTCACCACCGCCTCGGCGGGATTCACTCCCAAAGCTCCAGCCGTAACCAGAATTACAGGACGGTCCAACGCTAAGCCCAACTTTCTTCGCAAACTTGGTTGATCCGTATTTCGCCCAAAATCCGGGTCCACCGGAATCCCGCTTACCGTAATCCGTTCTGCGGGGAGACCCAAAGTGGTTAAATACGCCTTCGTCTCGTCTAAAGCCACAAAGTACCGATGAAAAGCGCGCGATAACCACATCGCATGAAAATCAAAATCGGTTACCACAATCGAAAGCTTGGCCTGAATCGCTTTTGTGGTGATTAAGTGCGAAATAATCTCCGCAGGCATAAAGTGAGTGCAGATGGTGATGTCCGGTTGCATTTTCGCCAGCAGGCGCACCAAGGGTCGAGTATTCAAGCGATCCAGAAGAATCCGCATCTTATCCGTTTTCCAAGGTTCATCGCTCTTCGCATACCACCAACCCAGCAAAGTCGGCGCATCTTTCACTAAAGCCAGATAGAGCTTGGAGTAGAAGTCGCGGAAAAGTTTGTTCGTAAAAGCCAACGCATCCACATTGGCCACCTCTCCAATTCCGGGGGTAGCTCGACAAATCTTCTCAATCGCTGAAGCGGCTCGAACATGTCCCGTCCCCGCACTGGCCGAGAGGATTAAAACCTTCTTAAGATTTTTCACGCAACAAGGATCCTAACCAAAAAAGAGCACCTCTTAAACCTCTAAAGCTTCGCCTTCTTCACCTTCTTTGCCGTGATCAATCCAAAGAGATCTGTTGTAGGGTCTGCCTTCGCTCCAGTGGTCCCAGCGCTTTTCGGTTTAATCCGAGCTGGCTTTCCCGTCGCGTCGGTCTCCCCTTCTTCTAGTCCTTGCAATATCTCTGTCGCCCGAACTAAAACCTCCGCAGGCAAGCCCGCTAATCGTGCCACTTGAATTCCGTAACTCCGATCCGCCCCTCCTTCAATGATCTGCCGAAGAAAAACTACGCGATCTTTTTCCTCCCGAACTGCCACTCGGTAGTTTCTAACCCCACCTCGAGTCAACGCCAACTCGGTTAGCTCGTGATAGTGAGTCGCGAAAAGAGTCTTTGCCTTTACTTCGTCGTGAAGATGTTCCCCCACCGCCCAAGCGATACTTAATCCGTCCAAGGTACTCGTCCCCCTCCCAATCTCATCCAGAATCACCAAGCTCTCTTCTGTGGCATTATGTAAAATCATCGCCGTTTCATTCATCTCCACAAGAAAGGTACTTTGCCCTCGCGCCAGATCATCTCCCGCTCCAATCCTCGTAAAAATCCGATCCAACACCGGTAACTCAGCCGAGATCGCAGGGACAAAAGAACCCACCTGAGCCAAAAGACAGATCAAGGCCGCTTGCCGTAAATAGGTGCTTTTTCCCGCCATGTTCGGTCCCGTCAAAACGATCAACGTCCCATGCTCATTCCCCAACAATAGATCGTTCGGCACAAAGGGTTCCGCCCCGCCCGCTAAAATCTGCTCCACCACAGGATGCCGACCCCCGCGAATCTGAATTCGCCCATCCCGCCGCATTGTCGGTCGCACATAGCCCCAGCGACGAGCCGTCGACGCCATTCCCGCTAAAGCATCGAGAGATCCGATTGCGCTGGCAGTTTTCTGCAAAAATAACACTCGAGCCACCACCCGATCCCTCAGCTTACCAAACAGAATCATCTCCCTGGCGATCGCCTTCTCCTCAGCACCCAGAATCTTAACCTCGGTGTCCTTTAGCTCTTTCGTCACAAAACGCTCCGCCTGAGCGAGAGTCTGCTTTCTCTCATACTCCGCTGGCACTTGATCCAGGTTCGTTTTGGTGATCTCGATTCCATATCCCGATACTTGATTAAAACGTATCTTTAAACTCTTAATCCCTGTCCGCTCAATCTCTTTCGCTTGGAGATCAGCAATCCAGCCTCGCCCTTCTCGCATCGCTTCCCGATATCCATCCAACTCCGCATCGTATCCATCCCGAATCATTCCACCCTCTCTGGCCAGTGCAGGAGGCTCCTCCGCCACGCCTCGCGCTAGCTCTGCCGCCAGTTCAATTTCCAACTCCACCTGCTGATTCAACTCCTGAATCTTTTTTCCTCGTACCTTCATCGCCATTTGCTGAAGACCAGGCAAAGCCTCTAGCGTAAGCCTTAAGACCACCAAATCCCGTGCACTGCCTGCGCCCCCTACCAACCGTCCCACCAACCGAGCCAAATCACGCACTTCTTTCAGACTTTCACGGAAATCATCCAAAGCCCCCGCATCCTCGAGAAATCCCGCGACCGCTTCGTGACGCCCCTCAATCTCCTCCAGATTGCGCAACGGTCGCACAAGCCATCCCCTCAATTCGCGTCCTCCCATCGCAGTAATTGTCTGATCGATCGCCCGAATGACACTCGTATCCGCCCCTGTCGAGGCCGAAGAAAGTAGCTCTAAGTTTCTCTGAGTGGCCGCATCAAGACGCAGGCACTCCTCGGATCGGAAAGGCTTGGGTGCTTGCAGATGCTTCGCTACCCCCTTCAGAGTCTCGGTCAGATAACGTAGCAACCCACCTGCCGCGCCCACCGCAGTACGCATTCCACCACAACCGAATCCATCCAAGCTTTGCACTTTAAAATGATCACAAAGCAGGGTTCGTCCCGTCTCTTCCTCTAAAGTCCAATCTGACACCCTCGTTACGGTTGTGCTTCTCTCCACCCACCCACCGATCTCCTTCTCCTCCTCCGCAATCAAAATCTCCGCAGGATTTGTTCTCCGTATCTCCTCACGGCAAGCGGCTTCGTCTTCCAGTTCCGCTAACCGAAAATCTCCCGTCGTCGCATCCAGCAAGGCGAATCCCCACTTCGTTTTTTTACTATCCCCCCTTCGCACTGCCGCGAGCCAGCGTGGCATTTTAGGCTCAGCCAGTTCGACCCCTACCGCACAACCAGGACTAAGGATACGCGTGATCGCTCTCTCCACCATCTGCCCTGTACGCACCTCGCCAACCTGATCACATAGCGCCACCTTCCTGCCCGACGCTAAAAGCTTTGTCACGTAGCCTTCCGCAGCATGAAAAGGCAGGCCGCACATCGGAATCCCATTTCTCTTCGTCAGAGTCAGATTCAACAAACGCGCCCCCTCATGCGCATCTTCGAAAAACATCTCGTAGAAATCTCCTAACCGAAAAAAGAGCAGAGTATCCTTAGGGATCTGCGCCCGCAGCCCTTGGTACTGCCTCATCATGGGGGTTGTCCCTTCAGCCATTCTCCTATTTTCCCCTACTCCACCCCCGATCTCAACCCACAACAAAGTTACCTGTGCATAGACCGACAACATATGTCGATTTTCAATCAACAGGTTGGGTCGAAAAGCCCATCGAATGACCAAGCAAAACTAGCCTCGACCCTAATCTCCTTCACCCTTTCCTGTTTCCCTCTACACTTAGACGGATGCGGATTATTATTACAGGTCTAGTCGGTCAGTACCCCTTTGGTGGAGTTATTTGGGATTACCTCCAATACCTCCTAGGATTCCGTAGCTTAGGCCACGAAGTTCTCTATTTGGAAGATTCAGGAGCTTGGCCCTACGATCCTGTTGCCGGCACCATCACCGCCGACTGCTCCTTTGCCCTACAATCTCTCCAGAAAATCTTTACCGATTTTGATTTAGCCAACTCCTGGGTCTACCGCAACGGAGCCGACGGGAAGTTTTATGGCGCAGGAGAGAATGTGGCCCGCGAATGGCTTCGGCATGGCGACTTACTGGTTAACGTCTCTAGCGCTGGGTGGCTTCGCGATTATGATCTGCGGGTCGGGCACAAAATGTTTATCGATGGGGATCCAATGTTCTGCCAGATCGGCCTTCTCGATGGCTCTAATCCCCAGTACGCGGGTCGCCTACGCGATCACCACAGCCACTTCACCTTCGGCCTATCCGTTGGCCAGCCCGATTGCCCAGTTCCTCTGGATGGCATCACTTGGCGACCTACGGTTCAGCCCATTGCCCTCGACCACTGGCCCGTTACCCCCGCCCCACTCCACGCTCCTTGGACTACGGTAATGAACTGGTCCAGCTACCCACCAAAAACTTGGGAAGGATGCCCCTATGGTCAAAAGGATATCGAATTTAAAAAGTTCTACGACCTCCCGAAAAAGTCACCAGCCCGATTCCAGTTAGCCATGGGGCTTGGGGTCGACGCACAACGCCCAGCCGACCATCTTCGTCAGATCGGGTGGAATCTTGTTGAACCCCAGGAGGTTGTTCCCGACCACCTTACCTACAGAAAGTTTCTTCAAAATTCAGTCGCCGAGTGGAGTGTTGCCAAGCACGGCTACGTTCAGGGAAAAACTGGCTGGTTTAGTTGTCGTAGCGCCTGCTACTTAGCCTTGGGTCGGCCTGTGGTCGTACAAGAAACAGGTTGGACAAAACACCTTCCCTCAGGTCATGGGGCACTCTCCTTCACCGATCTTGCCGAAGCCGCCGAAGCCATTGCCCGAGTAACTAAGGAGTATTCACACCATGCTAAGGCAGCGCGTCAACTGGCGGAGGAACACTTTGAAGCGAAGCGGGTTTGTCAGCATCTTCTTCAAGCAATCTAAGGGCCTTAGAAAATAAGGGGCAATCCTCTCCCCTACCCCAAAAGAGGCTTTAACGAGTCAGGACGAAAAAAAGAATAAGAAAGAGGGACGCCCAAAAAACAAATCCAACCCCAAAGACTGCAAGCACAGCTCCCGTGTAATTTCCCTTTCTGAAGAAGTTAAACTTCACTTGCCGCTCCTAGTCCCCATCTGGAGAAAGGTACAGACCAGCAGGTGCTTCCGCAGAAAGACTATGTGTCCTTACTCCTTTAGTTGTTACCTGGGGAATCCCATTTCCCATGGCCCAAGGTAGTTGGGTCGCACGGACAATTCCCAATTTGCGGTAGACTGATTTACGCTGGTTTTTAATCGTACCCACCGATGTTCCAAATGTTTTCGCCGCCTCTTCTGCCGAGCGCCCTAAGACTAAGTACTGCGCCACCTCCATCTCCCGCCGCGTCAGCGCCTGCAAACCAACCTCGGGATCCGAATTCAGAAGCGCATCTTCCGCCGAAGGAGTAGCCGCGCTCCTTCCCTGCAACACCTGGGCAAGGCAATCCCGCCAAGTCTCAGGGCCATCTCGCAAGTCCATTAGTCCATCTGCCCCTCTCTTCCTCCACCAAAGCACCGATGTAGCGGCAAATGATTCCCCAAAAACAATCGACTTAACCCCCTCCTGCCTGTGTCGAATCATCTCACCATAAGGCACCAGTTGGGCGGAGAGGAAAATAATATCAGGCTTTCCCTTGATATCCTTCATATTTTCGTAACAAGACAGATACTCCAATTCACAATTGAGGGGCTCCACAAAGACATTTTTCAAAATACATCGAATCGCTTCCCGATCTTCTAGTACTGCCACCCGCAATTGCGAAGAAGATATCGTTCCATTCACTAGCTTCTTTTTACTGTTTTATTGCTGGAAGCAAAACTTTTTGGGATTAATGGCATGAAAACTGTGACTAACGGATGACAAAAGCCTCATTTGATTAGGTTTTATGGTCAATTTAAGTAGGTTATTCGGTATGAACTTCCTCCCTACTTCTAGGGATCAACTACCTACCATCCTCAAGAGGGTCATCTTGACGGCCTTAAGTCAAATGGCCTTGGCCTATGTTTCGCTATTTATTCATAATCTCTACCCCGTATGGTCCGCCCCTCTTTGGCCCGCATCAGGAGCTGCTCTCGCTGCTGTTTTACTCGGTGGACCCTGGATGCTTCTAGGCGTTTACCTGGGTCTACTCCCTTCTCAGTTTTTCTTTTGGGGCGCCGTTCCCACTAGCACCGCCCTGCTTTTACCTTTAGCCAACACCGTTGAGACAGCGCTCGCATGGCTTCTGCTACGCAAAGTGGTTCACGGGTTTCACGATTGGATCTCCACGCAACGGGATATTGTAACCTTCCTCATCGCCGCCCCTTGGATCCCAGCTGTGACCAGCGCCCTACTCGCCCAAATTCTTTTACGCCATAACGGTATCGTCCCATCCAACACCTTTTTTTCTGAGGTTCTCATCTATGCCCTCGGAAATGCCAGCGGGATAATTCTCGTCACCCCGTTGATTCTGGTTTGGCGGGATTACCTGAAATTTCCTTGGCTCACTCGAACTGGTCTTCGGCTGATTGCCCATACCTTAGCTGTGGCACTGGCGGTATGGACAATTCATGCCGATTTCGCTTTCTCCAGCGCCCTTTGCATTATTCTCATCCCTATCTTTATCTGGGGCGTCTGGTCAACCGGATTAAAGGGGGCGACCCTCTATTGCCTGCTTTTATCTTTTCTTTTCTTCAGCTGGCAAGTCCAGGAGCCATTCGACCTTCGCCTAATTGCAAAACACTCCGATACCACAGTACTCTCCTCCATTCAGCAGAGTTACAACTCGGGGAATGACACCTCGTCCGCTTTTTCAACTATTAAAGAACCACTCACCCTGCAAATAAGTATGCTGACCATGTTTTGCCTGACCATGCTCCCGCTCGGTCTAGCCGCCGATACCCTTCGTGCCAGCGCCCAAAAAGATCAGCTCGTCATGGATTCACTCGATTCCACATTCTGGTCCTGGAATTCCGTCACCGGGGCGAAAATTCAGAGCAAGACTATTGCCGAGAATCTTCCTTTAGGGGTTTCTCTTTTCCAAAGAGGAAGCCCAACTGGGCAAATTAAGATCACCTCCGCCAATCCCTCACAACCCTCTTACCTTTCCCACTGGGTCATCACACAGTTCTCACCTGGTGGGGAACCGCTCCAAGCCACCGGATTACTCCACTGCCTCCGTTTGCAAGAGAAGATGGAAAAAGCCGAAGCGACCGCTGAAATTGCCCAGATTGAGATCGCCTCACTCCGCTCTCGCTTTAACCCTCACCTTCTTTTTAACTGCCTCACTGGCCTAAGAGCACTCATCCGTCGCGATCCCACCGGCGCTAGAGAATTCACTGGCCACCTCGCTCGCTTTTTACGAACAGCCGTCGACTCCCAAGCCCGTCCCCTAATTCCGCTAAAGGAGGAAATTTCTCTTTGCCGTGATTATCTCGCCTTGGAACAGATGCGCGGTTCAACAACTGTCGCCGAACTAAGGTTTCCCCGAAATACCTTAAATATTCTTATTCCTCCTATGAGCATTCACACCCTCATCGAAAATGCGGTGAAGCACGGAACTCGAGACGCAGAAGGTAAACTCAACATCCATGTCTCCGCCGTAATTAAAAACAAAAATAACTTAGCGATCCTTATTTCCCAGCCTGGTATTTATTCCCCCACGAAATCAACAAAAAGGTCTGGCGGGCTCATGCTCGTCCGACAACACCTAAACCTGCTCTTCGGAAAAAAAGCGAATCTCGCTATCCGCCAAGACCCATCCGGCGCGGTTACTGCCGAATTGCAACTCCCAGCAAGGAAATCCTGAGATGAAGAGCTTACGAGCCATCTTGGTCGATGACGAACCCCTCTGTCGTCAGGATCTTCGTGATGTCCTGCTTGGCTTCCCTCATGTTCAAATATGCGGAGAGGCAGCCAACATCGCCGAAGCTACCGCCCTCATAAACAAATGCATCCCTGATCTGCTTTTTCTCGACCTCTCCCTCGGCCAGGAAATGGGTTTCGATCTTCTCCAAAAACGCTCCTTTTCCGGTGCGGTTATCGCCGTCACCGCCCACGCCGAACATGCGGCCACTGCATTCGATCTCGATATTGCCGACTACCTCCTGAAACCAGTCGCGGAAGATCGACTCCATCAAGCCCTCCTCCGCGCACAAAGAAAACTAAATAACCCTAAAAACACGCGGCCCGTGACTCAGTTCGTCGCGGAAGTAGCCGGGAAAAAGGTTCTCATCTCAGCGGATGAGATTCATCAAATCGAAGCGAATGGGAACTATATTTTTCTCCACCTAATCAATGGCAAAGGAATTATGCGTTCAACCCTAAAAGCGATCCTTCGGAGACTTCCCAAAAATTCTTTCCTTCAAGCCTCTCGCGGTCGGTGGATATCCCGAGCTCAAATCAGCGGGTGGTCTCGCCCATTATCGCCAAATTTATCTTTAACCTTGCGCGATAAAACTACCGTTTCAGTTTCTCGCCGCCACGCCAAAGCCATCCTCAATACCATAAAGCCTCCGCCCCCCCAAAAAAAATAAAAGTCTAAGCTACTGATGTATAAGGCTTTGCATGTATTAAGTTTTCTATTTCTACATCTTCACAAGAAATATCTAATATATTTCCCAGAGGGGATGCTTTTCGGCCCAAATCGGTTATCTTGGAACGATGATTAGGTTGTCATCATCAAAGCCATTTCCTCTGCTGGCTCTAATCCTGATTTTTGGAATCTGCTCTGGTCACACAGAATCCCTCCGTCCAACACCAAGTTCCCAAGCTACCGCTATTCTTGTCCAAAAGCTGTTGCAAGATCACCACTTTGCCGGAAAACCTCTAACCGAAGAAAAAGCTAAAGACTGGATCAAAGGGTACATGGAGTCGCTCGACTATAATCACGCCTTCTTCCTTCAGACCGACCTTCAAAGTTTCCAAAATACCTATGCGGCTCAACTTTCCCAATTGACGCAGCGAGGTGACATCACTCCTGCTTTTATTATCTTCGGAACTTTTAACGATCGTGTTCGCGAACGCTTGGCTTGGATCAAGAATCGACTCCTCCTGCCTTTTGATTTCGCCACCGCCCAAAGCTATGAAATTGACCGAACCAAGGTGGGCTGGCCAGCCGACCAGATCGCCGCGGACGAACTTTGGGAGCGCCGCCTCAAGTTCGATGTCCTACGAGAGAAACTTGCCCCCCAATCCAAGATCGCCAAAGAGAAGAAAAAGCCAGAGGAGACTCCTCTGACCACCGTAACCAAGCGCTACGATCGCCTTGTCAAAAACCTCGATGAGTATGATAGCGAAGAGATCACCCAGCTTTATCTTACCGCCTTAGCTTCACTCTACGACCCCCACTCCAGCTACATGAGTGCCTCCTCACTTGAGGACTTCTCCATTGGCATCAAACTCGCTCTTTGTGGGATTGGCGCGGTTCTTGCCTCAGAAGATGGCTACTGCGTGATCAAGGAGCTCGTTCCTGGTGGCCCTGCCGATCTC
>Ga0208942_1000287_pt1 | contig 22040 bp, 26 predicted proteins | sample GreLakmeSU08MSRF_FD_187704 | JGI IMG/M metagenome (GOLD analysis project Ga0208942, IMG submission 187704) | Freshwater lentic microbial communities from great Laurentian Lakes, MI, USA - Great Lakes metaG SU08MSRF (SPAdes) | ecosystem: Environmental > Aquatic > Freshwater > Lake | place: Great... | reverse complement strand
ACGCCTCCACTTTTGCGCTGGCGCTTAGGTTCGGCGAAATCCCGCCATCGCTCTTGCTGACAACGACAAGGTGCGTGATTCTGCGATAGCCAAAGTTGAGCAATCACTGCGCTAAGTATTTCAGCACACACGCAATCGCCACACACGCGAAACATTTTGGCAACAATTATCTTCTAGTTTAAAGGTCGTACAGCATCCAAACGAAGGACGGAGACCCCTATGAGTATTTTGCTAGCGGATATCGATACAGGAGCAACTGCTTGGGTGCTCATCTCAACAGCACTTGTCGCGTTCATGACACCCGGTCTGGCGTTTTTCTACGGCGGGATGGTCCGTTCTAAAAATATGCTCGGCATGTTGATGCAAAACTTTTTTGCAATGGGATTAATTAGCGTGATCTGGGCAGCCGTCGGATTCAGTTTGGCCTTTGGAGGCAGCGGTCAATACATCGGCAACCTCGACTTCATCTTCATGAAAGATCTTGCCAAAATTGCTGAACTACCCGGATACACCGGAGATTTTGGTCTTGTTATTCCGATCCTTGCGTTCTTTGCCTATCAGATGATGTTTGCTGTGATCACGCCAGCACTCATTACCGGTGCAACTGCTGATCGCATGAAGTTCAGCGCGTACGCAGTGCTCATTGGCGTGTGGAGCATTCTCGTGTACCCAATTGTTGCTCGCTGGGTCTTTAGCCCCAATGGTTGGCTGTTCAAACGCGGTGCATTGGACTTTGCTGGTGGTGCAGTTGTGCATATCAATGCTGGTGCTGCTGCGCTTGCGGTGGTGCTTGTCTTGGGCAAGCGTCGTGGTTGGCCGCGCGATGCAATGCCACCACACAATCTGCCTTTCACAATGTTAGGAACCGGAATTTTGTGGTTCGGATGGTTTGGCTTCAACGCTGGTTCGGCACTCGGCGCCAACGGACTCGCTGCCCAGGCATTGGTCAACACTCATTTGGCTGCTGCATCAGCGATGCTGGTGTGGTTGGTTGTCGAAAAACTACGTGCAGGTCACGCAACGTCACTTGGTGCAGCATCAGGTGCAGTAGCCGGACTTGTTGCCATCACTCCGTGCGCAGGTTTTGTTGGTGGTGCATCACCAATCATCATTGGAGCAGTGGCTGGTGCAGTGTGCTACCTCTGCCTCTCGCTGAAAACAAAGTTTGGCTTTGATGACAGTCTCGATGTCATTGCAGTTCACCTTGTTGGCGGAATCGTAGGAGCGATGCTGCTCGGCGTCTTTGCGGATACTGCTGTCAACTCGCTCGGCGCTGACGGACTGTTCTTGGGTGGAGGCGCATCTCTTCTTGGCGATCAATTCATCGCCGTCGTAGCAACATTGGTGTTCTCTTTTGTTGTGACCGGAATCGCCGCTATCGCAATAGACCGAACCATTGGACTACGCGTCAGCACAGAGGACGAACTTATCGGACTCGACCAAAGCCAACACGCCGAGACTGCATACCAGTCATGATGCACTATTCTTTCTACAAACAGGAGACCAACACATGAAACTCATCACCGCAGTCATCAAACCTTTCAAGATCGATGATGTAAAGGATGCTCTAAAAACTGCAGGCGTTCAGGGAATGACCGTGACTGAAGTCAAGGGCTTTGGGCGCCAAGGTGGACACACCGAGACATACCGCGGAGCCGAATACCAGATCGACCTTGTGCCAAAGGTTCGCATCGAACTTGTGGTTGATGATTCGGTGGCCAACAACGTGGTGGACGTGATTCGTCAGGCAGCATCGACCGGCAAGATCGGTGATGGCAAAATCTGGGTCACCGCAGTCGAGCAGATTGTCAGAATCCGCACAGGTGAACAAGGTTCTGACGCCATTTAGAACAGTCTCGCAGTCAACATCAAGTGCAATGGAAGAGTCGAACCCCTGACCACCTAATCTTGCACCTATGACAATGACAAGTGATGCCCCTGCCAAAGCGGAGCGCTGGACAGCGCAATGGAAAGAACTATACGAAGAAGTCATCAACACGGGTCTTTGCACAGGGTGTGCTGGATGCGTTGTGACATGTCCGCACGATGTCATTGGCTACGAACACGAAGAAGGCAAATACAAGCCCTTTCATATCGAAGAAGAACTCGGCCTTGATAACTGCATTCATGGCGAGAAAGGTTGCACCACTTGCACTCGTGCATGCCCTCGATTCAGGCATTGGGAATCATCTGCGGATATGCATCTCTTTGGTCGCACCCGCGAACCAGACGAGATGGCCGGCATCTGGCGACAACTTCTTCTCACTCGTGCCACCGACAAAGTGCAACACGAAAAAGGACAAGACGGTGGCTTCGTCTCTGCAATGCTGATCTGGTTGCTCAAGAACGACTACATCGATGGCGCACTTGTCAGTGGAGTCGAAACAGACGATGCATGGAAAGCAAAACCCGCCGTTGTGCGCACTCCGGAAGAAGTTCTTGCAACTGCTGGAAGCCGCTACACATACTGTGCTAATCCACTTGCTCTCGTGGAGGCCAAAGAACTCGGGCTCAGTCGGCTTGCTCTGGTCGGAATGGGTTGCCAAACATCATCTCCTCCCGTGATGTGGGATCGCAAAGCCGGAAAAGTTTCGCGACCGTTCTTATTCACGATCGGGTTGTTGTGCTCAAAAACATTTGATGACGCAATCTTCCCCGAACTTTTTGAGGCCAAATACGGTCTCAAAAAACAAGACATGGTCAAAATGAACATCAAGGGCGTTTTTCAGATTTGGATGAAAGACGGCTCTTACCATGAAATCAATCTCAAAGAATGCCATCAATGGACCCGTGAGGGCTGCAAGACATGTCCTGACTTTGCAGCCGAACACTCTGATATTGCGACTGGCGGCATCGGAGCAGACAACGACTGGACGCTCACAATCGTGCGTACCGAACTTGGTGAAGAAGTCATCAATCGAATGATTGCTGATGGTGTCATCACTGCTCGACCTGCCCAAGAAGACGAAGTCGCAATGAAACTTCTTCGCACGCTCTCGATCGTAAGTCGTCGTCGTTGGCCAGATTGGGCTGATAAAGAACCAGCTGTCGGAGTACCACCACCAAAGAAAAAAGTTGTTGCACCAGAGGCAGAAGTGCCGAGCGCCTGACATGCCTTTGCATCCTCAAGCCACGTTGATATTTGACATGCTCGCCCAAATCGGCGGCCCTGCGATGAACGAATTGAGCGCCATCGAAGCTCGCGAGATGTACGACAGCAGACGAGTTCCTGCTACCGAAAATGTTCACCACATGCGTGATCTCGATGCAGACGGAGTCAACTGCCGCCTCTACCGTCCTAACGACAACACCAATTTAGGATTGCTGCTCTATTTTCATGGGGGTGGCTGGGTGGTCGGAGATCTTGAATCACATGATTCAGTCTGTCGGAGTTTGTGTAATAAATCTGGGGTTGCAATCCTTGCGGTTGACTACCGACTTGCTCCGGAACATAAGTTTCCTGCAGCAATAGAAGATGCAGTGACGGTCACCCGATGGGCTCACGCCAATGCGGCATCCCTTGGCTGCAATCCCGAGTGCGTTGCGGTGGGCGGAGACAGTGCTGGCGGAAACTTGGCCGCTGTCGTGGCGCAACTTCAAATAGTGCCATTAGTTTTTCAGTTGCTGATCTACCCGGTCACTGATGCACGTATGGCGACACCTTCTTATGAAGAAAACAAGAATGGACCACTCCTCACGCGTGGTGGCATGGAGTGGTTTTTTGATCACTACATCGGCGGCGTAACCAACAATGTTGATCCACGTGTTTCGCCGATCATGGCATCGGATGCCGTTATTGCAGGCACTCCCCCTGCATTAGTAATCACCGCAGAGTTCGATCCGTTGCGCGACGAGGGCGAGCAATACGCAGCGCGTTTATCTGCCAATGGAGTTCCGACGAGTCTTGTTCGCTACTACGGAATGTTCCACGGGTTTCTCTCGATGGCTGATTTTCTAGATGACGGTCGTGCGGCCCATGCTCAGGCCGCCTCCATGATGTCATCTGTCATGAATCGCTAGTTTTTATGGATGCCGGAATTCTGCGCGATGCGCTTACCATCGTTGCCGGAGTCGGAACCGGGATCATGTCCGGGACATTTGGCGTTGGCGGGGCTGTCATCAGCACTCCAGCAATTCGTGCACTCGGTTGCACCGCGGCAATGGCAATCGGTACGACATTGCCATCGCTTCTTCCCGGCGCTATTTCTGGTTCACTAAAATATGCTCCGCAGAAACTCGTGCGTTGGGATGTTGTCAAAAAGACTGTTCCTGCCGGGATCATCGCATCTGTGATTGGTGCTCGAGCCGCAGATCTATTGCCTGGCGATGGGCATCCACTCATGATTCTGACCGCACTTATTTTAATGTGGAGTGCAACCGGTCTCATTCGTGGTGGAGAAACTCAAGATCTTGCAAACATGGAGCGAGCCAAAGAGAATCCATCAATAACGATGCATGCAATCGGTGTTGGTGTAATTGCGGGAGGACTGTCGGGTTTACTGGGTGTTGGTGGAGGCATCGTGATGGTGCCACTTTTCAAAAAGTGGCTGGCGCTTCCGATGAAACATGCAATCGCAACAAGCCTGATATGTGTTGGGTTCTTTGCAGTTCCTGGCACCATTACGCATACTCTGCAAGGTGGCGTTGATTGGCGTTATGCGCTGTTGCTCACCATTGGAGTAATTCCTGGAGCAGCACTTGGGGCGAAACTTGCACTAAGTCTGAGTGATCAAAAACTGCGCAGAATCTTTGGAATATTTCTGGCCTGTATTGCTCTTGTGTATGGCGGTTCAGAAATAGTGTCATTACTTCGCAACTAGAGATTTTGCACGACTAAAGACATCGTCGAGCATTGATTCAGTCAGCGTGCCCGTGAAAGTGTTTTGCTGACTCGGGTGATACGAACACAGCAGCGTGAGTCCATTATTTGTCTCTGCCTCTACTCCATGTCCGAACTTTGGTCGTGGCCTGATGCCAAACTGCGCGCTCGCCGCGACATACGCAAACGATCCTAAACACACCACTACGCCGACATTGGGAAGCAATGCAATCTCACGATCTAAGAACGCTGAACATGTATCGCGCTCTTCTGGTAGTGGCTTATTGTCCGGGGGCGCACAACGCACTGCAGATGTCACCCATGCGTCAATCAGGACCAGACCATCGCTGGCATCGCGTGAGGTTTCTTGATTTGCAAAACCTGCTCGATGCATGGCTCGATACAACCAGTCCCCCGACCGATCTCCCGTAAACATTCGACCTGTGCGGTTGGCACCATGTGCTGCTGGCGCTAGACCCATCACCAATAGATGCGCAGTCGGATCACCAAATCCAGAAACTGGCTTCCCCCAATACTGCTCGTCACGAAAAGATGCGCGTTTTTCAATGGCCACTTGCTCTCGCCAGTTCACCAATCGTGGACATAAACGACACGAGGCAATATCAGTATCTAGTTTTTTCATCGTGTCCACCAACACACGATAGGTGCCTCGCCCACTAGATTTAACATTGCATGGCCGCTCGTAAAAAGACCCCTCACCCGCAGTCAACGCTGATCATCTTGGTGCGCCACGGGCAGACCCCTACGACCGGAAAAATTCTTCCTGGTCGTGCCGCTGGGCTTCATCTTGCCGACTCCGGAATTGCCCAGGCCGCAGGTGCAGCAGAGCGAATCGCAAAATTACCTCGCGTCGATGCAATCTATTCTTCGCCGCTTGAACGTGCCAGAGAGACTGCCGCCCCCATCGGCAAAGCCCTGAAACAGCGTGTACTGATTGACAAAGGATTACTGGAATGCGATTTTGGTGATTGGACTGGTGCTGAATTATCTGCGCTTATGAAAAAGCCTGAGTGGGCAACGGTGCAACGTGCACCAAGCACATTTACGTTTCCCAACGGAGAAAGCTTCACCGATATGCAAGCCAGAATTGTGTCAGCACTTGACAAGATTCGGGCAAAACATCCTGGCGGGGTTGTTGTGTGCGTATCACATGCCGATCCCATCAAAGCAGCCGTCGCTCACGCAATGGGCACTCACCTCGATCTGTTTCAACGCATTGTCGTGAGTACATGCTCTATCAGTGCGGTCGCGTACTCAAGTTATGGACCGGTTGTTCTCACCGTCAATTCCACTGGCGGATCACTCGCAGATCTGCGCCCAAGTTGAGACGACTGCGACGACGATGAGTTTCTTTTACGAGTTTGATGAAGTTGAAGTCTTTGCGACAGGAGCAGTAGGGGCTCCAGGTCAGCGAACATTTTTCATGCAGATTGGGGATGCTGACCAGTTCTTGACAGTGAAATGCGAAAAACAACAGGTTGCAGCGATTGCTCAGTACTTGCGAAATATTCTTTCCGATCTTCCAGAAACCATTGTGGCACCAGGCATTGGCAACCTAGTGAACACTCCCATTGACCATGATTTTATACTTGGCACCGTTGGCCTTGGCATGGACAGATCAGCCAACCGATTGATTCTGCAACTTGAAGAAATGCCCCAACCTTCTTTAAGCGATGAACTCGATGATGAAATGTTTCAAGAGATATTTGGTGATCTTGATATTGAAGACGATGAAGATGAAGACGACGAGACTGAAGTGAGTGATGACGATCCTGATCTTGGGCGGTTACGCGTCTTCATCACTCCAGCTCAGGCAGTCGCATTTTGTAATCAAGTAGACACTCTTGTTGTTGCGGGTCGCGAACCATGCCAGTGGTGCGGAGCCCCCAAAGATGCCAGTGGCCACGCCTGTCCCCGACTGAACTGAACTATGCAATGCTCTTCCGACAACATCACTGACGCGCTCACACACGGCGATATCGACATCGTTGGACGCATGCCTGATAGCAGCAATGCAACGTTTCTTGTCACAATTGCGCACGGCGATGTCAATATGCAGGCCATTTACAAGCCACTCCGCGGAGAACGCCCACTGTGGGACTTTGAGCCTGGATTGCACCGCCGCGAAGTAGCAGCTTTTCTGCTGAGCGAAGCTCTGGGTCTGGGTTTGGTTCCGATAACAATTTTGCGCGATGGTCCGTTTGGTGAGGGCTCCGTGCAATTCTTTGTCGAGTCCGACACGCGCGAACATTATTTTTCTTTATTTGAAGAACGACCTGAGCTCCATGACCGTTTACGTGAGTTTGCAATCTTTGACTTTGTTGCCAACAACACCGATCGCAAGAGTGGACACTGCCTTCTTGGGATTGACGGCAACGTCTGGGGAATAGATCACGGGGTCTGTTTTTCTGCAGACTTTAAATTACGCACAGTGATTTGGGAATTTGGTGGTGAACCAATTCCCCAGTATTTACTCACTGCAATTGCACCAATGGCAACTACGGTTCCACTGCATATTGCTGCCTTGCTCAGCGACGACGAAGTACACGCGTTACAAGAGCGCGTTCAGTGGCTTCTTGATCATCCCGAGTTTCCGGTAGACAACTCGGGGCGTCGGTATCCGTGGCCAATCGTCTAGCGAGTGGCGCGTTTCCTTGTTTGATAAGTAGGCACAGCGCATCGGCTTCGTAGTGATAAGAATGTCTGTGTGAGCGCGAACGATCTTGAACAACTGGTGCAACGAGCAGACCTCGATGGTTTAGTGCGCCATGTGGACAACACGGTTGCCGATCGGGATTGGGATCACCTTGTGCGGATCCGCAATGCATCACGTTCTGCTGTCGACACCGGAAGACAGTTGTGGCCCATCGCCACGCTGGCAAATGTTCGCCTCGCGTTGTGGGCACCTGCTGAGTACGCCGTTCAATCACTTGATGATCACGTTCGAACGTTTATGCCTGGTCCAGTGAGTGAGATTTTGGCAGTGCACCACACATGGGATGAGTTGGCACCATTATTGGCAAACGGACACGACCGCTCGCTCTATGCATACGAAAGAGCGTTGCGCGGAGACTCTGTCGACATCGACGAACATGGCGTTCTTGATATACCAATTCTGCCGTGCGACTGGGAGCCACGCTATGTCGTTGCGACATACACCGATGACGGTGGCGAGTTTCCCACTCCATCAATGCCAGATCGTGGTGACGCAGTCGATGACACAGATGACTTCATAGTTCTTGACGACGTTGATGTGCAATCGGCATTTCGACAACTCATGGAGCCGTGGACTGCACAGTCCAATGGACAAGCATCTTGCATCATGACCCAAGGCGGTCCATCTCAAGCCTTACGTGCACTTGGTGTGCGTGACGCAGAACTCGAACCACTCACTCCACCTGAGGCGTTGGCATGGTTGGCATGGGCAGGTGCAAGCGGTGGAGCGCATGGCAAGCGACGAGGCGCTGCAAGTGGTCGTTTTGGCGCATGGTGGACACTTGCTGCAATTTCGGGAATGTCTGAGGATTGGCCACTCGATCCAGATGAGTTTGGCGAGATCGTGACACAAATGAATTTTTGGTGGTGGGACGATGACGAAGCGCGAAGCGGATGGGAACTACGAATCGTGATTGAGGATCCCGAAGAAGAAATCTCTTGTGCGCTCCGCGCGGCTGACGCCGACACAGAGCAATAAAAATTTAACCGCGCGCTTTGAGAGCTTCGATGAGTTTTGGCAATACCTTGTGTACGTCACCAACAATTCCAAGATCAGCGATACCAAAAATTGGTGCTTCTTTGTCTTTATTGATAGCAATGATGTTCTTAGAACCCTTCATTCCGACCATGTGTTGTGTGGCACCAGAAATACCTGCGGCGATGTAAACGCTTGGCTTCACAACTTTTCCGGTCTGGCCAACTTGATATGAATAAGGCACCCACCCAGCATCAACAATTGCGCGTGACGCACCTGGTGCTGCTTTGAGTAATTTTGCAAGTTCTTCGATCATTGAGTACTTGTCGGCCTCGCCCAAGCCGCGGCCACCCGAAACAACAACATTTGCTTCGTCGAGCTTTGGTCCAGATGTTTCTTCAACGTGTACTGCGGTGACCTGTGCGCTACCAGCAGCACCAAGATCTGGCACAACAACGGCAGTCACTGCAGCAGCAGCTCCGCCACTTGCTTCTGGAGCAAAACTCTTAGGACGAAACGCTGCCAAGAATGGACCACTGCCAGTAAACGTTGTCGCCACCAAAGTGTTTCCGCCAAAGATTGGCGTCGTGACAGTGACGCCATTGCCTGAGTCTTCAATGTCAACGTTATTTGTGATGACGGTCTTGTTGAGTTTGACAGACAAACGTGCCATTGCATCGCGGCCTTCGTAGCTCTGCGGGAACATGATGAGGTCTGGCGAGTCTCCGCCATCGATGACTGATTTCATCGCAGCAGCCATTGCGACTCCTGGCAGATGCGCTCCACAATCAGCACCGTAGACCTTGGTTGCTCCAAAATCTCCGACTGCTGCTGCGATTGCTGCTCCGTCTCCGCTGACAAAAACACTGACACTGGATGCCAGTGAACGCGCTTTGGTGATGAGTTCAAGAGTTGCAGTATTTACTACTCCGTTTGTTGATTGGGCAAAAACCCAGATGTTGTTGAGTGTCATGATGTGTGTTCCTCTCGTGGCCGTCTCAGATGACCTTCAGGTTCTCAAGGAACCCGACAATCTTGTTGAATGCTTCACCGTCGTCTTCAATAATTTCTCCGGCTTGACGAGCCTCAGCCTGCGTGACACTGGTGATTTTTTGTCCAGCACCGTCCCAGCCAACAGGTGTGACTCCGAGATCAGATGCAGTGACTTGTTCGACTGGCTTGCTCTTGGCAGCCATGATTCCTTTGAACGATGGATACCGGGGTTCGACAACTCCGGCGGTCACGCTGATCACAGCAGGAAGTGTGCATGTGACTTCGTCGTAGCCTGCTTCTGTTTGGCGTGATGCCTGAAGCGTTGAGCCGTTGATGACAATTTTTTTCGTAAATGTGACACTCGGCAATCCGAGAACTTCAGCCATTTGTTCAGGAACTGTTCCGGTGTAGCCGTCACTCGATTCAGTTGCAGCAACGATGAGATCTGCTCCACCGAGTCGCTGTATAGCAGCGGCAAGAATTTTTGCAGTAGTGAGTGCATCGCTTCCTTGCAATGCAGGATCTGATACCAGCACCCCTTTGGCTGCACCCATTGCCAATGCAGTGCGCATGCCAGATGTTTCGCCATTAGGTGCCATTGACACGAGGCTGACTTCGCCACCACCTGCAGCATCGACGAGTTGCAGGGCCATTTCTACGCCATACATATCGGAGTCATCAATGACTAATTTGCCGTCTCGCTTGAGGGTATTGGAATCGCTATTGAGGGCACCTGGAGCGGCTGGGTCTGGGATTTGTTTCACACATACAATGATGTTCATAAGGTGTCTATTGTTACCGACCAGCAGCCCTTTTCCCCAACTGGCGAGCAAAGAGAAGTTGTTTTTGAGAGTGACCCTCGTCGCAGACCGCTGATACGGTCTATACCTTGCGCATCTTGCTCGTCGTCAACTCCTTTGCCTCTTCGGTCACTGCCCGTAATACGGTCGTGGTTCATCAGCGGCTGGCGCGCCATCACGATGTTCAGGTTGTTGAAACGAATCGGCGTGGTCACGCCACCCGATTTGCTCAAGATGCCGCTAGACGAGGCCTTGACGCTGTGATCGCATTCGGCGGAGACGGCACGCTCAACGAAGTGGCCACTGGGGTCGCTGGCACCGAGACCGCGTTAGCAGTGCTCCCTGGTGGTTCGACCAACGTGTTTGCTCGCACACTTGGAATGCCCAATGATGCAATCGCTGGGGTCGACCTCATTGTTGATGCGCTCAATCGAAATGACATCATTCCAGTTGGTCTGGGTCGCGTCAATGGTCGATATTTTTGTTTTCATACTGGGGTTGGATACGACGCGATGGTTGTCAAGCGAGTCGAAGAACGCGCGTCGCTCAAGCGCTACGCCGGACATCCACTTTTCGTCGCCGCGGCACTTCGAACATGGGCTCGCGACTACGACCGAAAGCATCCACATTTTTTGGTTGCAATTGGCGACGATGTGATTCCACGTGCATTTTTCACGATTGTTCTCAACACGAATCCGTACACATTTTTAGGCAATCGCCCATTTGACCTCGTTCCGGGCGCAGATCTTCAGCACGGTCTTGCGGTCGTCACATTCACATCGCTTCAGGCATCGCACATCATTAGATCGCTTGGCTCTGCATTGCGAGGCGGCGGAATTTCTCCTGCTCCGTGGCTAGACATTCGTTCAGATATCGAACAACTCACCGTCACTAATGACCGACCATTCCCTTTTCAGGTCGACGGCGACTACTTGGGTGAAACAAAATCTCTCGATTTTCAGCATGTCCCCGACGCAATGAGACTTGTTCGTTCGTTTCCAACTAGTAGTTAAGAATTCTTTGCTGCCAGCACAGCAACCGCAATATCGGGCACATTGGTGCAGATGCCATCAACGCCCCACGAAATAATTTGGTGCATCCGAACAGGGTCATCACAGGTCCAGGTGTTGACCTCAAGGCCATGGTTATGACAGACATCAATTACCTGCTCCGTCAAGAGATTGACCCACGGGTGCAACGCCGTATGCCCTGAGTTGCGCAACCCGGCTGCAACATGTGCAATCTCTGTGTCACGCACACCCGTCGTAAGCCATGCCGTGCCAACGTCGGGCAATAATGCATGCATTGCATCGACGGTCTCGCGACGAAAGCATGAGATCAACCAACGGTCGTACTCAGTGCGGCCCCTCAACATGTCTGCAACCTGAGCGGCAAGCCTGTCTTGGGGGTCAAAGTCCGGGTCGTTCGGGTCGTTTTTGATTTCGATATTGACCCACAGCCCTGAACATGCATCCAATGCCTGCTCAAGCGTCGGAATGTGTGCCGGTAGTTCTCGTGCATCGGTTTGAACGATGACACGACCGTCCTTGAGTTTGGCATCGTGATGTATCACCATGACCCCGTCTCGCGTTGGGCGAACATCAAGTTCGACCGCATCTGCTCCGATATCCACAGCCTTTGCAAAGGCGCTGAGCGTGTTTTCGGGTTCAGCATGAGATGCGCCGCGATGAGCCATCACCTGAGTGCGAGGACGGTGCAACACAGGACTAGACATCTCTCAGTGTTAGCACAGGAGCACTCATCGCCTATCGGTCTTTCATCAAAAGCGGGCAAAATTAAAATCAAAATACATGGGTGGAACTTTGCCTTTTCCCTTGTGATATCGCTAGTTTTCCCATAGCGTTTGCCGATGTGGGAAACCACACGAACTGTCCACCGATGCATTGCATCCCTACCCACCGCAAAGGAACCCGACGTGTCAATACTCGCGTCTAGCCTCGCTCTCGGAAGTGCCGATTACACATGGCGCGACGGAGCGATATGCAGAGATACAGATCCTGAATTATTTTTTCCAATCGGAACCACCGGTCAAGCACTATTACAGATCTCTCGTGCAAAGAGTGTGTGTGATGAGTGTCCAGTGTCAGTTGATTGTCTTGAGTTTGCAATTGAGACCAATCAAGACACCGGCATCTGGGGCGGAACTTCCGAAGATGAACGACGACAGATTCGTCGAGATATTGCCGCACAATTGCGCAACTCTCGCGTCAGTTAATTTCTATTCCGCGTTTAGCGGCACCCGTAATTCAATCACCGTGCCGGTATAGCCGGGACGCAGTGACAGCTCTACGAGATCTAGTTCGTGCGTAGTCGCCGCGCGCATATCAATTGTTCCGGCTAGTTCAGTTGTCACAAGAGTTCGCACAATTGAAAGCCCAAGACCAGTTGCGCCAGCGAGATCAAAATCTGGGTCGATACCGCGACCATCGTCGATCACGGTGATATTGAGGAACTCGTCGTCAGCATCTAGTTGCACCGCAACTGTTCCGCCTCCTTCTCCCTCTGGAAATCCGTGATCAATGGCATTTTGCAGCAACTCCGTAAGCACGACAGAGAGCGGCGTCGCAATATTTGCTGGCAAGCGACCCCCATCCCCATGAACAACGAATCTCACGGGACGATCAGGTGATTGCAGTCCTTCTTCAACAAGTCTCACGAGCGGTCGAACGATTTCGATAAACGCGACATCGTCTCCGGGCTCTCGAGACAAAGTTTCGTGCACCAATGCAATCGTGCGAATTCGCCGCACTGATTCTGCAACTGCAGCTTTTGCTTCTTCAGATTCCAATCGTCGCCCTTGCAGCCGCAAGAGTGCCGAGATCGTTTGCAGATTATTCTTCACTCTGTGGTGAATTTCCCGAATTGTTGCGTCTTTTGACAACAACAGACGATCACGACGACGCAGCTCTGTCACGTCACGCAACAGCATCACTGCTCCGGTCACGACCGTTTCACCGTCAACTTCGTCGAGGATTGGAATACATCGTGTGAGCAATGTGACATCAGATGTTTGCTCAAATTCTTCGACTACTGGTTCTTGGCGCTCGAATGCCTGACGCACTGGACTGTCAATCATGCCGAGTTCAGCAAGTGTCTGGCCGACCGCATTGGCGCTAATACCCACACGATGCAGTGCAGATGTTGCGTTTGGCGATGCATATCTCACCCGAGCCTCAGCATCAAGGACAACTGCGCCATCCCCCACTCGGGGAGCAACACTGCCATCAGCAACACGACCCTCAAACGGGAACTCGCCCACCGTGATCATGCGCGCGAAACGCTGGAATATTTCAAGGTAGGTGCGCTCAAGTTCTCCTGGCTGGCGACTACTTTGCGTGTTCCATTCGCGAGTCAGCACGGCGATCGTGGCGCCGTCATACCGAACAGGAATCGCCATCATTCGACACGCATCAGACATCCCTTCAACGGCGATCTCACCTTCAACGATGTCGCCAGATTGATATGCCTGAGACAGAAGTGGGCGCTCAGACAAATTCGCCGATGCTCCGACCCAGTCGACCAGATAGAGCGTCTGTCCCGTTGCGGCTCGCACTTGAGCAATGACCAACCATGTGTCATCAGTGGTGGGGACATACAACAACATGTCGGCAAAACAGAAATCTGCCAGCATTCCCCATTCTCCGGCAAGAGCTTGCAGATGCGCGACCTGCTCCTTGGAGAACTCGGTATGTAGTTTTGCCAGTTCAGCGATTGTTGCCATCAGGAGTCCTTATCAGAAGTCTGCCCTATCGGCTCACAAAGGCTGGGGCAATGTGTCGATTTTTGGATCAGCCTCCAAAGCCGATCCGACGGTCAGCGTCGGCAGAACCGATTTCAACATACGCAATCTTGGCCGCAGTAATGCCGATATCGCGACCGCGTTTGTCTGTAATCCACAATGTGTCCGATGCGCCAGATAGCGCTGCTTCAATTGCAGCCTTGACTTTTTTACGCGTTGCCGCGTCGTCTTCAAGCTCAATCGAGATCTCTCGAGTTGCCTGTGTTACTCCAATACGTACGTCCACGTGTGTCCTCCTGTTGAACTGTGTTTACTGACCGTAGCCGTTAGACCAGTTTAAGACTCTTGCTAAACAACTTCTTTGGCTTAAGTTCTTCTACTCGCTCAGCAAGAGCAAAGAAAGCAGCCCCAACTGGAGACTCAGGAGCCACTGCGGCGATGGGGCGACCGTTGTCTCCGCCTTCACGCAACTGCGCCACAAAAGGGATCTGAGCCAGTAGTGGAACACCGAGTTCATCAGCCAAGGCCTGCCCACCACCAGATCCGAAAAGTTCGTACTTTTTGCCGTCATCACCCGTGAACCATGACATGTTCTCGATGATGCCCTTGACAGGAAGGTTCACTTTTTGTGCCATCAACGCCGACATACGCGCCACTTTTTGGGCGGCTTCTTGAGGAGTTGTGACGACAAAGACTTCTGCACGTGGCAGATACTGACTCAAACTCAGCGCGATGTCTCCGGTGCCTGGCGGCATATCGATCAGCAAGTAGTCAGGTTCATCCCAAAATACGTCAGTGAGAAATTGCTCAAGTGCTTTGTGCAACATTGGTCCGCGCCAAATAACTGCTTGTCCCTCTGGAACAAAATATCCAATACTGATACAACGCACACCCCATGCTTCTGGAGGCAACAGCATTTGGTCAATTGCGACTGGATCGCGATCGGTGCCGAGCATTCGCGGAATTGAGAAACCATAAATGTCAGCGTCAATGATTCCGACACTGTGTCCGCGCGCAGCAAGTGCAACAGCAAGGTTTGTCGTGACACTACTTTTGCCAACACCACCCTTGCCCGACGCGATCATGATCGGGCGCGTTTTGCTTCCGAGTTGCGCAAACGGAATGGTCCTTCCCTCGGAGTGACCCTGAGTGGGATTCGAACCTGCAGTTGCAGCAGCGTCTCCATGCACAATGCGTCGCACGTTTTCTCGTTCTGCATCGGTCATCACTCCAAAGTTGAGATTGACTGTGCTGATTCCGGCGAGCGGCAAGACGGCACCATCGACACGATTTTGAATCTCATTGCGCAGTGGACAACCCGGAATCGTCAGCACTACGGTCAGTGACACCGTTGAGCCGTCCACCACAACATCACGCACCATTCCGAGGTCGACAATGGATCGGTGTAGTTCGGGATCTTCTACTGGACGAAGTGCATCAATCACTTGCTCGGCGGTGGTCGTACTCATAGGTCTCCAGTTGGTGGGTATTAGGGGGTGGGCGTCGAACAATTCGTACGACGGCTATAGGTACAATAACGGCGTGAGAGAAGGAACGACCACCCCTGTGAAGACTCCGAAGTCATTCAGTGCCACGGTGTCGGCAATTACCTCGGCTTTTGGCGATCCAACGCGTCGTGCGGTCTATTTATTCGTCCGCGAAGCACAAAACGGAACAACTGCCTCTCAGGTGGCCGAAAAATTTGATCTCCACCCCAATGTGGCTCGTCACCATCTCGACAAGCTTTCAGCAGGCGGATACCTCGAGGTCGCAGTTGAACGCGCCGAACACGGTGGTGCAGGGCGACCGTCGAAGCATTATCGCGCTGCCTCCGCCGGAGACATCTTGGACTTTCCAGTTCGCAGTGATGATCTGGTGTTGTCGTTGTTGGGCAAAGCGCTTGCTGCGCTTCCTGCTGAAATTGCTCAAACAATTGCCGAAGAAGTTGGTCAAGAATACGGCAAAGCGATGGCTGCTGGATTAGCGGGTCATGATTTTGCTGCTGGTCAAAAATCTTTACGCTCTGCGATGCAAGCAGTTGCCGATGCGCTCACTGCTCACGGTTTTGCAGCACATGCAGACAACCGCAACAACCAACTTCGAATCGTCACAAGTCATTGCCCGTTCGGAGATGTCGCGATTGAGAATCCTGTCGTGTGCGCAGTCGATCGCGGAATGGTCAAGGGCATGTTAAGCGCTTTGTACGGCGATACTGACCCGTCGACTATTGGCTCATTGCCTCAGGGCGACACATTCTGCACCACCACCGTCTAACAAAAACTTTTTTGTTAGTCACCCCAGAAGCGTTGTTCTAAAAATGGATCACCGTACATGTGATAGCCATTTTGCTCCCAAAAACCAGGCTTGTCGCTTGCAGTGACTTCAAGACCTCTCAGCCATTTAGGAGATTTCCAGAAATACAAGTGCGGAACCAAGAGGCGTACAGGACCGCCATGAATTGGCTCGATTGGCTCACCTTCAAAGGCATACACAACGAGTGCGTTATCACCCATGACATCAGCTAACGGCAAATTGGCTGTGTAGCCATACTCGGCGTGACCCATGAAATGTGTTGCGTCGCTCGACATGCCCGCATGCTCTAACAAGTCGCGAACTCGAACCCCAGTCCATCCTGTATCGAACTTTGACCATTTCGTAACGCAATGGATATCCGTTGTAATGGTATGCGATGGCAGAGCGGTCAATTCGTCGTACGTGAGCGTGTACGGCGCATCAACGAGACCCGAGATAGAAAGGTTCCATTCACCATCGGCATATGTTGGGACATCGCCAACATGTAAGACCGGGAATCTGTCCGTCAGATATTGGCCTGGCGGCAAACGAGCAGGATCAAACCCTTGAGCCTCTGCATCCTGTCGATTTCGATCAAAAAATCCCACGGCTCAAGTCTGCCTGATTATTAGGACTTTGGCTAGTTCTACTTATACGCTAAGCGCCATGCCTGTGTTTCTTGTTCGACATGCCAAGGCTGGCAGTCGCTCTCGCTGGGACGGCTCCGACTTTGATCGACCTCTTTCGATTGCCGGAATCCAACAATCTCAATTTCTCATCGAAACATTTTCGATATATTCACCGCCTGCTGTGTATTCAAGTCCATATCTTCGGTGCGTTCAAACAGTCGGGCCAATCGCTGCACATTGTGGCCTGACTGTCCGCATCGAACCTCGACTTGCTGAAGCGACAGACTTCGAAGAAACTCTTGCACTGCTCAATGAAGTCGAGGACAACGCAGTGCTCTGTAGTCATGGTGATGTCATCCCTGCCGCAGTACAAGCACTCATTCGACGTGGACTTGAAATGACGACCCCTACTGATTCACGCAAAGCAGCCGTATATGTCTTGCATCGAGACGGTGCTCATTTTGTCAGCGCAGAGTGTTTTGCTCCGCCACAATTACAAACATTGTAATTATTTTTTTGAAGCCACTGCCTCGTTGACTTGCTGAACAATTGCTTCGACATACGAAGCAACTTCATGGGGCGGATTCTGGTCTTGGCATTTTTTTAGCGGTGATTGTGCCAACGTTGCATTTTCAAGAAAGCGAAATTCAACGATTCCCAAAAAACACCACGCATCTGGATACGAAGGGTCGATAGTTGTGGCTTGCGTCAAATCTTGTATTGCCGTGGCCATTGCTGTGTCGCGCAGGTTTGTTGATGCACTATTCGCTGCTAACGCCAATAGCCATGAGCGATAAGTCAGTGCCTCAACATTGTCTGGTTCAATTTTGAGCACACCTGAATACAACTGAATCGCCTGCACCGGATTGCTCATATTGACCGAGCGTGCCTGCGACAGTATCGATGATGTGCTTTCTGGAGTTCCGCCAGTGATGTTTTGACCAGGTAAACGCTGTCCGGATTGTGCGGCCACCCACCAACCTGCCCCAAGTGCAATTGCCAACACAACAACGACCGTTGAAATGGACCGAAGTATTCGACGTGGTGCCATCTCGGATTCCAAGACATCCGTTGTCTCCATGGCGCGCGTGATGTCTGCGGCTCGAGCGATGTAGCCGGACTTCAGTGTCTGGTAGTCAATCTCATCAATGTCACCAGCAAGATACTCGCGCTCAAGATCTCGAAGCGACTGCAACAAAAATTTCTGTTCTTCACGTTCTTGATCCTGCGTGTCGTTGTTGTGCATCACAGTGAATCCGTGGGATCAGTGTCAAGTTCTAATAATTGCGCCACAAGAGCACGATCAGCATCTGACGCTTGGCCACCCTGCTCACGTTTCCAGCGCCTAAATGTAAGTGCTAATCCGGCAGTGCAGCACACCAACACAGCAATTGGCAACACCCAAATGAGAGCGTCCAGACCAGTTGCCCGCGGAACAAGCAGCACTTGTCCACCAAAACTACTTTCGATAAAAGCCACGATTTCATCATCTGTGCGCTGGCCGCTTGCCACTTGGCGAGCAACTTCGTTGCGGATGTTTTGAGATGAAGGTGCCTGGGACACATAGACGCTTTCACCGTCACATGTTGGGCAAGCAAGTCGTTGAGTGACATTGTCAATGCGATCTTCTTGGGTGAGTGGTCCAGATTGGCGACCAGCCCCTACCGCAAGAAGTGCGACGACCAGTATTCCCATCAACATCCAGACGGGCCACGCCTTGAGTTTTTTATTCAGAGTTGACATCATCGTGATGAGCCTTCAAATTGTTGACGTAGTTCGGTAATTCGATCTTCAAGAAAACCTTGTTTAACTCCGCCAACAACTCGCATCCGCACAAAGCCATTGGGGTCGATGATCCATGTTTCAGGAACCTTGGCTACACCAAAAGCAACAGAGATCGCGCCATCAGAGTCTTTGACTTTTGGCCAGTCTCCTCCGTTGGCCTTAAAAAAGGAGCGAACGGCATCGTCATTATCGTCGTTGATAATTGTGAAGAATTCCACAGCATCAGCCTGAGTTGTTTGTGTTGCAACAAAATCCCGAAGAGCACCATGTTCTTGAATGCACGGAACGCATGTGGAATTGAAAAAATTCAGCATCACCCAACTACCACGACGCCGAGAAATATCAAACGAATCACCATCAAGCGTCGTGGATTGCACTGCAGGGGCTGCGCGACCAAGCAGGGGCGACGATGCGGTTTCTCCGTCGCTTGGCGAGGCATTTGCCAACATCACAAGCAACGCCACCGCGATCAGGCCAACGACTCCAGCCACCATCGGTGCCGTTTTTTGAACGCGACGTGGTGGCGTCATACAGACGCCTCTTGGGCAATCGGCGCCGAGACTGGATCGGTGGGTTTACGACGCGAACCCGGGAAAGCCGCCAATAATGTTCCGACACCCATCAGACCGCCGCCGATCCAGAGCCACATCATGAGAGGCTTGATGAAGACTTTGATCTTTGCAGTGTTAGTAGAAACTTTTACGGGTGGTTGCAGAGTGAGATAGATATCTTTTGTGAACATTGATTTCACAGACGGAGTTCCGATATTTTGCCCCATGTTTATGAACTTTTGGATTGCCGGTGCATACGTTCCGCTGCCATCAATAATAATTTCTGCCTTAACAGAAATTCGGCGGTCATCTTTTTCTTCAACAAAACGTACAAATTCAAAACTATGGCCGCCGTACTGAGCAGGCTTGCCCACGGTTAAAGTAATTTCTTGACTACGCGTGTACGAGTTAGAGGCAGCCAAAGCAACAGCGATAATAATGACCCCGATATGCACGACCATGCCGCCATTGGCGCGACCAACAAGACCACGTAGTCCTTGACGTCGCGTCGCTAAGGCAAGTTGTCGCAGCGCAGCTCCGGCTGCAAATCCACCAAGCGTGAATGTCAATAGCGGAGCAAGACCCACCGCTCCGACGGCCAGACTCATCACTAAAGCAGCGATACCAGCCCATGCTGGCCAGAACAAACGTTGGCGCAACAACTCACCAGAGGCTTTGCGCCACGGCAAAACCGGGGCGATGCACATCAGCACCAACAGTGTGATTCCGATGGGCGTTGCTAACTGATCAAAAAATGGCTCACCCACAATCAACTGTCGATTCTGAAGTGCTTCAACGATTAGCGGAAAAACTGTTCCGAGTAGCACGACAAATGCGAAGACTCCAAACAGCACATTGTTTGCCAAAAACGCACCTTCTCGAGAGATTGGTGAGTCAATTGTTCCGGGGGATCGCAGTTTTTCACCTCGCCAACCAATCAGTCCAACGGAGACAAGCACAATGACTCCAAAAAATGTCAAGAGATATGGCCCGATGTCGCTGTCGCTGAAAGCATGCACACTATTCAGCACGCCTGAGCGCGTCAGGAACGTTCCCAGAATTGTCAAACTAAAAGTGGCAATCAAAAGCGACAGGTTCCAGACTCGCAACATTCCGCGCCGTTCTTGCACCAGCACCGAATGGATATATGCGGTACCGGTTAGCCATGGAATAAACGAAGCATTCTCAACTGGGTCCCACGCCCATACGCCACTCCAACCCAAGACTTCATAGCTCCACCAACCGCCAAGAATAATTCCAAACGTCAAGAAACCCCATGAGAATAATGCCCATCGCCGAGTCTCTAATAACCAACCTTCCCCCAACCGACCAGTAATCAGTGCGCCGATTGCAAAGGCAAACGGAATCGTCATGCCCACGTATCCCACATACAAAATTGGTGGATGAAAAAGAACCAGGATGTGATTTTGTAACAACGGATTAGGACCGGGACCATCAAGGACTCCCGCCGCCCCCTTGCCGAATGGATTCGCTGGCCCAAGCGTGAGCATGAAAAAGAATGTGCACACAAAAAACATTGTCGCCATTGCCCATCCGACAAGTGGATCAATAAGTCTGCTGCGATATTTCCATGCGATGATCACCGTGCAAACAGCCAGGATCAGCAACCACATTAAAATTGATCCCTCTAGAGCACTCCACACTGCGGTGAAGTTATAGATCGCTGGCGTACTTTTTGAGCCAACTTTTTGAATGTATGCCAGTGAGAAATCTCGCGTGATCATGGCGTATTCCATGCAGACAAATGCGCCCACAGTAGCAATCACACATAGTGTGGCAAACCGCGGTACTAGCCGCAGAACTTTTTCGTCATGTTGACGCGTGCCCATGACACTTGCAAACATTCCGAACACGGCTCCGACTAAGCCGATCAGCAATGCTGCCCGACCAAGAGATCCGCTTACCCCGGCAACTGCGAGCACGCTGCTGTCTCCTTTGTTGCTTCGAATCGAGTCTTATTTTTCTCAACATACTGATTCGTGTGCTTGACTTCGATCCGATCACTATCAAAAACTCCGTCTACTACTCGACCGTGTGCCACCACCGGAATACACTCTTGAAAAACACCTCCGGGGTCTCCCTGATATCGAACTCGCAAAGTCTTGTCATTAAAAACTAGAGAAAACTCAGAGACACCGCTTGTCTGTTTAAGTGAGTTCTCGACCACAATTCCTTGCACTCGTATTCGCCGTTGACCGACGCATCCATCACGCACGCCAACTTCGTCGACATTGCAGTAATAATCAATCGCACTGGTGAGAAATTGACTCACCACAACTCCACCAGCAACCAAGGCAAGGGCCACGATGATCATCGGAGCCCAGCGACGACGCTGTTTCTGCGCACGTGACTCTGCATCGGCGATGGGGCGCGGCGTTAGATCCATGGCTTGTCGTCATCTGATGTGATGGCCCCAAGTTTGCGCCCACGACGCAAAATTGATATTGCGTACGCGGCAACTGAAAAAATTGTCAGTACGTAACTTCCGATAATGAATGACGCGTGGTCCATGTCAGCGTCCTGCTTCTGTTCGGCGTTCTTGGATTGCGCGATCGAGACCCTGGTCTTGGACTGCATCTTCTAAAGCCATCAGACGTTGTCGATGAATGAGCAACCAAGCAAACAGCATGCTGAAAGATATGAGGCCCCAAAATAAAGTAAAAAGCATGAAACCATCA
>Ga0208942_1000286_pt1 | contig 22090 bp, 25 predicted proteins | sample GreLakmeSU08MSRF_FD_187704 | JGI IMG/M metagenome (GOLD analysis project Ga0208942, IMG submission 187704) | Freshwater lentic microbial communities from great Laurentian Lakes, MI, USA - Great Lakes metaG SU08MSRF (SPAdes) | ecosystem: Environmental > Aquatic > Freshwater > Lake | place: Great... | reverse complement strand
ATTGCCCTGCGCACCCTGGAATCCTTGGTTGCCCTGAGCACCTTGGTTGCCCTGAGCACCTTGGTTGCCCTGAGCACCTTGGTTGCCTTGCGTACCTTGGTTGCCTTGCGTACCTTCGTTGCCCTGCGCACCCTGGAATCCTTGGTTGCCCTGAGCACCTTGGTTGCCCTGAGCACCTTGGTTGCCTTGCGTACCTTGGTTGCCCTGAAAGCCTTGATTGCCCTGCGCACCTTGGTTGCCTTGGAATCCTTGATTGCCCTGCGCACCTTGGAATCCTTGATTGCCCCGCGTACCTTGGTTGCCCTGAAAGCCTTGATTACCTTGAAATCCTTGATTTCCCTGAGCGGCAGACGCGCCATTTAAACCTTGAGCGCCTTGAACGCCTTGTATCCCTCCTGTGCCAAGAGAAGCAGTAACAGCTCCCACGCTACTCGTTACTACTTGAGTAGAAGGATTCAGTCCCTGGACTATGACTTCTACGTTAGGCATTTTGTTATGAAGAAGCGGTTGTAGATTCTGGGAAAATATTTACCATGCCTTGAACGATTTTTTCTACATAACCGCCAGTGAAGATTTCTATATCGTACACACCTTGCGTGACGGGTAAGTCTCTCGTCTCTGCGGCAAGAAGTCTTACGTCTATAAAGCCAGAAGTTAAAAAGCCAGTAACGCCAGACGGCCTTAAATCAATTAAGATGCCTGTTTGAGAAAATTTGTGCTTTGCGCTGCCCCTTATACCGTACCCAGTTAAATTGATGGGTGCGTTGCTAGAGTCTTTGACTGACAGCCTAACGTAAGCCTCAGACCCCTTAGTAATATTTAAATCATAACTATTAGCCATGACTCTAAATACTACACTAATTTAGGAAAAAATTATCTACCTTCTTCTAAAATTCTTTTGACTTCTTTGGAGAGTTTCTGTGGGGCCTCTTCTATTCTCGCGGGTTTTCTATATGCCGAAATGTGCTTTTGAAATTCTTTAACCAAACGCTTGGTAAGCATTTCTATATTATCAATAGGGATAATCCCCACTTGAGAAGCGTGGGTTTGTAAGTCTGTTTTGTTCATCTCGTGGAGGCGCGCGAGATAAACTCCTTCATCGAACGTATTGTATTTATTAAGTCCGGTATCTCCCCAGATCTGATCCAGGGTTGTCGGCTCAAAACCCTCCGCTTTGCCGTGGGTTTGATTTAATTCGTTAATCTTCTTCTTTGCCATAATCGTTTCCTTTTGTTTTCTTTTGGATGAGAAAAAGCAACAATCAATTCAAAAAAAAATCCCCTCAAGGTTTTATCCTTGAGGGGAGTTAATGTTAACTAACTATTAGTCCTTGAGGATGATGCCAACAACCGCGCGGGCGTCGATGCAAACACGGCCCTCTTCGAGAGATCCGTAGAAGCCAGCCTTGTCCGCTCTGGTGATGTTGAACTGGTCATCGGGGGCGGCAACGAACGTGCTGCCAGAATCAGCCTGACGAGCAATAGGACGAATGAACGCGCCTTTGCTGTTGTCAAGACCAATCACTAGCTCGTCGGTTGCGGCGAACACCTCGGCGCTGGCTCCAGCGAAGGTGGTATAGGTTGTCGAGGCAGCCATTGAATCAAATAGGGTATTGTACTTCTTGCCAACGCCGAGTTCGATCAATTCATTAATCTGGATGCCAAAGATCTCCTGGGCACCAGCGCTGCGATAGATTTCCTCACGAACTCCAGCGGGGAGATCGGTGGCGGAATTCGTTACGGCGTTGAAAGCGAACGCTCTGATGTCGGCCTTAACTTCCGGGCTTACATAGATGTCCGTGATGCCATTGCTATAAGCGTTGGCCGGAGCGCCACCAGCGAAAGATTCATTAAGTCTCTTCGCTCTGGTCATTAGGTTGCTGAGAAGACTAAGTGTGAACGCCGCACGAGTACCGCCGCCAGTAGCGGAGTTGAAAACGTGTTTGGTTGAGTTGGTTGAAGCTTCGGCGAGAGACTTAAGAACTACGGCCCAAGCGTTTCTCTCCTGTTTAATCAAAACTTCTTGAGCCATACGCTCAATAGCCTTGCTGATGACGTCTAGGCGAGCTTTGCGAGCGTACGACTTGTTGAAAGAGACGGCGCTATCAAGACGATAAGTCGCGATCTTCAGTTCCTGCATGCCGGTAACCTGTGAAGAAGGAAGACCGCCAGCCATTCCCTGACTCCACACCTGAATGTGGTTCTGAGGGGTCTGGTAATACAAGTCTAGAGGATAACTTGGGCTATCATCTTCATCGAACGGAGCGTCCGAGTAGATTGCGCCAGCCGTTGCTGCCTGCTGAATGACTTGCTGAACCACAGGGCCGAGAAAAGCAGCGAAAGCTTCGCTGGCTTCACGAGCGACTGTGGGATTCTTTGAACCAATCGCTCTGATTAGTTCGACCTGTTCTGGAGTATTTTTTAGTGAAATTTTCATAATATTATTCTCTTTTATAAATTTCTTTAAGGTTTAGAGATCGAGTTTGATAAGAACGCCGTTGTTGCTGTCCTTAGCTCCGAGCGCGGTGCCAACTCTAACGTTGGATCCAGCGGTTGTCGTGATTTCTCCAGCAGCGCCACAATAAAGAGCGGCTCCGGCAGTCGGCGCGTCAGAAGCGAGTGTCGCTCCGCTGTAAAGGAAGATTCCTTTTGTGACGATCGGAACAGACTGGCCGCTCAAAACGGCTTCCATTTCGGCCGCTTTGCGGGGGTTGAATTTCAGCAATTCGCCGTTCTCGTCGGTCTCTTTCACGTCAAAGAGAAGCATACCGAGGGGGGCGTCCGTTGCGCCAGCAACAGCGACCTTGGCTGTAACTCCGTAGCGTTGAGAAACGGTGTTGCCAAAAGAAGCGCCGACGCTTCCGAGCATTTCGAGTTCGTCCGAGCTCTTCCAGCCGGTCGAAACTTTGACTAGTGTCCCCTTTGTGGCGGGAAGTGTTCCGTCAAACGCAAAAAGATTGATTACATCTTTCTCGTCATAACTTCTGAATGGATTGAGTGTGGGCATAATTTTATTCCTTTATAATTAGTATTTGATGTTAAAATTTTCTATTGAAAATGCTGATTTATATTTGCTTGCAACGGACATGTCGGCTGGCGTTGTAGAGGCGATAACCATTTCTTTGACTTCTACAGCCTTCTCAACAACTTCCGTAACTGTCTCTACTGAAGATTTCATTTCTTTCTTACCGTCTTCCTTCTCTTCTTTGTCTTTAATCTTGTCTTTGATGAAGTCGGGAAGTTTTTCCTGCTTTTTGGTTAGTCCTTTGGCCATCTTCTTCATTTTTCCATGATAAGCGGAGAAGGACTCTTCGTTTAAATCTTTAATCTCTTTTGCGACTTCGGCACGAAGCTCGTCATCGAACTGAAACTCTTCTTCTAGAGCTGACATTCTTTGATTAAACGCTTCTTCGGCGTCCTTGGACGCTCTTGCCTTCTCGATTTCGTCTAGGGCTTTTTTGACGCTTGAAAACTCCTCTTTTAACGTCTCGTAGTCTTTTGAAACGGCTTCCGTTTTGTCTGTTGCGGCTTTAAGAGCAACTTCCACAGAAGTTTTCTCTGCCGTGAACTGCTCGGAAGCTCTCTTTATCTCGCTTTCGATGAATTCAACCATCGAAGAAGCCTTGACTTCTAAGAGTAAAGCATCCGTAATGTCGGCAACGCTTGAAATTTTCATATCTTCTTTTAAAGTTAATACATGTATTCCAGTAGAAAGAGAACTATTATTTTTTGTTTTATTAAGTTTGTCGTTTTCTTTTTCTTTAACTGGCGCAATTTTCTCTTCGACAACCTCCGCTTTTATCGTCAATACGGCGACCCCTTTTACGTCAGCAGCGGGGTTAACCGTCAAACCAACCCCGAGAGGAACGACCTGAGCAATGACTTTGCGATAGACGTTTTTCCCATTTTCAAGTTTCCCAGAACCACCCAAACCCTTCAAAGAGCCCTGAAGTTTCGAAATTTCCTCTTCGTTTTCAATAATTAAACCGTTCTCTATGTTTTTTTCTTCACCCTCTGTGACTATAATGTGATAGCCCGAAAACCCTAGCTCCCAACTCGCGGAAACCTTTAGATAATCTTCGCTGGTCGGGTCATTAGAATTCTCAATGACATCCGCTAGAGTAGAGTTTACGACTTTCCAGATGATCCCGCCCAAAGTAATATTAAATGGAGTCTTTGTGTCTCTAACCTGCTCTTCACTAAGAACCTTATCGGTTCCAAATTCGCTAAAACCTGCCGTTAAGATTGTTCCCACGACTTGCTGCCGGTTATGTTCAACGTTTATGGGCTTATTAATGAAGTGTTTGTAGGCTTCTAGAGCTGTTTGCGTGTCGATAACGTCACCGTTCTTGTTCGCTCTGTTAACAACGCAAGCGTTGAAAGCGACCGGAAGCAAATCTATGTTTTTGCCCGTATCTACACTCGGGATGAACGCTCCAATGTCAATAAGACTAGCCAAAGCTAGATATTTATCTTTTTCCTCTGAGACTAAAGGTTTTAAGATAGAACTAAAAATCGATATAAATTTAAATTGTTGCATCTCTATTCCGTTTCTTAACTAATTAATACACCAAATAAATTATACATCATACCAGAATTTATTAGTTTTTCCATCAAGATAAAGATCCTGAATTTTATTAAAATGGTAATTTAAATCATATTTAATCACGTCTTCGGCAGCTAACGCGAAATCCTCCTCGGAGGGGCGCGCATCTTTAGTCAAGTCTATGCTCCCAGACATGAGGCGTAAAAGAAGATTTACCTTAGCTATCGAAAATTGAATCTTATACTCGGGAAACGGACTAGCTTCGGAAGCCTCGCAGAACAACCGCTTTAAATTCGAAAGACTCGTCTTCTCGGAGCGGGTCGCGTTGTGCTCTTTGACTTTAGCTTTTAGGCATTGAATGATTCTCGAAGAGAACTCTATAACTTGGGCGTTATTTTTTATTTCTAACGCCTCTCCAGGAATAATCAAATCAAGATTCTTGTTGATTAAATCAAGCTCTATAGTTTTCCTCTTAATGCTCATAAATTACTTATAGCTTGCGAAGAGTAAGCTTGCTAAGTAAGTGTTGACGTTATGTTTGCAAGCGAGTTCCGTAATTTTTTCTACTCTGTTGTGATTTTGATCAACAGGCTTCTCGCAATACTCCTGAATCTTTGCGACCCAATCAGAAGGGGGCTCGTTGCAGATGATTATTTCAGAAATATTTCCGGCAACATCTTTCTGTTCTTGACTCAGCTTCTTTAGTTTGTGAGTCTTCTTTAGGTGGTCTTCGATCTTTGACTGAAGCTGCGTAGCGAGGAGCATATTCTCCTTCATCTTTGATAAGCTGTAACTTTCGCCTGTAGAAGCGCCAATTGGAGACATCTTTTTCGTGCTCTGTTTTATCCCCTTCGTTCCTTCTGGTCTTCCGGCATCAGGAGCCGCAGAGCCGCCGATTAATGGAGCATAAAGCCCCTCGTCTTTTCTTTCTTTGAAAACTTTTTGACTCTCGACGGAGGCTTCTTCTTCTGGTAATCTGCCCAACTGCATAGCCTCGATTGTTTCCTTGGGGGTAAGCACACCCAACTCAAGAAGACGAGTATAAACTTTATCCTTCGCAGAGTCGTCCTTCAACGTTATTTCGTCAAAGTAAGGTTCGGGATAGTTCTTGAAGCCTAAACTCTTCGAGATTCTTTTTATCTCAGGAATTAAGAAGTCATTAAGGAAAGCGAGCCTTCCCTGCTCTAATCTAGCCAAGAATACATCTACTTTAGTTGATTGGTTTGCAAACTTTTCTCCACCGACGAGGATATTGTTTAGCCCTATATTGATATCTCTGTCGAAGATCTCATACTTCTCCGGATGCAAGAGGTCTGCTATTTTTGGAATAACAAACTCTGCTTTCGTTGTATAGTCCGCGATAAGAACTCTTCCGACTGATTCATTTTCAAAAAGAGTCTGAAGCGCTACCAAATTCTTCTGGTTTATTCCGCCCTCATTCGGAGGCGCACCAGCAGTAACAAGAAGCACCGCTTGCTGCATTGTCCTTGATATCGCCATGTCCATCTTTTTTAGTTCTGCTTTGAAATTTATATCTTCAAGAACAGGATAACCCATGGGAATCGCGAAGGGTTCATAGTCTTGCTTTTTGTAAAAGACAGCGGTGACTTTGTTCGGGTCCAGAGGGATAAGAAGAGCGCTGCCGCCGCCTTTTTTCACGGCTTTTTGAGTCTCTGGATCCAGAGAATTTAAAATTTCTAGATCCTCATCCGTTTGAGGATTGCGGAGTCTTTGAAGCTCGTAATCGCTAATTATTTTTTGATACTTTCCGCCCACAAAAGAAAGGCTTCCTGTTAGTCTTATGTCGGAAGGGTTTAAAACGATGTATCTCGACGGAATAAATGCGTCAGAAGAAAGATTTGGACCCTCTTGAGCGTATGTCTGCGTAATCTTATTTACGTCCTCACGGTTAAGTTTAGCATCAAATCGGTATGAAAAGACGTTCCCAGAGCGATAGTACTCCCTGAAGAATTTGTCTTGGAAGCTCCATAAATTAATCTTCTTGAAGAGAGCCGTAAAGAAATCTTTCGCTTTCTTGTTCCCTCCCTCGAAGTAAATCTCGCTTATAGAAAACTCCGTCATCAAATCGATAACGTTTCTGAAAATAGCAAAATTATAATAAGCTTTCTGACAAAGGATAACCGCGTCTCTAATATCTAACGATGATCCAGAAGCTCCATAACCGCTTGACATTTTGAATGGAATAAGTCCATCTTCGATATTCTTAAACTTGTCCGTTCTCTCTATCGAGCCAGCCCTGTTTCTGCGTAATGAGGTCGTATTCGCTGAAGCGGCAACCTCGAACACATTCATCTGTGTTGTATTTTTCGTTTTTTTCATTCTGGCCTTTTATATATTACACGATTATCAGATTAGTCTCGGCAAAAAAGTGTGCATTCCTTCGTCTTCCGCTTTTACATTCAATAGGTCGTAGTAACATTTAACCCCCCAATTCCCCAGCAAGAGAGCCGTATAATTATCTTTCCTAGCTCTATTGGGTGACGTATTTCTTCTCAAATGCTGCGGCAAATCAAAACTTTGCGACCCTTTCGACGTTGATTTAACCTCGATTAATGCACATTGTTTTTTCGTTTGGTGAATTAATATGTCTTGGTCTTCTATAAAGTCTAAAGTGGAGTCTTTGTTTATTAATTTTAAATCAATACTATACTCCATACTTTTATTAAGTATTTCGTGGTTTGTGCTTATTCTGGAGCCGAACCAGACCCTCTTATGATCGATGCAAGCCTGAAGGAGTTCGTTAGATTTACGGATAAAGGTTGTAGTAAAGATTTGTTTTATACAAATAAACCCTAATTCTTTATTAAATTTTCGTTTTGATGACTTAAGCATCATCTCGTAATCATTTCCTTCTAGATCCGCATCAAAGTCAAAGAACTTAAGCTGTTTATCCTTAAAGAGCTCGGATTCGTTGCATCCATCTATGAATTGCGAACCAGCATTATCGATAATTACGAACTCGACATTAAAGGAGGATGTAAGATAATGAAAGTATTTGATGTGGTCTTTTAGATTCCCTCCAGCAACGGCGTAATTATGAACCAATGTTCCTATTTTATTTTCATCATTCAACTCCATCACCGCCATAGCAAAAAAGTCAGAGCTTGGACTGTTGCTGAAGCTGGGATCTATTGCTATTATGTATTTTTCAGCTCTGTCTCCTTTAATCTTTAGCGTCGGCTCTTCTCCGTCCGGGATCGTGCATGTATGCATCTTTTTCGCGCTGAAGTACGAGTCTGAGCCATCCGTAAATTGAGCGCAGTACTCCCTCATGAATGAGGAGTGGGAAGATCCACCGTTCTTGGCCTCTTCGATTGCCGTTTGGTCAATCATATGGTCTGGCAACGCTTCGTACCCCAACTGAGAAATGAAGTACGTGGCTTCTTCTTTTTCTTTGGAGAAAATTTTAGTAGTCCACTCTTGATATGTTTTGTAAAGGTTCTCAAACGTATAAGAAGCGGAAGAGAGAGCTATCATTTTAGAAGAGTTTGGAAATACCATCCTCTCTTCGTCTTTCATTAAGTTTTCTCTAATGAGTTGGTCTTCGATTTCTCTAATTTCTATTCTTTCCTTCATGTTCTGAGGAGCGACCAAGAAGGGCATCAGAACTGTTTTGATTATGTCTTCGGGGAGAAGAAGATACTCATCCAAGACGAGGACATTCGCACGGAAACCACGAATTTTTTCTCCGTTTAATGGGATCGCAGTTATTGATCCACCGTTTATCGCCCATTCAAATTGATCGTTTCTTTTCGCTTTGGCTCCGAAGGCTTGAGCAAGTAATTCCGCTCCTTTAGAATCAACTAATTTTTCTAGATGATTAAAGATAAACCGCGCCGTTCTAAACGTCGGTCCGGCTATTAGAATTTTAGTGTTTGGCTCGAAGATACACTGCAAAAAACAATAAACTGCGGCTATGAATGTCTTTCCGCAACCGCGCCCCCAGACGTTCATCGAGAAGTTTCGATTAAGCATCCCTTTCAAAACTAACTCTTGATAAGCGGCAAGTTTTACTCCCGAAATTAATTCCGTAGTTAACCCGACGTTCGTCCTTAAGAATTTCGCTAGAGTAATTTTGGCCGTCCTATCGTCAAGGTCGCCACGCAAAGACAGATACTCCTGATTGAGGTTAGGAATTTCTTTTTTGTACTTGTCTGGAGAGTACCACATGATTTATAAAAGTTTTAAGTCGTAAGCTAGTTGGAGGTCTATTTTTTTATATCCACATCCACAAGTGAATAGCTTCTCGACCGTTTCAGCAGCGACATCTCTTCCGTGAACGAACAAGAATTGAACAAAGGGATATTTTTGAATGATGTCTCTAACGTTTCTGAAGATATAGTCGGGAGTCACTCTCGTCTGTTTTTTATAAACGCTAGATAGCTCGTTAAATTTTAAACAATTATCCAGGCTGTCCTCAACAAGGACAATAAAGTTCGCTTCTGCCGCCCACGCTCTTTCTATTTCCCGACAGAACCTTTCAAACCCACCGCTCAGAGTCCCTATTAAGTCGCTTATGGACTTCCTTTCTATATAGCAGTTACACGTAGACTTATCGCAGCTAAAAGCATAGTCTGCGAATTTTAAAGTTTTTATTTCTGATTGTCTTTTGAAAGACAAGGGTCTCTGCTCTCTTGTGTCTACGTAAATTTTGTAATCTTCTCCGTAGGTAGAGCCGTAAACCATTTTACCCGATGGATAAACGTACTTATTCTTAAAACCCATCCGCTCACACTCCTCGTAATACCCGCCAAACACACCGTTCAAATAACTCACCGGAGGGATCATTATCGACCTCAACTCTACCTGGGTGGGCGCGTAAATTAAGCCCTTCTTTTCTTTCCTTTTCTCTAGGACATCTTTGCAATATTTGTAGGCCTCCTGTTTGGACAGGCTCTCTAACCATTTTTTTAGATTTGCCTTAGAATTAAAATCAGCACTAAGGTATTGCTCTTTGTTTTTGAACTTAATGATAGAATCATCAAATAAATCCCGTCGAGGTTCGTATTCCTGATAGTACTCGGCTTGCCTCAAAGAATGAGATCTCAGATGGGAATTGAATTCCTTATCTGTTGCAAAATCTACCTGACATATTTTACACTTAGCCATTCAGAGCTTCGTCTTCACTAAGGCCGAGAATCTTACTCTTTATCTCATCCATTGTTGTGAGTCTTTCTATTTCGTTTTTAAGGGATAACTTTCTCAACTCTGCTAATTTTATAAGTTTTATCCTGCTTTCCTCGTCTTTCCAAAGCTGAACAAGATTGAGGATGCTGGCGTTTTCTTTGATCTCTTTTTTTAATCGGTCGCTTCGTTTCTCCTTTAGATCATCTAGTAGTTTCTGCTGACGATTAACGCTTTGATGATACTCCGTCTGCGCCGTGTTGATAGCTTCGACTAAAGACATAGAAATCCGTCTTCCCTCTGTGTCGTTCGCCGTATCATCTAGAAGAATTTGCAAACGAGTAACTCTCGCCTGAATGTTTGAAGATATAACAACCTCAGTAGCGAGGACGATGTACTGATCGACCTCTTCTTGTGTCAAATCGCTTTTGTCGTTCGTATATCTTACGAAGCTACTTTCAAAAAGATCCCTCTCCGTCTGTGACGAGTAGGAGTTCATTTGATGAATGAACCGGTAAGTGTGCAAATATCCAATCAGAGCGTTGACTTCTTTTCTCTGTCTAGGGGTTATTTTTTCTTTTTCTATGGTGGGCACGTCTGGCCTACCAACGAATTTATTTATTCTAGATATGGCTCTTTCTTCCGTTCTCGGAGGTCTGTATTCTTGCGAAACGTTTTCCTCTGGATTTTCGAAAGGTTTTTTTGGTTGAGTGTCTTTTAGATAACTATTTACCGACTTAGCTTCTTGACTTAGGTTCGTTATCTTATGATTGGAGAATATAATCCTAGCCATCTCAACGAAGCTCATTGTGGCCATGTTGTTTTTTACGAACTCCTTTTGGTCGTCTGTAAGCTCTACCTTTTCCTTAGCTTGATACTCCTGAGACCCCCTAGCTTTAAGCTGCCTCGTCGCTAAAAATTGTTTAACTAGACGCCCCTCTTCGCTTCTTCCATCCGCTTCTTCTAGTTCTGGAAAAGCGAGCTTAGTCAGATCTTTTAGAGATGGCGGATTTTCTGGACGAGAATTCCATTCGTTAATAATTCTAAGCTGCTGCTCTTCGTTGAGTTCTTTTGGATCGCTCATATGATATCTATTTGATCGTCCTTCAAAAGTTTTTTAACTTTGGTAATTATTATCTTCTTTACGTTTTGGATGTGTTTGTATCCGGGGGGGCGATTTTTTTCTGTTGTTTTGTAGCTGAGTTTTTTTGCCGCTTCCTCTTCGCTTTTGCCCTCTATGTATAAAAGTTTATAAATTTTCCATTCCGAAGGCTTTAAACAGTCTTTCATTTTGTTGTGAATCTTTTGCGCGTTGCGTTCTAATGATGAATTATCCGAAAACTTAACGCTTGATTCAAGAGCGAAAAAATCCAAAGGTTGAGCGATGCTTAAATTGTAGGCGTTCTTTTTGTTCTTTTCCCAGTTTTTATAAAGAGGACATTTAGCGCATTGAGTGCCGTATATTCTGCATCCATCATTTTCTTCGGCCGCAGAGCATTTCACGCAAGGCTTCGCGTGGCTAGTGAAATTATTCCTTAGTAGGTTTTTTATCTGGTTCGCTATGATTCGATTCAACCAAGGAATTAACGGCTTTGAATTATCATATAAATGCCACTTTTGAAAAATATGAAGCCGAATTATCTGGGAAACATCTTGATAATCCATATAAGAAAGAAAATCTAAGCGCCACTTGGGTTTTCTCTTCTTTATCTCCTCATTTATAACGAGGATACAGTCTTCAAAAGACGGATTTTTATTCTCGGGGGTCATTTTTGTTTCTTAGTGTCCCCGCTTCCTTTCGGAATTGTTCTAAAAAGTCCTTAGTGCTTATCTGTCCGACTTCAGGAGTAATTCTTTCTTCTGGCTCCCCTGCGTTCATTGAATATTGAGCCAAATCCTTTATGCTTGTTGCTTTTGTCTCATAGATTACCACGTCAAAGTCTAACTTTTCTATATTAGGGATTCTCTCCTCTTCTTCGGACTCTTCGGTCTCGTGTTCTGCTTCTGTTTTCTTAGAAATAGACAAAGCGTTCGTTTTTTTATCAAATGGAGAACCGCAAGACTGACAAAATTTAGGTTTTTCCATTGTATACTCCGCAGGTTTTCCGCAACCCATGCAATAAACTTTTAATTTAGCCATATATTTTATAGACGTATACCCGTGTATTTATAATATATAAAAAGAAATAATAAGATTTATGAGTAAAATTGAACTTAAAAAAGTAAAAGAGTTAATTAACAAAATCCTAGCAGATAGCTTCAGGCACTGTGAAGATACGAACGATAAGACAACTAAAGACTTCGTGAGCATTAATCAAAACGCGCACGAAGCATTAAAAATAATCCAGACCAGATTACTTTAGCTCTTTGAACTTCTTAACTAAGAACTTCACCAGTTCAGAACGCATGATGTCGTCCTCGGTGAATTGAAAGCTCTTAACCCCGTTCGCAATGCTGTCTTCATCAGAGAATAGATTAAACATCCTCTCAAACGCTCCCCCCTTGCCCGAGGGAAGGTCTGTTTGATTTGGATCAGCAAGGACGAAGCATTTGCTAAACCGCCCCAAGCGCGTCAAGACAGTGATAATCTCTTTCTGGGTTGAGTTCTGAGCCTCATCGAAGATTATGCATTTCGCATTCCAGCTCATTCCGCGAGAATAGTTCACAGGATACATCGAAACTCGTTTATCCTTCTCTAGTTTGTCTACTTCCGCGCGAGGAAGAAGTTCGTCAAGTTTTTCAAGAAATGGGAGGTTGTAAACGTGGAGTTTTTCGTCAGCATCACCCGGAAGAAATCCGAGTTTACTGTCGCTGCTTTCAACAGCGGAACGAATGTAAATAATATCAGATATTCTTTTCTCATTTAAAAGCTTTAGGGCGCAGTACGTCGCCAAAACGGACTTGGATGAACCTGCGGGCCCATTGACCATCATTATTTTTGTCTCTTTGTCCAGGGCCGCGTCTATAAACGTTTTTTGTTTGTCTGTCCACTTTAACTCTTTTATTGTTAGTTCGTTCTTGATCTTTTCTCTCTGGTGGACTTTTGCTGATTTATCTTCTTTATAATTCTTGGACATAAATTATTTATTAGACTATTGTCCAGCCTCACTTAATCATGATTAAGGAACTCTGGCCTAGTTGGTGGTGAAAATGGAGGCGGGCCAACATCTGGCCAACCTGGAGCTAAAGCGAGTTCATCGAACGCATCAAGGGTTAAGGGGAGTTTTTCTTTAACTAATGGATTTGGGCTATTTGTTATTGGATCATTGATAAAGCCGAGTTGATACTCCAATAAAACCCTGGATAGTATCTGGAAATTTACAATACCAAACCCTGTGTATTTATTCCAGCCCTTTATATAAATTTCTTTTTCTGTGTATGCGCTCGTGAAGAGATCATTAGCCGCATCCAATTGGAGAGATGTAAGTCTCGGGATGTTATACACGCACCCCTTCATGATATCCATCACTATTCTTGAAGCGATGCCGGGCTGTATCCGTATAAAAAAGCCAAATATTACAGCGGCAACACCAGCAACGAAAGCGGAAGCCAAATCTGTTCTTGTGTGCGTGGCGTAACTATTTCCCGGCGTAAGCACATTAACCGATGTCCCTGGGCCGACCAGACCATACCTCGCCATTCTTTCGTGCCCATAGTTGGAAGACGCTTCCCACACCAAACCTTGCTCGGGAATACTTAAACTTGCATTAACGAACGAAGAACCGTAACTAATTTCATCTACGGACCCCACGCAAACAATATAGTCTCTAAGGGCAAGAGCGTAACTAATAGACATTCTATTATCGTTTACCTCCATTTCGGAGTGATTGTTTCCTGTCCCCTCACAAAAGACTATATTTCCGCCGTTAAACGCGTTAATAATTTTAGCCCTTAAATTATTTTTTTGTTGAACAAATGCTCCATTTAGCGCAGACGCATCCAAATCAAGAGCGATAATCAGCACGTTTACATCGTTGTCCATCGCGTGATTTATGGCTGCGGTAATTTTCTCAAGACGATGCCCTTCGTTTGTAAACTCTGTTATTGCATAGTCTATAATTTTAGCGTTAGGAGCCACTCCGTATAAATTTACCGCTCCTGCCGCCGCAACCACACCAGCAACTTCGGTACCTACGGAATTATCATCGTGATTACTTCCTTGTCCCGGAAGCACGATTCCATTATTAAATGCTAAGGCGTTAACAGGAAACCTTTGCAAAAAGTTGGCGACAATATCTAGGTGAGTCTCATCTATGCCTGTATCATTTATAATTCCTATTTTGACATTGCTCCCCTTAAAGTAGTTAGGGCTTTCGACGGTGTTGCCATAATAGCCGCTTATGTGAATCCAGTCTAAGCCCAAGGTTGTCTGCGACAAAGTGTACGCTGGCATTTTTTATTTATTAGAGTATTGTCCAGCCTCACTTAATTCTAATTAAGGAACGCTGGGTCAGTCGGTTGTGAAAATGGAGGCGGGCCAAGATCTGGCCAACCAGGGGCTTGATCAAGCTCCCCAAACGAATCAAGATTTAAGGGTAGTTTTTCTTTATTTAGGGGGATTGGGCTATTTGTTATTGGGTTTAGTATCAGACCTCTTTTGATGGCCATCAAAGCTCTGGCTAATAGTTGAAAGTTTATGCAGCCGTATCCTGTATATTTATTCCAGCCTTTTATGTAGATTTCCTTTTCTTGATATCCATTTGTATAGAGGAGATTGCTCGAATCATTGATTGGAGAAGTGTATCTAGGAATATTAAACGTACACCCCTTGATTAAGTCGAATACGGTTTTTGCGGAATAACCGATGTTTGCCTCTCTGAAAAAACCAACTATCATAGCCGCAACACCCGAGACAAATGGAGTGGACATACTTGTTCCTGTAGCGGGTCCGTACCCGCCTCCCGGAAGGGTTGACGTAATCATTGTTCCTGGACCAACCACCCCGTTAAGGACCATTCTTTCGTGACCGAAGCTGGAATAATCCGCTTTGGCGATGTTGTTTTCAGGATTGGATAAGCTAGAATTTGTAAAAGTCGGAACTCCAGCCATATCGTCTAAAGCTCCAACCGTAAGCAATTTGTCTGGTGCGTTAGCGGCTTGAGGAATTTGCAATAGCACAGTTAAGTCTTCTGTTCCCCCGTTTCCGGAGCTGACACAAATCACTATATTTGCGGCGTGCGCCGCCGCCACCGCTGAAACAAGATTTGCCCTAGCAGGAGAAAAAGGCGGCGGCTTCACCGGAAGGAATAAAGAAATATTTAAAACGTTAATGTCGTTATTTATCGCGTGATTTATCGCGTTAGCAAGGGCATTAACATAACCTTCACCCCACGTTGGGTCACTGTAAACAGGATAATCCCAAATCAAAGCTTTGGGGGCGATGCCACTTAACTGCACAACTCCAGCCGCAGCAACGATACCAGCGACATGAGTTCCATGAAAACCTACCACCGCGTCGTTTGCGGGAAATCTTCCGATATAATTAGGAGAAAGATCGGGATGAAGATCGTCTACTCCAGAGTCTATTATCCCGACTCTTACTCCCTCACCCCAAAAATAATCTTTAGTCAATAATATGTCATCTTCATATCCGCTAACATGAATCCACGGTAGTCCGATCGCTATTTGAGTCAGAGTATATGCAGCCATATTCTTACAAATATAAGTTTGCTATGCTTATTCTTTTTTCTAAGCCGGGACCATCCTTCAAGAGTTTTTCTTTTATTAGTTCTATATTTTTTTTGCTAATGACATCTATCGGAGCATCTTTCAATTCGGGGAAGGTGTCTCTAATGTTTTGTATTTTTTCTATTGATAGAGCGGTTCCCTTATAGAAAAAGGCGGGTTGATTTTTATAAGTCCAAACGACCTCGTTAATCTTTATTAAGTTGTTCTCGTTATCCATAAAAAATAATTATCAAGGTGGGCAATTGCGCTCAACGAAATCGACATCAGTGGGAGGATGAAACGGTGGCGGTCCCAAGTCGGGCCATCCAGCATTCTGCTGTTGATTTAGCAGGGAAAAAGTATTTACGGTGGTGCCGATTGAGCTTTGAAACCGAGCAGGAAGAAGTTCATCAGGATCTGGGGTTAGTTTAGTTACTGTTTGACCGTAGAAAGCGCATCCCCGAAGGGTATTGGAAGCTATTCTTTGTAATATTTCGAAACTGGGAGTCCCAAACCCAGTAAAACTATTCCATCCTCGCGGATAAATCTGTTCTTCTACATACTCCTGATTCCCATTCCCCGTGTAGACTCCACAACGATCGCTGGAGGGATTAATTTCTGTTGGAAAATAGTATAGTGCGGCTCGAGCATGTTGCTGCACGACCGTCACCTCGCCGTTGACGTGGACGCGCGCCATTGCTCTTATCAAAGCAAGGAAACCCCCGAAAAAAGCCATAGCAGACTCGTTTCCAAACACATCGGCCTCTATAATGGTATTGTCCGTAGTATACCTGTCTAGCCCTATAGGACCAACGTATCCGGAATGAAGCATTCTTTCGTTTCCATAGCCCCCTGCGGCGCGCTGGGCGCCACCGAAAAGGTCGCTAAAAAATCTACTTGATCGATACAGAGGCCACGTAACATAAGAGCCCGCAACAATATAAATGAAAGGCCTTATTCTGGGAATCAAAGAGTCCAATAGAAAATAAGGATTTCCTTGTGCACCAACCGCAGTCTCGTCATCTTTTATGTCTACGTCTCCCACGCCCAAAACTATGCTCACGGTTTGGGAGGCATTTATAATCGCATTTTCAAGCTCTTGGAAATCGTTGGCACCATTGAACGCATCAAATGTGAGCGAGAAAATTAAGTAGTTTATATCAATGATTATAACGCCAACACCCTTTGCTGAGGCATCATTTATCGCTTTTATCAAGTAATCTGGTGAAGCCATTATTGTGTTAACTTTCTCGGCATCAGTCCCATTTATTGAATCGTAAATCGATCGACGAAAAATTGGATAATCATATATTTTAGCCACGGAAGGAACGAGCCCTATTGACGACGAAGTGTGATATCCACCAATAATACCAGCAATAGCCGTACCGCGCTCCCCTTCTCCGACGGTAAAATCCAAAGCTTGACCATAATCGCCATCACCTAATGTAATCTTGTTGCCGGTCTCTATATCCGAGTGAATGTAGACGCCATCAGAAATAATAGCCACGCTCTCTTGATATCCATACAGGTGGCTGGCCGTAGGCGTAATACTTAGATTATCCGCATCTACATATCCTGATAAATGATAATAGTCCACTCCGTATTGTTGAAAAGTGTTTTGATAGTGCATGATAACGAATACCTTATAAATAAATACACCAAAAACCCCCTTCATTCCCAATAAAGAACGAAGGGGGCAGGTTAATTAAGTTTGTTTTGAATTACTTCTTCGCGGGCGCAGGTACGCGTGCGGGCGCGGGCGCGCTAGAAGCTAGACCTAGAGACGGATAAGGAACGTCAACAGAAACGAAGGGCAGCGTAATACCGATACCGTTCTTGATTCTTATGTCGAACCAGCCGCCTTTGTTGGCCGCTGTGCCAACGTTAGCCGACGGAAGCTTCTGACCAACAGAAAGCGGTCCAACGGTAACGGAGTTGTTATTGCCGATTGTGGCATTCAACCCTTTGGGGCCGATGGAGGCTGTCCCCAGTTTCACGCTCGCATTCACGAACGGAAGAGTGACACCCACTCCATTGTCCACGGATAGCGACAACGCGCCGTTATCCTTGTTGGCCTCCTTTCCGATTTTAGCCTGTGGTAGAGCTTGTTCTACAACAATTAATGGAGCCAAGTCCAGTTTGTTGTTTGCGCCGACGGTAACTACATCAGCAAAAGCTGAAGCCGTAGCGGTGAGGGTTAGTGCGATGGTTAGTACATTTAGCTTATTTAGCATACAAGTGGACTATACACTAACCCAGGCAGAAGTCAAAAAATTTTTAATCCTTAATTAAGTACTTACTTAATTAAACTATTAACTATCCAGAATGAAGCGGCGACAAACCATCCAAGAGCGCCGTAAATTTTAGAATGCAAGCAGAGTGAGCGAATCATATTCTTTCTTTTCTCCCTTCTCCTCTATTAACTGCAACAAGAGGTCTATAAATTTCTTTTGTTTTTCTATGATTATCCGTTGAGACTCTGTTGTCTTTTCTTTTTGGATGTTCTCTTTTATGAGGAAGAACACCTCTTGAAGAATAACTTTTTCTTTTTTCTCTTGCTGAACTTCTGTGAAGCCAAAGACACAAATGAGGACCACGACAACGGCGAAGACAAAAATTTCGCAAGTCTTCTCGCTCATACCATCGTTTCCATACAGAATACTACACTATTTATTTTGATAAAAGGCTATCGTTCTGATCAGCCCCTTATCGAGAGGAGTCTTCGGTCCCCATTTTAATTCTTTTTTGATCTTAGAACTATCAATAGAGTATCTGAAGTCGTGGCCTTTTCTATCTTCTATAAATTTTATAAGATCTTTTGGATTTTGACCTAGGAGCCTGCAAATCCGTCCGATTATCTCTAAATTCGTCTTCTCCTCGTTGGAGCCGATATTGTACTTCTCTCCGGCCGCGCCGCTTTTCATCACCTTCCACAAAGCTTCGCAGTGGTCGTCCACGAAAATCCAATCCCTAACGTTTTTACCGTTCCCATAAACGGGAATGGACTTTTCAGCAAGAACAGAGTTAATGATGACCGGAATAAATTTTTCTTCGTTCTGGTTCGGGCCGTAATTGTTTGAGCAGTTGGTTATTATGGCGGGAAATTTAAATGTATGGTAATAGGAACGGGCAAGCATATCGCTTGAAGCTTTACTCGCCGAGTATGGCGAATTAGGAGCGTACGGAGAGTCTTCTGTAAATGTACCCTTATCCCCTAATGATCCATAGACCTCATCCGTAGATACATGAACGAATTTTTTGTTTTTTAAATCATTTTTCCAGATAGACCGACACGCTTCGAGAAGATTGTACGTTCCGACAATATTAGAAAAGATAAAAGGCTCTGGATCTTTTATAGAATTATCTACGTGGGTCTCGGCCGCTAGATGAAATACGTGCGAGATATTGTGCTTGTAGATTACGTCGAAAACCTTTAATTTGTTGGCTAAATCGACTTTTTCGGAGAAGTATTTTTTGTTGTCTTTGAGGTCGTCTAAGTATTTTTTGTTGGAAGCGTAGGTCTCCTTGTCGAGATTAACGACTTTAAACACTCTATTCTCCCCCATTAATAGCTTTATGAGGTTGGAGCCTATGAAGCCATAGCCGCCAGTAACTAAGATGTTCATTCCGGCCTCCAATTTTTTAGGGAATCTTCCAAAGCCTCTTCCGTGCTACGCATTTTTATTCCGGCCGCTAATAATTTTGAGTTATCCATGACGCAATTAGACCTCGGAGTCTTCGCCGCGAGCTTATAAAACTCTTCGTCGTCCGCCCAAAACTTAAATCTTTTCTTGCTCGGCCTCAATTTTTTTATCTTCTTCACGACCTCTTTTGTCGTCGTCGAGCCGGTGTTAACGATATTGTATATACCGAATGGGACTTCTTTCTGCAAGCAATCGATGCAGGCGTTAACGAAATCCCCTAAATGAGAGATAGAATTTTCCGCATTAAGTAATTTCTCGTATCTTTGAAGCTTAGAGAGGTAGTTCCTGGCATTGTCATTCTCATCAAAGGGAATACGGAGTCGCCAAATGTAGTACTTCTCCGCCATAGCCTTAATCATCTTCTCTCCCTCAGCCTTTGACCCGCTATAATAGCTACAAGGAGGGCTATCGAAGCAGAAGTTCGGCGGATCTTCCTCGGTAAAGCCTTTTCCGTCCGCGCGCGTACCCGTATAAATGCATCCGGATGAAACGTGAGCCAATGGAACATCAAACAAGACACTCAATCTAGAGAGTAGGCGGGGGAATGTCATATTCCCCTTTAGAGTCTCTTCTTTCTCGTCTTCGCAAGCGTCAACATTGGGCTTGCCCACATATCCAGCACAATTTATAATAAATTTAGGATTAACCATCTGCACTGCATCAGTTAAATTACTAAAATCATAATAATCTGCATCCTCTCTTCGAACAATAACATGCGGTAAATTTCTTTTGATCAATTCGTCAGTAAATTTTTTACCAACGTAACCCGTTGGGCCGTAGACTAGGTACATATTTTTTTCAGGTATTGTTTGTATTCTCCGTTGGGAGTCTTATCAATTAGGTCTTTTAAATTTTTGGTGGATAAAAATCCAGCATTCAACGCTGCCTCTTCGACGCATCCGATTTTAATTCCTTGACGTTTTTCTATGGCCTGTACATAGGCCGAGCTTTCGTGGAGGCTGGTACAAGTGCCTGCATCTAACCAAGCACAACCTCTATTAATTTTAAATACATTTAATTTATTAGAATTTAAATAATATTTATTAATATCTGTTATCTCTAACTCTCCTCTCGGTGAAGGCTTTAAAGATTCGGCTATAGATGAGACATTTTCATCATATAAGTAAAGTCCAGGAACGGCATATCTGCTCTTGGGCTTTTCGGGCTTCTCTTCTATTGATAAAACTCTCCCGCCGCTGTCAAAGTCTACCACACCATATCTTTCTGGATCTTCAACTTCGTACCCGAAGATAGTCGCGCCGCTGGAGAAGGACTTAAACGCGCCATTAAACATTCCGCCGCCGTAGAAGATATTGTCCCCCAGTATTAGGGATACATTTTCGTTTTTTATTTTTTGTTTAGAGAGGATGAAGGCCTCAGCTATTCCTTTGGGAGCCAATTGTTCTATGTATTCTATATTTACTCCCCACTGAGCGCCGTCATTTAATAATTTTTTATAAAATGGTATATGTTCAGGAGAGGATATGATTATTATTTCATTAATATTGTTTTCAATTAAGGTGGACAGTGGGTAGTACACCATTGGCTTGTCGTAGACAGGCAAAAGGCTCTTGTTGATTATCGTAGTCAGCGGAAATAGCCGCGAACCAGCGCCTCCAGCGAGAATTATCCCCTTCATATCAATAGGAATATATCACAAGCACCTATTTTAGCAATTAGCGGCCGGGATTTTTAGAATAGACACTCATAGAGTAATTATGATTTTCATTTTATTAATTAAAATAATTTAATAATATATATTTATGTATTGGTATATGGAATAGGGAATTAATTTACTTGGGGGAGATTGATATAGATGCCCCCACGCCCTAATTCGGAAAAGTCCGTTGTATTTTTTTTCATTAATAGGGTAGGGTGCCGTTGCTACTCGCACGCCGCAACGTCGTTTGCGTGGTCTGCCGCTTCCGCCTTCGCGTCGTAGCCTTGCGAGATACGCCCTTCGATGTAGTTGCCGAGAATCTGCTCGAAGTCTTTGGCGTCGATTCTTTGACCGAGCGTGGGAAGACTATTCCCGCGCGTCACAGATAGGTTGAGGTAAACGAATTGGCTTTCGTTGGAATAGGTTTCCGCATATATGAGAACGGTGCGTCCGTTCTCTTTAATCTCCGCTTCAAGTGACTCGTCATCGTAATTGCAGAAAAGAATTTCGATGCAGGAGTTGCTGATTTCGTTTGCGATTTGATTTAGAACTTTCATCTGATATAAGGTAGCACGAGACAAGCGGCGGCGCGAGAAATGAATCATCATAAAGTTTTGCCCAATTCGCTCGGTTGGCACGGTTCCTGTTCCCTCGCGTTCATTCGTAAGTCATAACCCCTTGATTAGCAAAGGGTTGCGTGGGGGTAGGGGGAGGCCCGCGTAAGTGCTTGATAATCAACGACTTACAGATGTTAGCCTCGACTAACACCTTCACGAACCGTGCCAACCGTGCAAACAATCGCTGTGCCAACCGCGCAAACAATCGCCGTGCCAACGTAGCGTAATCGCGCAAATTAAATGCAGATTCATTCTTCACGCTGCCGCTTGCGCTGTGCTATATTCAGGTATGGAAAATAATATGAAAAACGAAATGAAAATAAATAAAGAACTCACTCTCAACAAGGCAACCCACGTTTTCAACGGTGTTCGTGTTAAGGTTTTTATGAGCACGGTTAGGATGTATGACGACGGAATGAGCGGTACGGGTGAAATTCTCGAAGGAATAAACAAAGGCAAGTGGACAACGGTTAATATGGTCGAAGCGGTCGAACTCTGCTAAAAACCCTTATGAACATTCACGTTGAATCAATCCTTCTTGCTCTTGGCGCCCTTGCTAGCGTTACGATGATTCTCCTTTGGGGAATTATGTTAAAGGAATTATTCGAGGACTGATATGTATAAGGTATAAGGCTCCGCGCGCGGGGTCTTATGCCTTATATAATGTTAGCCTCGCCTAACTTTCACAAGTCGTAAGTGCTTGATAATCAACGGGTTGCGTGGGGGTAGGGGGAGGCCCGCGTAAGTGCTTG
>Ga0208942_1000283_pt1 | contig 22323 bp, 32 predicted proteins | sample GreLakmeSU08MSRF_FD_187704 | JGI IMG/M metagenome (GOLD analysis project Ga0208942, IMG submission 187704) | Freshwater lentic microbial communities from great Laurentian Lakes, MI, USA - Great Lakes metaG SU08MSRF (SPAdes) | ecosystem: Environmental > Aquatic > Freshwater > Lake | place: Great... | reverse complement strand
GTATGGTAAACATTACACCGATTGCCAACAAAATAATCAACCATTTATCAAAGGACGCATAAATCCAAGCACCAGAAATTATTATGTTCAAATTGACATGATGACTTGTAACTATAATCTTAGTTTAGATGGACAAAATCACATTAAAGAATTATTTGAAAATGAAGTTGTTTTACTTCAATCTGATCCATATCAAAAATTGTCCTTTAAAGGATACAATGTAGATAAAGAATTATGTTGGTTTGATGGTGTTTTGCCTACAAGACTGTCTACTTTTTGTGAGAAACTATATGAATTATCTGAAAAATATCCAGATTAATTTATTTCTAAAATTTTTTCTAAATATTTAAAAATTAAATTTATGCATTTCCTTGATTTTTCTTTCATAATTTACTATTTTTTTTAATTTTATTCTTGCATGTCTGGAAACATGTCTCTGATTCTTTTTTTATCTAAATTAATGGCTTCTATTCTACTTTGAAGATGTTTAATTACTACTACCTCTGTTTCTGTTTTCATTTCATTTTGGATATTTTCTATTACATTTGTTAGCGATTTATAATATTTTATATGATTTATCTTTGATTCTTCTGTACTGTCTTCTATTTTTTTACTCAATATTGTTTTTGTTATTTTTCTCTAAAAATAAGGGTTGTTTAATTTAGTTCCTTTTTGCTAACTAATTGGTAACTATTTACACTAATATAGAAATTTAATTTAATTCATACATGTCAAAACCAATTAAAATCTTAATTGATGAAATGGATGATGGCTGGGATGAAAAGCTACGAAAAATGGGATATGATGCATACAGTGTTAAAAAATTACGTACAGAAGGACATAAACTACGAACTGATTATTCAGTTATAAATTACGCTCGTGAAAATGATATGATTTTGATTACACGCGATAGTGAAAGCGGTCAAGCATGTCAAGAAAATAATTTGCCCTTTATACTGCTTGACAATGAAGAAATTTTTAAAATTGTTATTGATAAATTAAATTTATTCAAATAGATTGTTGGTCTTTATATAATTAATTTAAATTTTCAGTTCCAATTTGTGATACTCGTAAATTTACTATCACTTCATTGAGAAATTCTTCTTCTGGTTGATGAACTATGCAATCCATTAGGTTCTCTAACGAATCGCTAATTTTTCTACTTATTTGTGAAAACATTTTATCTTTTTTAAATGTCGGATAGTGTGCTAATAGTTTCATTACCCCGTCGATTGATTGAACTATATGCATGAAATGTATTACCGTTCTTAATCTTTCTTGAAATTCAAGTTTATTTTCACTTATCACTTCTTTGAACTCATTTATTCCCTCAAAAATTAATTCTATCTCATTATGGATACTTTTGAGTTGATTGTTTACTGATTCTGATAAATTAATTAATTCGTATTCGATATGGGCTTTACTAAACATTCTCCTTTCAACTTCACCTGATTCTACAAGCAAACTGATCTCTCTATGTACTAGTTTCTCATTTCCTACTTTTTTTATCACTCTACTTGTAAGCTCAGTACCCCGTAATTTTCCACTTTCATTTAAAACTCGTAAAATCTCGGTTCGAATAATGTTTGTGTCAGTGACCATTCTCATTTTACTAGTATTCATTTACTTAAATGTACGATTATTTTTCTTGTCTTATCCATGGTACTTTTTATTCAATCTTTAATTTTGACTTGAAAAATTTATTTTAAATCAAAAATTTGTTAACTAGGTTTAATTACAATTTTAACTAGTTATAATTATGGATTCATGCGATACTAGAATTCGTGCATACAAAAATGGAATGACTTTTGATCAATGCAAATTAATGGCAGAATCCCTGAATCCAAAATTTAAAGAGTATATTGAAATCAATGGCAAGATATCCTGGACTGAAATTTTGATTCAAGTGAATCACGATGAATTAATTTACAAATTTACCCTCAAATTCCTTAGACGCGACGGTTACGATATTGGAAATAATAAAATTCCCGAAGTAAAAAAATTTATTTTATAGAATTTATGTCACAATTATTATCTAGTTCTTTAATTTTTTTTGCCATTATAAAAGGTGTATAAAGTAAAATTGGAATAGATATCGCAATAAACATTGTTTGCAGTTGAACCAATGCAGTAGATATTGCAATTCCACTTGCAGTTCCTATAAAAATTGAATAGAAAGTTCCGGCACATGTTGGGCATGCGATGAATAACCCAGCAGCTGCACCTACTGTACCAACACCCCGTCTTTTTTTGGATATTGTATATGCTGAAACTGCGATAGTCATGTTTATTCCAACTAGATATGATACAGTCATTTGCAATACTAGATTTATTGGAATGATTTGCAGCCCAATATACTCTGTTAGGTAAATGATAATTTTTGGCATGAATCCTAACTCTCCACAGCACGGTGCAACAAATCCTGATGGTATAGTTGCTCCATAGTGTTTGATAAAATTTACTTCAGGCTGATATACCAGTGTTCCAGATACGAGTGTAAAAAATATTCCATACACAATAAATGTAATTAAAAAAATTTTTCTTGATCTTACATTGTTTATTTGTATTGCAATAATTGATAAAAGATCTTTTCCTTTTTTTTCGACTTTATATTTTTGATATTGATAAATACCAAAAAATATTGCGCCAAATGATATAAATAATAATATATAAAATGCATAAGCTATTCTCTGAATTGAATCAGTTGCATCAGGTGTAAAAACTACTGGATCTTGGTATCTTGTGTATAAAATAAATATAATTGTAATAGAAATGAAACCTAATACTAGTAATTTTTTTCCACTTTGAAGAGATATTTGATTTCCCAATATTTCAAATTAAATCTGCTCAAATTAATTCATTCTGTTTTAATTTTTTAACTAAATTTAGGGATAAATATATAGACTATTCCCAGAATCTCCATTCTTCCAAGTATCATCAAAAAACTTATCACTAATTTGATTGAATTATCTGTTTCAAAATTTACGATATTTGGACTCATTCCAGTAGTTGTGATAATTGAGGTTGCATGAAAAAATGAAGTTTCAAAACCCACATTTTCTATTGGTTCCAAGTATACTGCAGTTACAAATATCGTTCCAGGAAATGCTAACAGTATTATCATTGTTTGTATTAGATCTTTTTTTCTTTCAGGACTTAATTCTGATCTAGATATTTTATTGAAAATTTTTTTAAATTCTTTTATTTGTAGTAATCTAAATACCTTAATTCCACCAGCAGTTGAAAAACCACAGCCACCTATGATCATTAATATAATTAAAATCACATGTGTTGCACTATTGAAATCAGGTATGCTTTGTGGATGTAATCCTGATGTAGTACTGGCAGATACTGAATAAAATACACTAGTTAATGGATCTAATCCACTAAGACCAATAATTAATATTATTCCCGTACCCAAAATTATAAAATATGTGAGAACTTCTTTACCAAGTTTTGGTGAAATAAATTTTTTTCTTACAAATGTATAATGAAAAGTAAATGGAAATGCGCCAAATATCATTGCACCCATTAAAATCATTTGTGCCTCCCACTGGAAATTTTCTAGTATTGTGGATGTTGGTACAAATCCACCCGTTGCAATTCCACTAATTGCTAATGAAAAATTATTGAGAATATCTTTTTCTCCAAATATGTAGAATAAAAATGCTATAATTACAACATATATTGAAAAAATTATTGTGATTGTACCAAAAAGTTCTCGCATGTGTAGTGATCTACCTGAAATAAAACCTCGCAGTGATTGTATTTTTGATTCTGGATAAAATGCAGTTATTACTAGATAAATAAAACTCATTCCTCCAACTAATTGTGTGAAACTTCTATAGAATGTAAAACTCTGAGGTAGATTTTCCGGATTATCAATTAGTGTTAATCCAGATGTGGTAAATCCTGCAACACTGGAAAAAAATGCATTGATGAATGTATCTGTTGCAGTTCCTTGACTAGGCAATACATACAGATATGGAATTGTTCCAAAAAGTGACAATATCAACAAACTTGAAATTACAAGAATTGATGCTTGTTGAATATTTAGGCTAGATTTCTCACCATATACATTAAGACAAAAACCAACCACAAGTAAAAGTACCGTGCTTAGATAAATTCCTGCAGCAACTACTGTTTCTCCAAGTATGGTTGATACAATTGCAGGTACCAGAAACAATACTCCTGCAAACTGGAGTACAAAACCTAGATTTCCTAGAATTGCTTTAACTGGTGGACTAAACATGTGTGGCGAAGTAGCTGTCGCATCTCTTATCACATTTGCAATTGTTCCCTGAAAAATAATTCCGACAACTTCATTTTTTTTAGACAGTACTGGAAGTTTCCTAATTTTACTATCTCTCATTTTATGAAGTGCTTCTTGCAATGTTGTTTTTTCACGAATTGCAACTAATGGAGATGACATTACATCTTTTAATGATGGATATTTTTCATGAGTTGTAACTTCGCTCATTTTATTGATAATATCTTCATCCGTAACAATTCCTATTGGTAAATGATTATCATCTATTACAATAATATCGTCTCTCTGAGTATCTCGTAGCATTCTTACAGAATCGCTAATCAGCGTATGTTGATCAAGTAATATGAAATCTTTACTCATGTATGGTGAAACATGTTTTGTAAGAACGTATGATACAGATCGTTCAGAATCAAGTGACATCAAAATATAATTTATTATTGACATTAAATAATTTGTTATTGATTAGTTACTCAGATCGTTAAAAAAATATTAACATAAATTTAATCAATTTACTTGCATCTTTATAAGTACTCAAATCAATCATTTACTGTAGATACAATGGATATAGATCAAGCACAAGAACCAGATTATGAATCAGTCAAAATTAACTATGTTGGATTTGTAGATCCCTACGCTGTTGAAGGAATGCTCATTTTAAAAGGCGATGATGGAAAGGAATTTCACATGAGAGCATTTTCTGGAGAGGTCTCTAAACACATATCAAGTTTTGTTGAAAAATCTGATGAATCTGCACCTTCCATTTACAAAATGATGGAGGAAATATGTGAACAAAATGAGATAGTTCTAGTCAAAGTCAAAATATATGAAAGCGGAGAGGTATTGCGTGCAAATTTGTATTTTACAGGAAAAATGGATTTGGTATTGAGAAATTACCGTGCCTCTGATGCAATGGCTTTGGCAACACTGTATAAGATTCCAATTCTAGTTCGAAAAAATTTACTTAAAGAACACATGGAAGCCTAATTAAACAAATTATTGATTACTAGTAATATCTTGGAATAGTTTTTTTTCTAGTGTGATTTTAGTTAATTATGAATAAACAAGAGCAACTAATGGATAATTTACTCAATATTGATCTTGAGATCATTGATTGTGTTAGATCTTTACAAGAGTCAAACTGGGATTCTGGTAATTTAAAACAACAAGTTGGAGATTTACTTAAAATTCGTGATAACATGCTTGAGAAATTGATATTACTAAAAGATACTAAACCCGGTGGTTGTACAGAAAAGACCTGATTGATTTTTTCTAAGAATAAACTTTATTATTTTTTAATCTCTATATTTTTTATAAGGCAAATTTATTTTAATCAAGTTAAATATGCATTAATCTGTTCATAATTATGAAATATCTTGTATTGCTTTTACTTTTATCACCAAGTTTAGTTTTTGCTGATTCTGGAAACATTTCCGCACAAATTACTCCAAACTCAAATGTATTGATAACTGGAAATCAAATTATGATAACTGCAGATATAACAAACAATCAAAACACACAACAACCATTTGCATATTTGACTCAGGTAAAAAATCAAGATCAAGTCGTAATTTCTTTATCTTGGTTAACTGGTTCTTTATCTCCACGACAATCCTTTTCACCTGCACAATCATGGACACCTACAATATCTGGTGTGTATGTTGTTGAAATTTTTGTATGGCAAAGCATTGATAATCCAGATGCCCTATCTCCCCCACTATCTATGATTGTAACTGTTAAAGATCCTATACTCTGATTTATTTTCTAAATTAAAATTGGATTTTGATTAAATTTTATGCATATTGTATTTATGCCATCAATAATTTCTTGAATTTTTGGATATTGGGATTTATTTTCAGAAATATCGTTTTTTATTACTCTGAGATAATGGAGCATTTTTTTAATCTGTTTGTTTCTCTGCGTTTTAGATATTGGTGCATTTACAATATCTTTTAAATTTGCAGATATGTCGCATAATTTAATAATTTTGGACTGAAATGACGAATCTTTTAATTGATTTGCATATACTGTTTCTAAATCCTTTTTTAAAATATTTTTATCTTTACTAAGTGATAAAACAATAACTGCAATTTCTCTGCCAAATCTTTCATTTATTTCATTAAACGTAACATTTGTATTTTCAATAATATCGTGTAACCACGCGGCACATAAAATATTCTTGTCTGTTATTCCTAAATTTTTGAGTCTATTTACAACTCCTTCCAAATGATCTGAAAATGGAGTGATGCCGTCTTTTCTTTTTTGATTTTTATGTTTTTCTTGTGCAAATTTTTTTGCAGATAATACGGTATCTGCTGTATCTTCCATGGATGTGAAAGATTTTTCCAATATGTAGAGCTTTATTTTCTGATTTTATTGGAGTAAAAATTTATCTTGACTTTTAAATAAATAAATGCTTCATAATTCGGCAAACTCATCAACAATCAGATATGTAGCTTTTCTGTTAATCATCAGCAATTAATTATTTCATATCTGAGATATATGGGTATTATGAGTGATATTTTATTTAGAAAGCAATACATTTTTGATTGGCAAAAATGATTATTTCTTATGGCTAATCTTGATATTTTATATCGGAAAACTGCCGCACTAGTTATCAAAAGATGCCATGGTATGATCAAAATCACCAAACATGGTAAAATTTTAGAGGTTTACGATGTAAATCGTCACATTTGGAGTAAAGGACTTGCTGGATTAATTATAAAAGAAGAATGTAATAATGTTAAATTAAAGGAATGGGAATTTGCATATGTTCGAAATTATGTGATACAAGAATTACTTTCTTGAACTAATACGTGACTTTTCTTATTAGGTGTGGTTCTTTTAACATTACTTGATAGTCTTTTGTACATTCAAGGTCCACTTCTCTAAGATTGTGATTTGTTACTACAGTTAATGCTTCACAACGGGTGCAAAGTATTGTTTGACCATCTGTTCTTCTTTCAAAAACAATATTTTTTTCTAATTTATCATCTTTTTGACATGTTGGACATAATTTTGGTTCTTGAAGAATTGTAATTATTTCTCGAATGTAAATAGTTCTTGGCATATCTTTATTTTCTAAATATCTGGCAAAAAAGAGTTTGCATTTTGATTAATTATACATGTATGAATTTTACATTAAACTTGTTCACTGTTTTATAATATTTGGTCATATTTGAAACTATGATCTATCTTGAATTATTTAAAATAATTTATTTTATAAAATCCATCTATGTCACTATTTCATCTAAACGTCCTTCTTCTTGTGCTCGTCTGATCTCCATTGCGATTCTTCTTCCAACTCCAAATGTTTTACCATATTGATATTTTGTGTATGGGCTGGTAGTTGCAACAATTGGATTACCTGGCACTCGCAGTGATACGTCATACACCACTAATTCCAAGTCTTTAGTAATTACACTCTGTAATGAAAATGGACCAATGATTCCAGGAGCATATTCTTTTTTTACAGTTGCCACAAACTTGTCTCCCATTTTGATTACTTTGTCAAGCAATGATTCTCTAATGCTTGCTGGAGTGTGACCCACTTCAATATTTTGTAAATCCATTGGAATCTCCAATTGCTGTTTTGCAGGAAGTGCATTAAAATCATGAACGTTTGTTTGTAGTCTTCTTTCTATTCCAATGAAATCAACTTGTTTTGATATAGGTGTGTGAAAGAAATTAAAATTCATGTATGTGCCAATTACCAATTCTTCGATACTGGCTTTTTCTAAATCCTTTTTAGAAATTAAACCATTTTTGATTTTTGCTTCTGATTTTTCTTTATAATCTTTGTAAGATGATACTGTGAAAAAAGCACGCTCTAATGGTCTTTTGAGTTCTTGAACTTTGATAATGCATGGCTTATTGATACTTTTTGGATCTTTGAATAATCTTGGAAATTTTATCTTTGCTTTTTCTAGTAAGTAATACTGATTTTTTTTATTGGTTCTTTCTTCAGCTTGGAATAGTTTTCTATTTCCAAATATTGGAACTTTGAATGTATTTTCTATCGTTTTGTATCCTAGATAGACTGTTAATGATCTATGTGGAATAATTATGGTGTTTGTATCTCTCATATTTTTTTGTATTTTAGGTAACACCATGTCTTTGAATTTATTTAAAATTATTACTTCATCTGATAATCTACTAAATCTTTGATATGGGGTTTCTCTACCTTTTTCACAGTAAACTGCAGTTTGAAAATTTTCATCTTTTGCTCCATCCATAATTTCTAGTGCTGAATGACTTCCCATCACTCCAATTTTTACATCAGAATATTCATTTACGATTTTTTTAATTTCAGAACTACTAATCATATTTAGAGTATAATTCAGGAATTAATATAGCTAATTTTTAATTTAGTCTTTTTTACAATCGCAAGATTTTTTTGAAAAGACTTGTAGGTAGTAATATGCTATATTTCCCTGAACTACAGATAATGGGTGTTATTTTATTATCTGCAATGGCTGTATGTGGTATTTCTTTATGGCTAAAAAAAAGAAAGGAGCATAAAATTGACAATTCCGATAATTAGGCTCAAATTATCTAATTCAAAAGTGCCAACTATCTAATTACAACTAATAGATAAAATAGTCATAATGTGGCACTAATTTTGTAATGAAATTAATTATTGGTATTACTGGAAGCACGGGTGTAATTTATGGAATTCGTCTGTTGGAAGTTTTGAAGAAATTGAATATTGAAACTCATTTGATCATGTCTGAATGGGCGATAAAATGTATCTCCATGGAAACTGATTACAAACTTGATTACGTACAATCTTTGGCTACACATATTTCCGATGAAAAAAATATGGCTTCCAGTATTTCTAGTGGAACTCATCGAGTCAATGGTATGATTGTTGCACCTTGTAGTATGAAAACACTGGCAGCTATTGCAAATGGGTATGATGATACTTTGGTTGCACGAGCGGCAGGTGTCACAATAAAAGAATCAAGAAAATTAATTTTAATGGCACGTGAAACTCCACTTTCTGCAATACATATTGAAAATATGCTCAAACTTTCAAGATTGGGCGTTGTGATTTTACCTCCTGTTACTGAATTTTACACAAAGCCCAAGACAATTGATGATATTGTAAATCATGGAGTGGGAAAATGCTTGGATCAATTTGATATTGATCATGATTTATACCCACGTTGGGGCACATTTTAATTCATAATTGCCCAAAATTACTTTTCAAAAAATTATTAAATCTGATAGAAAAAATGTCTTTGAACTTGCAACTAGTTATAAAAATTTTCAAATAATTTTACCACAATATTTTCCATCAATTAGAATTATTTCTGTTCGAGAAAATGTGTCCATTGTGGAAGAACATTTACGAATTTGTGGACGCGAACTAGTCATGATGGCAAAACATGTAATTAATGACCCTATCACACATGAAATTTTTATAATTGGAGGTGATGCCAAAGGAACGCATATCACAAGTAGATATGAGCAACTTTCTCACACGACAAAATTAACACTTGAAATTGAATGGAAGTTTAAGGGTATTATGAAATTATTCGATTTCTTTAATAGACATAAAATGGCAAGTGAATATTCTAAAATTATTGATGAATTTATTGTAATTGCTGAAACCTAGTCTACTTTTTTATCTTTATTTTTTAAATCATTCAACTCTTTTTCTGCCTCGATTTTACCTTTCTCAAATTCTCCCTTTGCTTTACCTAGAGTTTTAGCCAATTCTGGAATTTTCTTTGCTCCAAAAATAATAACAGCCCCTATGACAACAATTACTAGAATTTCATTGATTCCAGGCATTGCAAGAAAAATACTTTCTAGTGTCATAATATCACGAATCTATGATTTAAGATTTAAATCTTTTTTATCTTTTTTGTGCTCAATTACTATTATACCTCCAAGATATAGTGCCACCATAGGTATTGCAATAAACCACATGGTAACACCACTTCCATCTGGAGTAACTATGGCGCCAAAGATCACAATTGCAAGTATTGCATATCTTATATTTTTTCTCCAAAAAGAATTGCTTACAATTCCAGATCTTGACAAGGCATACATTATTAATGGAATTTGAAATGATACTCCAAAAGCAAGTAAATATTGTAAAACAAATGTAATGAAATCCATTATGTTTAGAAATGTAATTAATCCAGACGCATCTCCATACATGTAAAGAAATTCCAACATGTATGGAATTACTAGAAAATATGAAAAGATACAACCTGTTATGAATAATACTAATGCTGGAAGTGCAATGCTACGTGTGACTTTAATTTCACGTTCTTTTAATGCAGGTTTTATGAATCCTACCAATTCTTTAATTATTATTGGCATTCCTGCAACAATTGATACAAGTGCTGCAACATAAATTTGTGCAAATAGTGCTTGACCTGGTTCTGTTTGTATCAATTGAACCCCTTGCGGAACTAGATTATTTTTCATGTGATTTGTAATTTGTGCAGCAATGTTATTTATCGGATCAATTCCTGGATAGTATAATTGATATCCTGAAACAGTGATTGGATACAAATGACATGAAATTATAAATACAAAAATTATTCCTATTACAATTATTATTCGTGTAACTCTTTTTCTTAATTCTTCTAGGTGTTGACTGATATTTTCAATTGATGACATGTAAAATTCAACTATTTTGAACTGCTTTATCTATTTGCCTGGAATTGGTAGTAGTTTTGCTTCTGGCAACCCTGCATTTTTAAGCTCGTCTGTAGTCAAATCGTGGAATTCTAGAGAAATAATTGCTTTTGTCTTAAATTTCTGTTCCATACCTTTTGCTAGTGCTGAAATATCTTTACTAGAAAAGATTTCTTTAGAACCTTTGAGAAATATTCTTTCACCTTTAGCCATTTCTTTACCTCCAAATTTCTCTTGCAAAAAGCCTGTTATTGCAGGTAATTCACTTCTTTGTATGTTGTTGTAATAATACGTAATTCCTTTAACTGATTCATAGTCATACGGTGTTCCATTTCTATACATGAAAATACCGATAAAAATTGCATCTACGTCTGGTTCTCTAATGCATTTAATTTCCCAATTGAGTAATTTCTCTTCATTATAGACAAATTTCTCCATTTCATCGGCTGTGATCTTCCAATATCTTGATCTTGACAATACGTGATTTTCTCAAGTAATCTGATATAAATTTCATTGTCTAGTGATAATTGTATAATTTTTGGGTTCCATATCTTGTATAATTTGATATAATTCAAACTATTTTCTCAAAATTTCATTAAAACCTAATAAAACTTGTTATAAAATCATAGTCAAAGCTTAACTACAAAAAGAAATACGGTCATACATGAAACATTCAAAACAAATTATCGCGACAATCATGGTCATAATGGTAATTTCTGTTACAATGAGTGCAATTTCAGTCACACCAAATGTAAGTGCACAAGAAGTCACACCTTTTCCATCCCGGGAAAAAATATTATCTGTGACCGGAAATGCATTTTCTAGTGTAGATCCAGATCTTGCAAACATTAGTTTTGGTGTGGAAATTCAAGAAAAAACTGCAAACGCTGCACTCACTGCAAACTCTGAATTAATGAGTAAAGTGATTGCATCCATCAAACAAGTTGGAATTTCTGATTCAGAAATTAGTACTTCACAGTTTAGCATTTATCCTGTATATGATTATTATCCGGAAAAAGAAACTGGATCTAATGTACAAAAACTTGTTGGATACAAAGTTAGCAATATGATAATTGTAAAAACTGATAAACTTGACAGCGTGGCTGCAATCATAGATAATGCAGTAAATTCGGGTGTCAACAGAGTGGATAATGTGTTTTTTTCATTATCTCCAGAAGTTCAATCTACCCTCAAAGATGAACTTTTAGGAAAAGCAGTACTTGATGCAAAGTCAAAGGCACAATTAGCTTTATCTGCACTCAATTACAAAATAATTGGAGTCAAGGCAGTATCATTATCTGAATTTTCAATGCCGTATCAACAACCAATGTATGCTATGCAATATGATGGAATGATGGCAAAATCATCTGCACCTACACAGATATTCTCATCAGACCAACAAGTCAGTACTAGCGTCAACGTTGTATTCCTTATTGGAACCAACTAATTTTTTATTTTTAATTTAGGTATAAAAACAAAATCAAGTAGGAAGATAAATTAACCTCTTTTCAATTTTGCAAATTATTAATGACTACTTTTATTGTTCATGTGATCATTGAAAATAAACCTGGAATTAGTGATCCTGAAGGTGAAACCATATTAAATGATCTTGTTTTGAAAGGAACCACATCTACAGTGACTAAAATTAAATCTGCAAAAATGTTACAATTTACAATTAAGGAGAAAGATAAAAAATCGGCAAAAATTAAAGTTCAAAATATTTGTGATGAATTGCGCATTTACAATCCAATGGTGAGTAAAATTACTATTGATGTATTTGATGTTTAATTGATATTGTAATACTAGTTTCTCTATTTTGATACCTTTTTTCTATTTTTAAACTGGATTCATTAATTAGATACGGATCTGCTAATTATAGCGATCAAGATATTCTTTTTTTCTATTTTTAAACTAGATTCAAATTAAATATCTCTGTCAATAATCCTAATTGTGAATGTAGCTGTAATCGTTTTTCCAGGCAGTAACTGTGATAGAGACATGTATCATGTTTTGACTGATGTTTTTAAATTAAATGCTACATATTTTTGGCATGAAAAAGGACTACCAAAAAATATTGATGCTGTGATTCTTCCAGGTGGATTTTCTTATGGAGATAGATTAAGATCCGGCGCAATCGCAGCTCATAGTCCAATAATAAAGGATGTAAAAAAAATGGCAGAAAAAGGAGTTCCTATTTTAGGTGTATGTAATGGATTTCAAATTCTTGTAGAGGCTGGATTACTTCCAGGTGCATTACTCAAAAACACATCACTTAATTTTATGTGTGAGTGGACTAGTTTAATTGTTGAAAATAACACAACACCTTTTTCAAATAAATTAAAACTGTATCAAAAAATTCCAATTCCTATTGCAAATGGGGAAGGGAGATACTATGTAGATAGTGAGACATTGAAACAATTAAAGAAAAAAAATCAAATCGTATTTAGATATAGTGATACTGTAAATGGTTCCTCTGATAGAATAGCTGGAGTTTGTAGTGAGGATGGCAATGTTGTTGGTATGATGCCTCATCCAGAACGAGCAGCTGAATCTCAAATAAATCCAAATGACAATAAACCTGCTTCTCTGATTTTTGAATCTTTACTAAATGCAATTGGTGTACAAAATTGAGTTTAGAATCCGGAGAACTAGATGATCTCACATTAAAGATTGGACGAAAACCAACCTCAACTGAATTACAAATTGTAGCAGCTGAATGGTCTGAACACTGTTCATACAAATCATCAAAAAAACATCTTAAAATGTTACCCATGAAAGGACCATTAGTTATATCTGAAAAAGGATATGATTCTGGAGTTTTAGATGTAGGTGACGGTTATGTGATTACAGCTCACATAGAAAGTCACAATCACCCATCAGCAGTTGAACCGTATGGTGGCGCTGCAACTGGTGTCGGTGGTGTAATTCGTGATATTCTTTCAGCTGGAACTCGACCTATTGCGATTTTTAATGGCTTACGATTTGGTGATATTGAAAAAGATTTACACGCTCGATGGCTTTTTAAAAACGCAGTTAAGGGAATTGCTGATTATGGAAATTGTTTGGGAATTCCAACTATTGGTGGTGAAGTTGAATTTGATAAATGTTATTCTAATTACGCGTTAGTTGATGTTGCAGCAATAGGATTTGGAAAGAAAAAAAATCTTATAAAAAATCATGCTAAAACAGGTGATATAGTTGTCCTACTTGGGGGGGCTACAGGTAGAGATGGAATTGGAGGCTCACAATTTGCTTCTGATTCTTTGGAATCTGAAAATCGTTCTGCTGTTCAAATTCCAGATCCTTTTATTGAAAAATTAATTATTGAGGCAATTCTTGAAGCTCGAACTGAAAATTTAATCCATGCTCTAAAAGATCTTGGTGGCGGAGGATTGTCTTGCGCTGTTTCTGAAACTGCTGATGCCCTATCTATTGGAATTGAAATGGATGTCGATAAAGTCCATACGCGCGAATTAAACATGAATCCAGATGAAATCATGGTATCTGAATCACAAGAAAGAATGTTGATTGTAACAAGTAATGATAAACTCAAAAAACTAGAGGACATTTGTAAAAAGTATCGTATAACGTGTTCGGTAATTGGACATGTGACTTTAGATAATATGATGCATGTCAAAAAGGGGGAAAAAACATGTGCAAATCTTCCAACAGACGTTGTTGCAAATGCAACTCTTTTAGATAGACCTTCAAAAAAACCGGCATATTTGGAAAATATTGAAAATGAAAAGAAACTCAAACCAATTATAGATTATACAAAAATGATGATGAAATTTATCGCATCGCCAAATATCGCAAGCAAAATTTGGGTTTATGGACAATATGATCATGAAGTTGGAATTAGGACCGTAGTAAAACCCGGAAAAGATGCATCAGTTCTTCGTTTAGATAATGGTAAATTCTTATCTGCAAAAATAGATGGTAATCCAAAACACTGTTACATTAATCCAAGAGAAGGAGCTATAGGCTGTTTTGAGGAAGCGTGCAGAAACGTTGTTTGTACTGGTGCAAAACCAATCGGAATGCTTGATCATTTACAATTTGGAAATCCAGAAAATCCTGAAATTTTTTGGACATTTTTGGAATCATTAAAAGGAATAACTGATTTTGCAAAATATTTTGAAATTCCTTGTGTTGGTGGAAAAGTTAGTCTGTACAATGAAACTCCTTCGGGTCAGATAAAACCTACGCCTATAATTGGAATTTTGGGCTTGATTGATAAAACTCCGTTATCTACTCAAAATATCTCCAAAGGCGATTGCATTGTAATTGTAGGTCAAACTAAAAATGAAATGGGAGGTTCAGAATATTTTGAGTACATTCACAAATTCATTGGAGGAAAATGTCCAACTGTTAATTTTCTAGAATCTAAAATTAACATGAATTCAGTTTTGAATGTAATTACGAAGGGTCTTGTTAAAGCTGCACACGATTGCTCTAAAGGTGGATTGGCAGTAGCTATCTCTGAACTTTGCATGACTTATCAAATAGGATGCAATATTTCACTAGAAAAAGTACCTAATCAAAAATTAGATGTGGATAGAATTTTGTTTTCAGAAAGTCATTCTAGATATCTTTTGGTCTTAGAAAAGAAAGATCTCAAAAAATTAGAGACACTTCTCAAAAAAAGCAAAGTTGAGTATAATGTGATCGGCGTATTTGGCGGTGATCATATTAGATTTAATAAAGAAAGTAAAAATATCATAGATCTGAGTGTTGATAAATCACAAAAAATTTGGTTTAATTCCTTAAAGGAGTTAGTACTGCATGGTTAAAGAAAATTGTGGAGTGGTTGGAATTTTTAGTCTTAGTGGAACAAATGTCGTTCCTATGGCAATTGATGCACTTAGAGCATTACAACACAGAGGACAAGAAGCATGGGGTATTGCAATTCCAAACAAAATGCCACTAAAAAGATTGGGACTTGTAACTGCGGCATCATCAGAATTTAAGAAAATATGTGATGACTATTCATCACATTCCGTAATTGGACATGTCCGATATTCTACAATGGGACGAAGTACACTTGAAAATGCACAACCTCTCAAAGTCAAAGATCTTTGCATTGCTCATAATGGAACAATTGCAAATGTTCAAGAACTATCTAATTTAGTTGGAGGATGTTCATTTACACCTCAAAATGCAAGTGATACATTGGTTGCAGCACAAAGACTAGTTACATTAATTTCTGAAAATGGCGGAATGGGTAAAGCACTATCAATTTTAAAAAATGAAATGATTGGGTCGTATTGTTTTACTTTTATCTCTGATGATAATTCTGTATATGCTGCAAGGGATCCTAAAGGATTCAGACCAATGGTTTTAGGTTACAAGTTATCCGATGATACATACATTGTTGCCTCTGAATCATCTGCAGTTTCTGCAGTAGGGGCAAAACTTCAAAGAGATGTAATTCCAGGGGAATTAATTAAAATCAGTAAAAATGGATTGGAAACTGAAAGATTTTCAAATGACACTTCACGTGCTCATTGTTCTTTTGAATACACTTACTTTGCACACCCATCTAGTAACATGGAAGGGGCGAACATTTACATTTCAAGAAAAAGAATTGGTAAATTTTTAGCAAAAAAATTCCCAATTAAAGACGCTGATCTTGTAATTCCGGTTCCTGATTCTGCAAGACCTGCAGCATTAGGATATGCACAAGAATTGGGTCTTACATTTGATGAAGGATTGATAAAAGATCGATATAGCAAGAAAGGTCCACTACGAAGTTTTATTGAGCCACATCAAAGTGATAGAATTGAAATAAATCGCTGGATTATTCCAATAAAGGAAATCATTGAAGGTAAACATGTTGTTGTAATTGATGATAGCCTAGTGCGTGGAACAAGTTCAAAGGCTATCATTCAAGCACTTCGAAGAGCAGGTGCCAAAAAAATCAGCATGGTGATTACTTATCCTCCAATTAAATATCCATGTTACGCCGGAATTGATTTCCCTTCAAAAGATGAACTTGCCACATTTACTAATGGTGTAGATATGACTGATGAACAAATGACTGAAATGGTTAGAAAAAGTATTGGGGCTGACTTTTTAGGTTACAATGATGCTAAAAATCTTGCTGACGCTATTGGCATTTCTTCAGATTCTATGTGTTTTACTTGCTCCTCTGGGAATTACGATTCATTAGGAATTACCCCAGAGTTTAAAACACGTCTTGAAATGAAAGGTGAATAAGATGGAAACTGCTTATGTTTTAGTAAAAAGTGAAATGGCTCATGAAATGGAAGTAATGAGTGATATTTTAAAAATTGAGGCTGTAAAAGAAGCTAAAGGAACTTTTGGTGTTTATGATATTTTTGTTAAAGTTCAAGGAAATACATCTAGAGATGTTGAAGATGCCATTACAAAACAAATTAGAAAAATAAAGAATGTAGTTTCTACAACCACCTTATCTGTAATTCCCGAACAAGATAAACGCTCATCAATTAAATATTTATGATAAAATTACAATGAAAGCGATTTGGGATAATGTTGTAATTGCAGAAAGTAATGATACAGTAATAGTTGAGGGAAATCACTATTTTCCAATTAACTCTATAAAAAATGAATACTTTGTAAAAACTGATTTTGTTTCATTTTGTGGTTGGAAAGGAAAAGCGAATTATTATTCTGTATCTATAAATGGAAAAATCAACAAAGACTGTGCATGGTATTATGCAGAACCTAATGACGCTGCCAAAAAAATCAAAGGAATGATTGCATTTTGGAATGGTGTAAAGGTGCAATAAATTCATCTCAAAATATTCGAAATTCGGATATAATTGATTTTCATAGCAGTTAAATCTTAATACGATTAAGATTGAATGTTTGAAGTTTATTGCTTCTGGAAAAGTAAAGGATCTATATTCACTTGATGATGACACCATACTTTTCAAATTTTCGGATAGAGTATCTGCATTTGATGTAAAATTTAATGAGTCTATTCCTAAAAAAGGTGAAGTTTTGTGTAAATTTGCTGAATTTTGGTTTAATCAATTATCTATTGCAAATCATTTTGTAAAAAGACAATCTGATACAGAAATTGTGGTAAAAAAAATGAACATGTTACCAATAGAGTGCATAGTTAGAGGCTATTTTTATGGTAGTTTGGTAAGCAGGTGGGAAAAAGGCGAAATAACTATTCCATATGGATCTGTCGCAACATTAGCTGCTAAGCTTTCTCAACCAATCTTTGATCCTACTACAAAATCTGAACATGATATTTCTATAGATAAAAAAAAATCTCTTGAAATGAAACTAGTCACTGAGGAACAATATCTATGGTTGGAAAAAACATCTATTGATATTTACAAACAAATGTCGGATATTGCAGACAAGGCGGGATTTATTTTAGCTGATTTAAAATTAGAATTTGGAATCTTGAATGGAATTATTACATTAGGTGATTCTATTGGTCCAGACGAATATAGATTGTGGCCAAAGGACTCATACCAGATTGGAAAAATTCAAGAATCTTTTGACAAACAAATTCTACGTGATTGGTTGATGGAACATGGATATCAAAAACAATTTGACGATGCACGAAATACTGGCAAAGAACCTATTGCACCAGAAATTCCAAATGAAATAATTCAAAAAATGACCGATCGATATGTAATTGCATATGAGAAACTAGTTGAACATTATTTGTAATTATTTTTAGTTCTACATACTATTGCATGCTTACTCTAACTAGCCCTCCGCTCGAATTTTAATTTTAGAAATATACAAAATTGTTTATTTTGCTTCTATATTGGGAATTATCTTTTCATATTTTTTATTTTTCTTATTTTTTTAAATAATTTAAAATGGTACTATAATTATTATACCGCTAATAAATTTATGATAGCGGTTTAAATATTTATATGAGTATTACAATATTATTTATAGTGCTATGATATTTTCAGTTTAGCTTTCAATATTATAATAACATAAAAAAAATTGATTCAATTAGACAAAAAATATGATATGCGGATCTTTTAGATCACAATTAAAGAGAGATTTAGTATGTCAACACTCCTGGAAAAAGAAATTAAAGTAAATCGCATACTTACAACAAGTGTAAATCATGCACATGCAATTGAAGATCCTGCACGAGCAAAAATCGTCGAATTTCTATATCATCGTACATTATCAGCTGAGCAAATTTCAAATGAACTCAAAAAAATAGGATACAAAAAAGCACTGACAACTGTAAGACATCATTTGGAAATTTTAAAAAAATCAGGTTTAATTGAAATTGCCAGAATTGAGGAATCCCGTGGAGCAATCACTAAATTTTATAGCACATCTACAAAATTACTAGATTATTCCGCCCCAATTGATTTTGATTTAAAATATTCAAAAGTTATTGATAACACTTCATTAAAGATTGAAAAAATTCTTAAAAATTTAACTCCAAAAACATCACATTTGAAAAAAAATAAGGGTGGACATTCTGAAGGATATTCACAATATTTGGTAATGGAAATCATGAATCGGGCAATGACAAATATTCTAGAAAATTCCGGAAAATCAAATTTATCCATAAAATCTAATTAATTTTCAAATGACTGTTCATATGAAATCTTGAATGTGTTCACATTGGAGGAAAAAATCATAAAATTATTTCAGGAAAAAAATATCGTGTTTATTGCAACTTTGATGAATGATGGTTCTCCACAATTATCTCCAGTTTGGGCTAACTATGATTCTGGGTACATTTTGATAAATACGGCTGAAGGTAGAATTAAACACAAAAATATTTTACGTGATTCTCGTGTTGCAATTTCAGTTGTATCGCATAATGATCCCCTTGATATGACTGCCATTCGAGGAAATGTTGATGAAATAATTCCTGATTATGATTACACACATGCAGATAAATTAACTCTGCAATACATGGGGCAAAAACATTATCCATTTAAAAGAAAAAATGAGAAGAGAATAATTTTAAAAATTAAACCACTACATGTTTTTGTTTTACCTGAATACAAAATAGATGCTGATTAAAAATTAACATATTTCTAAATTCGAATTTAGAAATACATCATAATCTTGTTAAATAAAATATAAAAAAGGTAATGAAAGCAGGTTATCTTCTTCTAGGAGCTGCTTTTCTTCTAGGAGCAGCTTTTCTTCTAGGAGCTGCCTTTCTTTTTGGAGCTGCACGTCTTTTTGGAGCTGCTCTTCTTGCTGGAGCTTTTCTTTTTGGAGCTGCCTTTCTTTTTGGAGCTGCTCTTCTAGATGGTCTCTTGCGAGAAGATGCTGCTTTACCTGCAGATCTACTTCGTTTTCTTCTTAATGCCGTTTTAGCTGCGTCAGCTGCTTTATTTGCCATATTTCGTTTTCTTGTACGAGCGGCTTTTTTTGCTGCCTCAGATCTTTTGGCTTTAGATGTTACCATGTTTTATTTACGTTTTTCATTGTGGTTATATTGTTAAAGTCACACAAAATTGCCTGAATGCAAGTAATATTTGACAATATTTTTTTTGCGATCAACAATTAGTAATACAAATTAATGCTGTATCTACTGTTGATTGTTGTTTTGATGGACGAATTACAATATTGTAATTTTCAAATTCATCATATGCGATATCAAATTGTGTAGTTGTCATTAATGTTTTGTTTGGTTCTAACCATACATTTGAGAGATCATCTTTGGAAAATACACCGTAAATTGCTTTATGTTTTAGATCTTTTGCGTCAATTAGGAAAAACTGTCCACTTGTTAACATAGTTTCTGTATCGCTGATATTTTTTGCAATGATTTTGATTTTTACAAATGTATTTTCAGGTATTGTTTCACTGTTTCCCTTATGTATTCCATCAAATACCACGGTATATTCAACAGGACCTACAATAACTGATTCTCCTTCCTTCACAACTGTGAATTTTATCTGATACTGAGTGTACATGTACATTGCAGCCATCATTGAAATTATAATTGCGATAATTACAATAATTACTCCAATTCGAACCATGATTGAATCTGGAAAAATTTGGTATATAGTTTAAGCGTAAATTAGTGATAACTCACATGTTATTTTTAATTCGAAATTTATTAAAAACTCAACTTTATTTAGAAAACAACAAAAATCTATCTTGTATTATTTTTTAATTTTTGGATTATATTATATTTTTTTTAGGATTTTTCTATATTTTGAAGGGGCTTAGCTTTCGTGCCTAGCTCAAAAACATAACGCATGTTTAGATGGGACATCTAGGTGGTTTTATGATTGCCCTTTCCAGGTAGGCACAAGTGTTAAACCCCCCTGATAATTGAGTGATTTTGATAATTTGGCATAGTGCCTACATCATGTAAAATTGAGGAGGGGATTAGCTTTCATGACTAGTTATTGAAAACAACCTTTTAGTTGAAAAAAAGTAATTGTAATTTTATTTAGTTGCAATACATGTCAAATGTATTATTGTATACATTTGAATGAATAATTTTCTCTATATAATATCTTGATATGTAATTAATTAAATTTAATGCCCAATCGTACTCAATTTACCCCCCCCAATTCAATACATTCTGATTGGATTCCATGTGATTTGAATCTGTGATATTATCTAAAAGTATGAAATTATTATTTTAGAATGTTTTCATCAAAAAACGTGCAGTTTTTTCATACATGTCTGACACTTTGTTAATTCCATCAAAAACTGTTTGCTGATTTATGTTTTCTTTGTCGTCTAGCACTAGAAAAACTCCTATCTTTTGTTTACCGTCTTCGGTAATTATTTTACTTATGGCTTGTATTGAATTACAAAAATCATGCATTTTTTTCTCAAACTTTGTTTTTTCCTCTTCATTAAATCCTAAAAATCTCGCAATTTGATTGTCTTTCATTATCACTTTGGCGCTAATTACAATGATGCCTGGCTGTGATTTTGGTTCAAATATTTCCACAGGTGTTCCATACTGACCTGCATGTTTAACTATAATTTGGAAATTGTTTTCTGGATTTTTAATTGATTGAAATGAATGATTTTCATGTATTAGCCATCTTTCCACACTTTCTTTCATTTTATCACCAGTCATGAAAATCTGTCTTTATCAGGCCTATATGATTCTAAATTCATGTTAAGTTATAGTATCAATTTAAAATGTTTCTAAATTCGAATTTAGATATTATGTAAATCTCTGCCTATTATCATTGCATTTAACTGCCTATTTTTAGACATGTACATTGAAATCTGGCGTTAAATCTGTAATTTGTCCTAGCAACATAACATTGATTATAATTCCAATGACTGTTAAAACAATTCCAAGATACACTGATTTTTTTGCTTTAATTGGATCAGAATGTCTTAAAATCATATATCCGACTATACCTCCAATTAAGCCAAGTAAAATTGGTAAAATATACCACAACCTACTACTTAATTTC
>Ga0208942_1000278_pt1 | contig 22472 bp, 32 predicted proteins | sample GreLakmeSU08MSRF_FD_187704 | JGI IMG/M metagenome (GOLD analysis project Ga0208942, IMG submission 187704) | Freshwater lentic microbial communities from great Laurentian Lakes, MI, USA - Great Lakes metaG SU08MSRF (SPAdes) | ecosystem: Environmental > Aquatic > Freshwater > Lake | place: Great... | reverse complement strand
ACCTTACAGGAGCTTTCAGCGTCCCACCCGTCTGAGCGCGGTATGAGGCGCGACCTCTAGCGTTCAATCCTCCTTTAGGATTTTTACCCTCTTTACGTTGCCAAGCAGCAGTTTTAAAATTGCTGTTTACCATAGGATTGGATATGAGTTTGCTTCGCGGATTGAACCTCTGCGAGAGCGGGATGACGTTGCCTTGGGAGTCGCGGGTAATGGGGTCGGCGGATTTGATTTGGGTCGGGTCGTAGACAGCAAAAGTGATGGAGTCGTTTTCCTTCATTACGATGCTATCGTGTCCCTGCTGGTTCACCCATTCAGTAAACTGGGAAGCCTCAAACGCATCAAACCTACCTTCCAAAAGAGCCTTTTCAAACAAGTCTGCGGGATAAATAGAAAACTCGTTGTCGTCATTGATATCCTTGCCGTCTCCAAGTTCCAACCGATGAATATCCTCGGATTCGGTAATGCCTCCCGTCTGTGCATAAAAATCAATAACCGCTTCCTTTATCAATTGCTTGTTACGAAAATCCAACGGATTTTGTAGGCGAAGATACGCTTCAATTATTTTGCCGCCATTTTTCGCATATTCTTCTGCAAACTTTCGATTTTCTGCAAAGAATGCAAGAAGTCCTCCCCGATAGGAAGCGTCCTCGTCGTCAAAAGTGTTGTTCCGTAGTTCCTCTGACAGAGTCCCGTGGAAACCCTTAATATTATACCCCGCCGCCTTCGCCGCCGCATCGACCATCGCCTGCACCACCTTTATGTCGCCTGACTTCACCGCTGCGAGGTAGTCTGCATCAGCAGTTTTAAAATTGCTGTTCACCATTGGTATTTAACACCCATTTGTTGTTGTCTGTTAATTGCTGACGATCGCCGTTTGCCAGAAGCCCTCGCACTTTTTTGCACTCTAGAAATGACGCTGGCGTAGTGACCTTTTTTGGGTTTATGAGGGTTAAAAAAAACTTTTTCTTGACCACCACCCAAAGGGTTTCGATTGTCTTTTAATTCTTGGATGTAGGAATTTAGTTGGTCGAGAACTTCTTTTTTGGTTCCCTTAAATCCAAATTCTCTTTTCACTATGACATACGCATTAAATCTACCTTTCATCCCAAGGACTTCTAGCTTCAATCCTGCGCGTAACGCGAGCAATTTGTATAGCGCAATGTTTTCAGGCGTATCAGCTATTGTATGATCGTCAGGATTCTTTCGAGTACGTCTCCGCACATTGCTCAGAACAATTTCTTCTCCACCGCCTAAAGGATTATCTTCATCAATAGCATCCAAAAGCTGCCTAGCCCAAAATCTTTGAAGCACATATAATTGAACTTTGATTTCTGATGGGACTTGTTTCAAAGCATACTCCACATTATCAAGTTTAAAATTAAACCTAAAACCAATTGAATAACCTAGCAGCGAGAAATTGTAACCTTTTTTATCGGATAAATCTTTGTTAGCTGTTTGTTGAGCGAGTGTTTTGATTATATACTGGTCTTTGGTCGAGTAATTTTTGAATTCAACAATGACAGGAGCAAAAATGTGCCTCGTCGCATTTTCAGTTCCATCTGAAAACAACTTTGCTAGGGCTTTTCGTTCGCTTGAATTTCGTTCCATAAATTTAAACTCCTGTTTTGCGCTTCTGCAAATGTTTGAGAACCAGATAAAGGCCACCGACAGCAATGAGTTGGACGATAGCAAGCTTTGCCCACCCCTCAATTTTGTCTGTCATTTCAACTGATGTAAGGTCAAATTTCATAATTTTAGAACCGGAATGCAATCGCTTTGAGCGATAGAATGTTGTTTAGTTTTGCAATATCGGACGTACTCATATCTTTACGAATATATTCTGGCAGCGTCCACCAGACTAACCCTCCCGCCTCAGTCACATCGGCGCGTTTGCTGCCGAACGCATCAATGAGCGCGAGCATATCTGCATCATTAACAAGTTGGCCTATGATGCCAAAAATTGTTGATTCATTTGTCCCCCAACTAAACATTGCGGAATAAAGTTGTTCCGCCTTTTGCGAATACCACGCTGGCAAGAAGGTGGTAGTGACACCTTGCGACTTTAGGATGCTGATGCTGTCTTTCACGTCTTGCGTATTTTGCGCTGTGTTGCCTTTGGTAAATTTCCAGAGCATATACGCACCAATCGCGAGCAGACCTATCTGCAACATATTCCGTTCAAGAAAAGCCATCGCGTTTGATTTCTCGTTCATAACAAATAGACGTTAACCTCATACAGACCGCGCTCATCCCGATACACTGTGAGTTGCGCGTATTTGCGGGTTTGTTTTCCTTTTAGCGAGGACAGTTCCGCCGAAGATGATTTGTTTTCACCGTAATTCAGCCCACCATATATGAATTTTCGATAAAGCTCATCTGGATCTGCGAGAACTGCACGATTGGATTCAAGAATTTCAGCAGCAATATCGAGTGCTTGATCAAGCCTTTCAAGATGCACTGTCTTCATTGTCTGTCTTTTCATACAGTGTCTCCAGTTCGTGCATCGACGAGCTTGGCTACGATTGGCTTCACGCCAGCAATCTCTTGAGCTAGTTTTACGGCTGTCATCACTTTGTGGTCAACCGATTGATATGCAGGAATTGTGAGTGCTGCTGATCTCAACGTCTCAAAATTGTCAACAAGTGTCTCACCCACGATGCGAGCTTCATCGAGTGCCGTGAGGGCTGCTGCTGCCTTGGCAGCGTTGCGGCGGTTAAGATAGCCTAGCGATGTTGTTGCAAGCGCCAGCAGTCCTGTGGCGACTGTGGATGCCCACGGGAATGGTGTGACAGCGCCAAGGACTTCGATACCCCGAAACCATTCTGGTGCGATATAGTTGGATTGAAACGTGACGGCTGGAATGAACTGGCTGGTGAAATTCGTAAAGGTTACTAGGTTGGTGATGACCAAAGGCTGTGAGATGGCGATGCCGTTTGTTACGCGCACTACTTGGTTGGTAGTGACGACAGGTGCTGTGCTGACCACTGGAATCAGGTTTGTTTGCGCTGCTGCTATAGTTATGGTCTGGGAGCGTACAGGCGTAAGCGCCGAGCAGCCCACGCTCAGGATGAGACCCATCGCTGCACAAAACAGCGCAAGCACCCACACTACATAGATACACTTGCTCAATTTCATTTCTTTTTCGACTTTTTCAGAGTGTAGATTGTGATGCTAGCGGCTGCAATGATCATTAGCCAGAGGGCTGTGTTATTTAATTTAGGCGTTGTAGTTTGGGGTGGTCGATAAACTTGCGGCGTTTGCGTTTGTCGTTCGATAAAAGGCGGCGTTTCTGGCATTGGAATCGAAGGCGGTTTTTGAGCAAAGAAACTTCCGAGCGCATCCCAGAACGATTGTCCGTTGACCGCTGTCAGATTGTTTGTGGGATAAAGCACTGACTCATCTGGAGGCGGTAACGGCATTTGGAAAGTGCTGATGTATGGTGTGGATGTGGGCATCCGAATTGGTAATGAATCATACCCGATTGGCGTATAGTACTGTGATGTCGGCAAAACTACAGGCAACAATTTTTCTGGCTCAGAAATCCACTGGGCTGAGTTGAAATCGGTGTAGCTATCATCAAACACAATGGGCGAACGTAGGACAAAGTCTCCATCGGAGTCAGCATATGGGGCTAATCGAGGTAGTGTCATTTAGCATCATCTTTTTTGTTTTTACGATACACCCTGTAAGCGTTTATCGCATTTATAGCGTTGTAAATAAGCATTGCGCCTGTTGCCGCAATACCCAAAACAATGTGAGTTTCTGACAGAGTGATGAATGCAAACATCCCTAAATTTACGCTATTTACTACAATGACATCTTTCATCTCTTGATTCACAAAATTGTACGTTCTATCTCTTTACTATCAGCATTCTCCCAGCAAGTCAACGCGAGTTCTGTTTTTGGCTGTAAACAGTCTAAAAGTCCGTACGGATAGTTGATGGTCAATCCACGGTCAATCCACGGTCAATCCACGGTCAATCCACGGTCAATCCACGGTACTTTAGGTGAAGTGTTGACAACACACCCGCATCAGAACTAAAAAGAACAGCGCGGAAACATTAATATGAGCGATGTGAAAATGAAACTGACAGCGGATTACAAGGTAATCTGCCTCGAGTACGGAGGCAAACGCTGTGAGCGATTTGATAGCGGAAATCCGCTTTGGTTTATTCCCAATGCATCCAAGTCTCGCGAAATGATGCTGGACGGTATTGGTGTGTATGACCTCGAGGACGGGACAATAGTCAACGCCATCGTGTATGAAATTCTTGTCACAGGCAGCAAAAACGGTAAGCGTTTCTCGCACACAACAAAGTTTAGGCACGATTTTGAGAGTGATGTGTGGATCGATGTCGAAGAGTCACCAGCACGTTTAATGTGTGACGAAACTCTTTTTAAAATGTACGATGCAACAATAGTGCTTTCGGATATAAAAGATATTTCGGGCGAGTGTTCGCAGTTCGTCGCGTAAAAAACAAACAACAAAAAACAGGGGAACCTATGACAAAAAAACTGAAAATGGATGCCGTCGCACCCACAAATGGAACACATACATCAGCACCCGTTGCACCAGTGTTTGATGAGGAAGAATTGGAACCGTTTGAGGCATCGACACTCGAAGAAACGCTCGAGTTAAACGATGAGATGAAGATTGACGCGACAATACGGATGTTTCAAGGCGGCGGTCATCACTTCAAATTGATGCGAAAGAAATCAACTGATAGCGGATATGTTCATATGGGAAAATTTCCTGCGGATGATTTTGACATTGAGACTATTCGATTACAGTTTGGTGGCGGGAGATACAGCGCACAGGCGATTAACCCGAGAGGTCATTATGGAAGAAAGTTTGAGTTTGCGATTGATGAGATATTTCAAGGCCGTGCAGCAACTGTCACAAACACTAGCGATCCGGCAGAACTTGCTCGCGTTGTCGCTGGCATCGTTAAAAATTCAACACCTACAGACAGCAGCGCAATGGTGAATATGATGGAGAAACAATCAGAGCAGGGTAAAAATTTTATGGTCTTGATGATGCAAATGCAGGCCGAAAGCACCAAGACTATGATGGGGTTAATGACTGCTATAATGTCGAGACCTGATCCAGCGCCCCGAGTGCAGAGCGGTGGTGATTTCTCGAACGCCATCACGCCGATCTTAATTAAGATGATCGAGAGCAGCAGCCAAAAGTCAAATGGTCTTGATGTCAAAGGTCTCATCGAGCTTCGTGATTTCTTGACGCCTGATCGCGAAGAAAAAGAAGAGAAGTCTATCGGCAGCACGATTATCGATGCGCTGGTATCAGCAGCGCCAGCAGTACTCCCAATGTTTTTGCCGCATCTACAGCAGCCCAAGCAGGCTGTTCCGAGTGGCTTTCAGCAATTGCCATCAGGAGGCGTGTCGCCCATCCCTCCGACACAACCAGCAGCGGTTACTCCCTGTCCGCTCACTCCTGATGGCTCCCCTACGCCCGAGGTCAAGCCGCGACTCGAACTGATGCCTATGCTCAAGCGGGGCGCAAAGATGGAGACTGATCCAGAGAGTTACGCATTCGTGATCGCCGATATGGTGGGCGATGCCGGATACCCCGAGCTTCTGGCATTGTTGCAACGTGCAGAGTGGAAAACTCTTTTTACAGGCTTCACAGCCGTCGAAATGGAATGGGTTGCCGCTTGGCGTGAATGTGTGCTACATCTGGACGATACAGAAGAAGTCGAACCCGTTGAAGTTATAAACGTCCAACCACAAAATGCACCTCCCAATCCGAAAGATTCCGCTGGCAAATAAACCTGATAGCGTTGCCATCCTAGAGGTGCTTGAAGGGTTGCGTGAGGAATACTCACGCAACCCTGTTGTTTGGCAGACAGCACTTAAAATTGTTGGGCGCACCCGAAATAATGAGCAAATTCTGATGGCTGAACGCCTCGCGCAATACGTTCGTGAAAAGATGATCTATGTGCCAGATCCTGACACAGGAGAGTTTGTGACAGCGCCGGACATATTGATCGGACGCATCAACGATCAGGGTTATGCACAGGGTGATTGTGACGATCACGCTCTGTTGCTAAACTCATTACTCGGCGCTGTGGGCATCAAGACACGGCTTGCTGGCGTGAAGCTCCCCAACAGTTCGTTGTGGAATCATATGATCTCCCATTTCCAAATCGGTGATAAATGGTACGAGATCGACACCTGTTCCAAGCGCGGTACACGGGTAAACTTTGGCTCTTCATTGACAGTACGTTGATATGGCTTACATCGCACAAGATCTCTCAATCGAGAAACTGTTCACATACAATGACGCAGATTTAAATCTTGCGATTGAGGATATGCTTGATAGCGGTCTCTCGCCTGTTGGTCTTGCATTTATTCGTTCAAAAGCCGCTGAGAGTGCTGAAAGGAAACGTCTCTATGAGGCTGCTTATTTAACGGAATATAATAAGCTGAAAGCTTTCGTTGATGATGCTATGAGAACATCGGGTGATGTTGTAGCAGCCAAAACAGCCCTTTATGCTCTTATTGCGATAAAAGCTGGGCGCGATCATAACGAGCGGTTTAAAGCTATTGCATCTTACGTTTACCTCTGGCCTTTTCCAAACTATGATTTACAAAAACGAAAAGCTGTTGGAAGTGGAGTGCCGCTTATCTTCTCGTTTAAGTTAAACGGTGAGGTGTTAAATACCAAAGAAGAGTATGATGATTACTGGCTAAAAAACCCTGCTCTCAATTGGCCTGACATCCAACTGCCTTACGATGACATTTACGCTAACACAACTTTGCGTAAGCAGATATGGGGTATTTTTATCGATAACGCTCCAGAATACAAGCACTTCTTAAAGGCGCTCCGAGAGCTTGTTGACGCTTCAATAACGTATGAATCACCGTTCAATAATTTAACATCTCCCTATTCTGACATTAATGGAAATCCTATAATCAGATCAATATTAAGCTACAGCACTGCAACATCATATGAATCACAGAAAGCTGCTCTTGGCACATTTGCTTGGTCACACATAGCTGATGGTCTTCCGCGCCCCGAGGTGTGGAAAGTTATTGGAGGATCTAACGCTCCAGCTTTCCCTGTAGGGACAACAAATTATTTAAGAGGTTTAGGTGTTCCTGCTATGTACAGCATAGTCACACCCGAATATAGAAACACCCCTTCAGTAATTCCAAATGCTGGGACGACTTTTACACAGATGCAGTACAATTTTCCTGACTACACGTTAAATTCTTTTAAGCTTGTTATAGCAGGATATACTGAAGCCATTTATGGAGCGAATCGGCCTTGGGTTAATAAATGGAAAAACTTTGAAGCTGGGAACACGCTTTATTCTGAAGAGTTTCGCACTAATATTCCTAACAGATTTGACGATTCATACACAGGTGCTATGCCTTGGGGTGTTTATAGAAACACAACCCCCAGATTTCAAGTAACAGCTACTGTTCGTTGGTCAAATGACGATGTTAAAAATAAATTTGTAGGGTCATCTGACGACCCGTATATCCTTTTCAACTCATTGTCGCTTCTCAGAAGAATGACAAGCCTCGAGTGGTTTTACAGAGTATGGCAACCACCACCGCCTCCAGTACCTCGTCAAAAGCGTAAATGGTGGCAAGTGCTTTTGACGATCATTGCATTTATAATCCCTGTTTTTAACATAATCACGGCTCCCACAATGGCTGCGGCGATGATGGTTGTTACAAAAACCGTTGTCGCAGCAGCAGTTTCAACTCTTGTAGCAAAACAAGTTGGCGGTATTGCGGGATTGGTTCTCGGCGCTATCGCAGGAGCCGTTGCAGGAGGGATTACCGCAGATTGGGTTGGAAGTTCGATGGGTGTCTCTGCAAATACTGTTACTATCAGCTACGACTCGCTTGGACTGAACGAAGAAGTTGCTAGCTTTAATTCACTCGGCATCACATCAGCGCCCAGTTTCACCCCAGCAAACTACTCGGTATCGCCAACAGGTTTTGAGTTAACTGCGGGAGCAGGATCATATACGTCGCTAAGTGATCTTGGATTGAATGTTGGATCAGTTCCTACGGGCGTCACAACGATTGGTGACTTTTCGGGGCTGACCTCTTTGACTGATGGGAACGCATTCATAAACTCAAGTTTTGATTCTATCGTAGCAGGACAGACCAATTTTACATCTTTGGCATCATCAGTCCCAACGTCATTTTATGCTCCACAGTCCGCAGCACTTGTTGGAACAGGAATCACATCTGCATTCACACCATCGACGACTGGAACTTTAGGCACTGCGTTTTTCACCTCAGACGTTAGTCAGCTTGGAACATTGGTTGACATTCCTGTGTTTACGCAGGCCACATCTTCAACAGGTGGTTTATCAGGATTCAATATTGGAACCTCAGTTGATTACAAATCGCTCACATCAATCTCGCTCGATAACGCAGCATCTTTCGCAATTGACCCTACAACGCTCACAGGCATCAACCCGAGTTGGGTGGAAGGGCTTGGCCTCCCAACGTCGCAGCAGTTGTATGGGCAGTCATACTCACTTAGCGAGATTATGCGCGAATGGATACCCGTGAGCGATAGTCTTCAAGCATCTATTGGCAAAGGTCTAGATGCGTTGATGAACAAGTTCATCGGCGTCAGTCCAGAGTTCCTCAATCAATTGACTATGAACCCGCTGATGCAGGCGGCTCTAACGATTGCTGGAGCAACAGCCCCCCAATATGTTCGTTACGCAATAGGCGGTCTTTCTGCGATCCAAAATTATGAGGTTCTTTTAAACCCAATGGATTACAAAGCATTCCTTCCTACCGCAAAGAATATTGCGATTAATGTTGCCCCTCAGTTTAACCAAGAGATCAAGGTTGCCAGTGAAATACTTAAATATGCTCCAGAGTTATCGAACAGCGGAAATTTGTTTGATCAGATAGGTGATATCATTCTTGAAGGTGTTGAAGAAATTGGAAAGTTCGCGCTCAACGCTCCACAAATTGCAATCAAAGGGATGCAGTACGCTGCTGAACATCTCAACGAAGTTCCAGAATTGATTGTGAAAGGTCTTTCCTACGCTACGACCGAATTGCCGCCTTTGGTGATAGAGGGATTTGAGGAGACGGGCAAAGTGTTAATTAAAGCGCCAGAGCTAGGTTTAAAAGCTGGTTCATTTGCGATGAGGAATGCAGCGCCCATTGTCATCGAAGGTTTTGAAGAGACGGGCAAAGTGTTAATCAAAACGCCCGAATTGGCTGTTAAAGGGATGACTTTTATTGTCGATAAAGGAACACCGCTTGTTTTGGAGGGGCTTGAAGAATCAGGCAAAGCAATCCTCGAGGTTCCACAATTGATCGTTAAAGGATCATCGTTTGTTATTGAAAAGAGCGGAGATCTTATTATCGATGGGATAGAAAATACCGCATCTTTACTTACCCGTTTGCCTGAGTTTGTGATCGATGGGTTTGAAAACATTGGATCATTTGATCTCGGATCATTTGATCTCGGATCAATAGGAACTAATATGACACTTGCGACACCTACATCATCGTTCGTACCGATATCGACGGTCACAGGAACACAGACAATCTACACAAATGAACTGCAACTCACAACACAATCAACAGCGTCTGGCGAACAAATTATACACTTGCCAGCGCGTGAGATTGAGAGTAATCCTTTGCCAGCATTAATTATTGGCGGCATTGTGGTAGCCGCCGTCGCTGTGGCAACTCGTAAACGCTGATGAACTCATATTCTAATTGCTGCGAAGGATATTCCGGCTTTTTTGATGAACTGAAAAATATTTTCAGCACAGCGGCTCCGATTGTCGGCGGTGTTGCGGGTCTTACCAAAGGATATGAGACTGGCGGCTTCACGGGCGCCATCACTGGGGGTCTTTCCGGCGTAACAGCAGGGTTTAACAGCAGCAAGCCGCAGGTCATCCCGCAATACGTCTACACGCCTACAGGTGTTCCTATGCTTGTCAGTGGTCAGGGCTACACTGACTCGTTGCTTGGCACACCGCAGCAGCAGTTGTCGAATTTTTACAACACGCAAGGAAACGCTTTTTCGCTACCTACTTCACTACCCACTTACGTTTATCAACAGCCTCCTCCAACATCGACTTCTGCCACCTTTTTGGGGATGTCTGAAAAAACAGCTTTGGCAGCAGGACTTGGTATTGTAGCCCTCCTCGGTTTAATATTCTTAACCAGAAAATAATATGGCAATCATAACTAAATCCTACGGCGCTCCTATTTTCGACGAAACACAGTTGACGAATCTTTTTAATCAGATCAGTCAGCTTGAAGTTCAAGAGGTTGCTGAATCTGATACGATGTACACCGCCGCGCTGAACACAGCGACAGCGTCTCGTCTCGCTTCGCAGACGGCTAAAGCGACTGCGACCTTTGACTCGATCAAGGTGCGATCACAGCAGCTTGTTGATGCTGTCACCACCAAATCGGCTAACTCCAACGCGATCATTGAAGCGTATCCCGCCTTTTTTACACAATTGCTTCGCAACTTTTTCTACACTGACGCTACCGCGACCAGTGCTGCGAGGGCGCTTACCGTCATCAGCAACTTTTCACTGTTTCCCTCTGGCGCTGATCGATACCCTGCCACAAGCAACACTGCGCGAGCGTTGTACAAATCGCTGGCGACATTGTTTGCCAATCTCACTTACCCACAGGTTTACGCAGCTTTGTATCCGAAGGGATAATTTATGGCTATCATAGGTAAAAGTTGTTCAGGTTATTCGGGTTATTTAATTGATGCGACACAACTGGCTAACTTAACTTCAGTCGTTGGTGATGTGGAACGATACGCATCGAGCGAACTACAATCTCGCCAATTTGTTGACAAGCTCAAAAACAGTATTACGCTGGCAGCAAACGCTGACGGCGCTGGCGATGCGGGGAATGCGCTTCTGGACAATATGCTCGAGATGTTGCGGCTGACAAAGGTTAGCTCTACGGACATTGCCTCGGTGACAAACGCCTTAACAGTGCTTCGCAGATACCTCGACAACAATTCCTATCCTTACGCGCAAAAGAATGCCCGAGGGATTGTGAAAGGGCTTGGAACTACACTTAACCAGATCACCTACGATATGATGTACAGCGGTATGAACACTTAATAAAATTATGCAACAAGTTCTAGATGACTTATTCAAAATGCTCAATCAAGGCTTGGCCGCTGTAAACGCCGCTAAGACTAGTGAGAGCGGCACGCCTACTGGCGTTACTGCTGTGGCGCGACCTGTCACGCAAAGCAGCACCCCGTGGAACCTTATCGGTGGTTTGGCCGTTGGAGGCTTGATCTTGTATTTCGTGATGAAACGCCGATAATGAATGTAGGAATCATCATTGAGCGCGTTCCAGCATCACCAGATAGCACGCTGCTACCTGATATTGAAGAGCGTCAGGGTCGAGCAATCTTTGATCAGCTTAAAAGCGATCTCAAAAAGCTCAACACAGCGGATGGACAAATGGCCGAGCGCGACCTCATCATTTTGGTCGAGCGAGTGTTTCGATATGTAGGGCAAGAATATCTCGCGTCCGAATATTCGGATGCGATGCAGTTCCTTCTGAAATGGCAAGTTGAGCGGCAGTATGTGTGGCCTAGAACCTTTCAATATACGGATGAGGTGATGCTCAATCTTGGCTGGGATATGATGAAGCACAACGAGGCTCGCGAGATCATCAACGCTTTGGTTGCCATTATGAACGAGATTGAACTGCAAGACTTGTTCAACGCTCGTCTGGATTATCGATACATTTTTAATTGATGAAGATGGATAATACAACCACTATTGATATTGATGATGATGGGGAGCCGACAGGGACGACCACAGTGTCGCCTGCTGCTGCGATGGCTAGCACTATTTCGCAGCCAGTGCGTGTTAATATGCAGACAACCGTACAGTCACCATTCTTTTGGATCGTTGTCGGAGCGGGGCTAGCCGCTCTCGGATATTGGTTTGTAAAACGCAAAATTCAATAATTTATTAATTTCCGTTGACAATAAAACCCTAGTGAACTATTAAAGGAAAAGTTATGCGAGAACTCGTACTATTAAATCCACGCCGTAAGAAGTCCCGCCGTATGAAAGTCCGGCGCAATGGAAAGCGTCGTTCGATGCCTCCTCGCAATAAGGATGGCTCTTTCCGTAAACGTAAACGCAAAGTCCGGCGTAATACGCCATTTGCTGCAATTAAGACATCAACCCCCAAATCCACTATGGCTAAAAAATCTGGCGGCAAGAAACGTCGCCGCAGCGGTTCTCGTATCACTAAAGCTGGCGCTTCTGGTTCCAAATTTGTAATTCGCGGGCGTCGTATGACAGTTCGTCGCAACCCGTCTGGCGGAATGCTTGCTGGTCTTAAAAACATCATCAGCAGAGACAATTTGCATTTGGCTGGCGGCGTCATTGGCGCTAACGTGGTAAACAAGTTTGTGATGAAAAGCTTTGGGACTTCACTCCCAATGTCATCTAACCCTTACGCCAATGTTGCTTACAGAGTGTTGATCCCCGCGCTCGCATCGATGGCCGTTCGCCGCTTCTCGTCGAAGCTCGCGGATGGTATGGTTATCGGTGGTGTGGTTGCTGGCGTTCAAGGACTCATTACCCAGTTTATGCCGACGCTAGGGGCATACCAAGCGTATGTGGACGCAGCACCGTATCCTCAAATGGACTATCCAACGGGTAGCATAATGACACCAGTCACAGGCAGTATCGATAGCGGTTCCCGTATGAATAGCTCTGTCAGTGGGTTCTCGGGTATTTACGAATCTCCCAACCCGTTCAATAATGACGCTTGGAGCAACTAATCACCAACTGATCTAATTATATGGCTACAAATTACAAAGATAGTTCTGCCTTCATATCGTTCCTTCAAGGGACGCCTTATCGCGAGGTAATCCGCAAACAGTTTTACTCCTACGTCAACTATCCGCTCGCGGGTGCTAGCACGCTGAATTTCTTCGGCGATGCGCTCTCTGCGAGTGTGAACGCACAGCTCACAAATATGCCAAAAGCGAATTCGTTCGCTGATTCGTATTTTTTGGTCAAGAGCCTTCGGACAGCGTGGTTCATTAACAACTCTGAACTGTCATCCTTCAACGGTACGGATGCTGAGACGGTTGCGAGCGACTGGATTGCAGGATTCCCTCAAGCGGGTTACCTCGATTTCAGCATCGGATCGCGGACGTTCCTTCAGATTCCCAAGCCGTTCCTCTTCGCGGCGGGTAGCGATGATACTGACGAGGTGACCAGCGGAACTAGTGCTGTGTCGCCTGCGCTTGGCGACAACAAGCCGTTCGCGATGGGTAAAGCGTGCGCTCAGTTCCTGATTGACCCTGCAATTGCAATTGAGCCTGATGCGAATTTCAGCATCAGCATTAACTATCCGAGCGGCTCGATCCCCGTTATCGCAACGGGTATCGTCACCGCAGCCGCTGGCGCTAATCCGCTGTATGTCGGCATCGAACTCGACGGCATTTGGGCGCGGAAGTTGCAGTAAACAATTCTCAACCAAACACGATAAATATATGGATTCTAACATTCAATGGAAACGATTCCCGCTTTACGATTATGTGCGCTATCCAGTAGCGGGAACGACTTCGCTGTCGTTCTACAATGTGCCGTTGGGCGGCACTGATCCTGTCTCGAGCCTCGCCAAAACTCTCGAGCAGACAAACGTCCAGAAATCGTCCCAGCTTGGATACCCGTTTGTTATCCACCAGTTCCGGCTCGATATGCGGTTGCTCCCGAAAGCGCGTCAACACGCCACTGTTCTCGCTCTGACCGATTATGTCTGGGACGATATTGGTGATGTCGCTGAAGAACTCGAAAACCTACTCGGTCAAGGCGTTCTAAACTTCAAGATTGGTCAGAAGACCTATTATGATGTGAACAAGCCGTTCCGCTATTGCCCTGCGGGTTTCGGCGTGAGCATCACGTCCGAAGCGGGCGCTGCTGACACTGTTCACGTTCAAGCCCCTGCGAGTAAACCTTACGCGCTCACGCCTGCACAATATATTTCCCCTGATCAAGTGATCACGGTGAGCGTTGATTTCTCGAACGCCACTAGCCCTGCTCTAACAGGTCTCATCGCGAGCCAAGATGCTCGTCTCGAAGTGGGACTTATTCTGGACGGGTACGCTGGTTTCGCGGTGCAATAACTAAATTATTATGGCAAACGAATCAGAAGCAGTTCCGTTCGATTACGTCATTGTATCGAGTTCAATTGCGGCAAGCGGATCGTCGCAGCAGACGCTGACGCTCGCACCTGATAGCACGTTCGAGTGGCACGTTCTCGAAGGCCGCAGCACTCTCGATGCTGCGACTACGATTAACCCAAACAACTTCTCGTTGCAGATGACCATCCAGTCAACGGGTCGTCAAATGAGCAATCTGCGTGTGCCGCAAGCGTTGATGGCTGCTACAGCACAGCATCAAACGATGATGCGTCGTCCGATGATTCTAGCGCCGAACTCGGTGTTGTTGTTCGACATCTTAAACCTTGACTCTAGTAATGCGAATACCATCACCATCGTGTTGCGGGGGTATAAGATGTTGACTCGTTAATCGTCCCATCACCCAAACGGTTGCATCCGTAAATGGGTGCAACCGTTTTAAGTTTATGTCGAACATCCAAAGCGTCACGTTCTCGGTTAGCACCACAGGCGACCTTGTCAACAGACAGTTCCCGCAGGCGCTAATCACTTCGACCTACGTCACCGAGATCCCGATTGCTGTGCTTGGATGTCAGCTTGCTTCGAGTTCCCTAAATCCTGTTGCCGCTGGTATTGTTGGAGTCTATGCAGGCAAAGCCGTCTCTAACACCACAACCATTAGAGTTGATGGAAGCTCAGATGTGTGGTTATCGCATATTTATCACCAGAACGCATCGAGCGTATCACAAACGAGTGCAACCGGATTCGGCGATGTCAACCTGATGTTGCTCGACTCCCAGATGGGTATGTCGATCTACCTATCCACGCCAAACGATGTGACAGCACTTGTGTCAGCCACACTGACGATCTGGTTCGCTCCAACAAATACACAGATCGTTGGATACCAGTCTGGCGGCAACCCGTTTGTAGCAATCGCAAATCCGTTCTTCAAGTAAAGCCGTATGAATTTTAGATCGCCGGAACTGCAATTACGCAGGGCGATTGAAGTACGTCTGGCCGAGCCTACTCCTCCTCCGCCACCGCCACCGCCTGAGCCTGTAGGCATCGAGTACTGGCATTGCTATTCCTATCCTGAGTTCATCAGACATCTCGACCCTGTGACACGGCAGTGGATCATAGACGAAATAATCATCCACAAGGAATGGTTTCGGTATGGTACACTGCCTTGGGATGCTAACGATCCGTTTGATGTCAAAGTCAAGAAGTCGAGATACCGCAGGATGTTTTACATCCGAGGCTGCGACCCCGAGCAAATTCTCGCATACCTCACCAAAGTTTCTAGGTATAATCTACGCCCCACAGCACCCAATCCCGTACTACCACCCATTCGGTATCTGCCGACACCGCCAAAGCCACCGCCCACACCTAGAGCGCCGACACCGCCGCTTCCGAATTACGTCAACATTTTTAGGCAATGGCTTGCCCGTGTCCGCCGCGCTCGCGTTCAGCTAAAGAAATATTTGTCTCCATCATCGTCATCAGGGTTTTCAACACCGTATATTGGGACACCAAGCCCCACACCATTCCCGCCAGTGGGTGCTACCTATCGCTACGGGTATATGGATATGAATGGTCTTTGTGAACTAAACCCGCTAAACGGTTACGATGAAGTGCTTCCCACTGTAATTAACACACAGAGTCCTCTTCTGAAAGGTCAGTGGTTGTACGAGCAGGATTCCAGAATTGCTGTGGTGTATCAAGGAAACGTCCTAGTGTATAGTCTCAATTTTATAAGTCCACCGTTGCTAGTGAACACTTGGCCGTTGCCAGATAATGCTGCTTCGGGAGGGCGTTTAGGATTTTACGACCCAAATTCTAACTGTGCGTGTGCAGTTTACATTTCTCTTTCAACACCCACAGGTACTAATTACGGAACCGTAAATGTCAATACGGGCGCGACTACAGCCACTTTTTATGCGCTACCAAGCACCACCAACAATGGTGTCTCGCTTATATTTGCTCAAGCATCTGAAAGATGTTCCCCTACTAATAACTTTTTCGCGACCATCTCGTCTATGTTTTGGAATGGTGGTCCAGTTAGTGTGTGGCGCGTTTGCAAACACTCAAAAGCTACTGGTGCATTGCTGGGTGATTCTGGTAACGACCCGTTGACGGATGATTGGAAAGTTTTAAATTATTCGTTGGTGTACGTCGCTGACCGCGAAGAATATATTGCGTGTGGGCGTTCAGCCCCATTCCCCGCTACATTGGGATTCAACGTGTTCAACTCAAGTCTGGCACTCATCCAAAGCATACCTATCGGTGAAATCAGCCTTGCTGTGCTTGCGGGAAGTCGTAACGGTGGTGCTAGCATCTTTTTTACGCAATCAACTGTGGTAATCACGCCTTTATTAAGTGTTAGCACTTTGACCCGATATGCTCACAACGGTGTGGAGTACGTCGCAACAGCATCAGTAGTGCTATCTTCGAGCGCAGTCTCTGCTGACTGGTCAAGCACTATGAATGTCTTATGGGTTAGTCACTATATAGAGACGAAACTTTATCACGGTACGACACTTGCACTTATCGACACAGTATCGGGCTGCTGGGGTGCTAACACGCTTGCACCGGATTAGACCGCGAAAAATAAAAACCCCGTAGGCATCAACAAAAGCCTACGGGGTGCAGTACAGAACGGTGAAAGGTTACTCTTCGCGAACGCTCACGTCAAACAAATGAATCATCTTCTTGCCAGTCTTGCCCTGCGCTTCACCCGTCTTTTTAATCAGAATCGTCTTGCCGATAAACTCATTTGCATCCGGCTCCAGAGCGCGTTTGATTGTCGCAGTAATCGGGAACTTGAACTCAACACCCGCCTCGTTAACCATCAGCAATAGCTCGCTCTTGTATTCCTTCACTGGGGAGGGAACGATGGCCTTGATTTCTCCCACAACGTACGCGCCAATCGGCATCTCACGGGGCTTCACAATCTGAATCCGTAAGCTCTTGAACCCGCTCAAATCAGCTTCATCCACCTGATAAAGCTTAATTCCGCCCTGATTGACCGTCGCCACTGCCAGTGCATTTTTTGTCTTGGTTGCCATATGTTTTATCCCTTTTTTCTAACTGGTCTGATCCTGTTTTGGTTTGGTGTCTTGAGCGGTCAGACCGTTCCACTCGCAACACAAAATAGCTTATCGGATGTATGAAGAACCGTCAACTACTTTTCTTTGCAAACATCGAAATACTTTTTGGAAAATATCTGCCATCAACTATTGACTTCTTCTCGTAATCAGTCTTGTGCTTTTTGGTAACCGTTCTCCAAACGGATAATGGCCGAGAATTGAAATCGTTCAGAACTTCCCCGCTAACAGCGCGACGAGCATCATAAAATCTTGCAGACTCGCGAAACTTGTAGGGCTGAAAATAGCTTGTCTCACCAGTACGAAACATTTCAACTGCTGGAATATATTTACGTTTTCCATCATTAACCACTCTCTTTGGGACGCCCTTAACTTTTAAATGATGCCCGAACAAATACATTTTCGGAGCAATCGTGTAACACCGCTTTGCAACACCTTCCAATTTCATTTCGCCGAGTTCCCCACTCACGGGAAACGGTAGCTTGTCGTTTTCGTTGAAAAAAATAATACTGTCTGTGTCACAGTAAATCAAACTCTCAGGGTCAATCATTCGCAGATACTTTTGCAGTTCCAACCGTCCGTAGCTAGTGACGTATGCTGCGTGCAAAAAATTAACGTGATCTGGCAACGGCATCGAAATTTCAGCGAGCCGCTTCTTTCCGTATGGCACGCCCTCACCGCAGTAGCACCCCTCGGAATTGAAATCTGTATCCGCGAGATTGATACTTTTTGTAACCGTGCCGCCCATCGCAAGCTGGCCGTAACGATTGTTCATTAACAGTTTGAACATCAGTTTTTCCGCTGAGTTCTTCGCACTTTTCCTACGCTCGTAAAAATGCGTCACAAATTTTTCGTAATACTTTGCGCCATCCACTGAACCCCACGCTTCGACGAGCTTCACCAGCTTTGCCCCGTGCGCAATTGCGTTGTTAATTTCGTGGAACGTCCATTTCCCGTGCAGCCGTCCCGTTGGATAATAAATTCGGCCATCCTCGGCGCGGACAGGTAGCGGCGCGACCACCATTTTCGGCACGTCGAGCATCACCTCGGCGACACCGTAACCCACCATTGCATCGAGCCGCTCCATACCTGTCGGGTACTCGTACCGCATCACAGCCGGATAGAGCGAATTCACGTCCACATAATAAATCCGGCCTTTGCCCCCTTTTGAAAATAGTTCAACCCTGCCGCCGAAAAGTGCATCCTTCGCCAGTTCGCTGCTGCATTTCCAAGTCTCCCCACCCATCGCTTTCCAGACGCTGACCGCGAAGCTGCCAAGCGTTGCAGGGAAGGTTTCAACCCCATACTCATCCGCCATCCCTCGCGCAAAACTCATCGCCGCATAGACGATTTCGCAATCTCGGAAAATATACGCCTCGCCCTCGGAATCAAACTCCAACTTTTTTAACTCGAACGCTTCACCCAACTTTTTCAACGCCATCGGCCAGACGTTGAAAGAATCCATAAAAATGATGTTCTTCCACCGTGCGCGGATGATCCGGCTACCCACCATTTTGATATCGAAACCGTCTAGCTCGTTCCCGAATATATTGCCGAGGTCATAGCCCAAATTATGCGCGTAACAGACCGTTCCCTTTGGAAAGCTCTGAAGCCATTCTTTGAAGGATTCGCGGTTGCCTTTCGAGTGATAACGGATGCCCTCACCGCTAATCGCGGCAATTTGTGTCAACCGTTTGCCCTGACTATGCCCCTGTTTTTCGCACAACTCCTTGCTGTCATCCTCGGTATCAAAAGCGATAAAGTCTCTTTTTGCCATTCCGTTTTCCTCCCATTGTTATTTCGCCCCGTTTGACCGCTCGCGCAATCAACACCCGCATCACTGTCGCGGGATGCGTCAATACGCCCGACAACACAGCCTCCTCGACAGTGCGCCGAGCCTGTTGCTCGAACTCCATTTGCCGTGTCAATTGAACCTTTAATATACTCATACTTTTATCCTCAACGATGCAATATCCCAACAAAAGTGCGTGATTTTCACGTCCGAAAAATCGCGCTTCTCCCACAGGCTACCTTTGTCATCTGTCCAATCTTCGCGCTCGTCTGAGGTGCTGTTGTACTCAGCCCAGACGTAGGCTGCACTGCCTGTCGTCACCAGTTCTTGCTGGGATAATGCCTCGGCAAAATGAGCGTAAACAGTTTTTGACACGAAATTACGAATGCCATCCGGCGTATATTTTTGCAGCGCACGGGACTGGAAATCGATACCCGTAAACGTGTTGAACGCCTGTTTGCTACCGTCATCGAGCCGTTGCACTACCGCATCACGAATTTGCAGCACGAAGTTCACGTTGCTCCCTTTAAAATCGGTTGCCATCGCGTTTTCGAGCGTGTTAGTCACGCGCTCCACAATGGTATCCCAAGAAACTTCGCCCCCCTTTTTGGCATCGATGCACGGGTAAATTTCGCGAACAGCAGTAGGGTCATCGATAGCTTTGCTGGTGTCTCGTATCGAGTAAAGTGACCGGAATTGTGGAAGATAACTCTTTTTGTAGACGTATTTGGGGACAGCCCCAATGACTTTTATGGTTAACGGACGAGCGTAATGTGGTGAACCTTTTTCAAGAATAGGCACTATGGAACCCTCTTTATTGACGTAATACGAAAATACTTTTCTGCGGCTCGTAATACGGGCTGTGATAAACTTTTTGCCCTGTGCCGATTCCGCTTTGGTCGGCAATGCGGCGTACAAGATTTTCCCAACATCAGCCGCGCCGTACTTAGGCAACCGCTTGACCAACGTCTCCCACAGCGCAGCGTTTCGACCGCGCAACTTGCTCTGGTGACGTTTGGCCGCTGAGACACGGTGCTGCCGCGACAACTCGTTTTTGACCTCGCTAACCTGTAGAGCCTCCGCGAGCGTGACGCCCTTAGCGACATTGGTGACCTTGGTGGGTTTCGCCTTCGCCTTCGCCTTCGACTTCGCCGCGTAAGCCAAATACGCCGCACGCCCAAACGGTGATGCCTTCGCTGCCTTCGCGGTCTTCGCGGTCTTCGCTGCCTTCGCGGTCTTCGTGGCCTTCGCCGCGTAAGCCAAATACGCCGCACGCCCAAAGGGTGATGCCTTCGCTGCCTTCGCGGTCTTCGCGGTCTTCGTGGCCTTCGCGGTCTTCGCGGTCTTCGTGGCCTTCGTGGTCTTCGTGGCCTTCGTGGTCTTCGATCGCGCTGCCGCCTCGCGAGCAAGCAAGGCCGTTAGATATGGGTTCGCCATAATTTTTTAGGGTCAGAAAAATTCCGTGGAACAGAATTTCTACGCCGCCTCCCTACCGAAGTCAAACGCGCTCAATAACTATTTTCGCAATTTTGTCCGTATCGAGTGAGCGAATTTCGTTGAAAATCTGTATCGCAACGAAGTTGAAAATCAAACCTCGGTACAATTTTTGAAAAGATTTTCCATCTTTCCAAGTTATCGTGACATTTAGAGAGGTCATCTAAGTACCTTTTCTCTGAAAAACGCTCGCGCATCTTCGAGCAAGCTGTGATTTATTTTCCACGTTTTCATCTGCGCGGGATCACCAATCCAACTCAACGGACATTGCACTCCGCGAAACCAGATATCCAGCCCAGACCGAATCGGCTCGGCTGTTTTTATTAAATTTGCCTCGAAGATGCTGACCTTCCTTCCTTCCAACAACTGGATTTGATATTTTCCGCCAGCCGATTTTGGCTGCTGAATAATTATCCCATAACCGTGTTTAATTTTCGCGACACGGCGCAAATTCGCAGGCCAATCGCGAGTGAACTCCAAAGCGTAATCAAACGCTATGAGCAAACCGTCTGGCAGTGCGGTCATTTGACCCACCCCGCCGCTAGTTTTTTGCGAAGCAACGCGATGTCCTCGAATTGTTCGTGTTCGCGAGCGTGAGCATCGTCCAGTTGCTGACGGGTTGACTCCATTTGTCGTGTGATTTCTCGGACACCAACAATAGAGCCGTCACAGTGTTCGTCGAGCGAACTCCACAACGAGTGCGCCTCGTCAAATGTCAGACCGTCAATCTGACCGTGTAGTGCTGACTTTATTTGGTCAGTTGTCATAGGTCGAACCCTTCTTCCTCGAGGATTTGTTTGGCCGTTTCGAGCGGTGTCGCGCCCTCTTCGTGAGCGGAGGCGAAATCGTAATCTGGCAAATCGTGAACCGATAGTCCCGCGATTCTGATGACCGCCTTGTCAACGGCTTTGATGTAGTTTTCGAGACTCACAGCGCACCTCCCGCACGGAGGTGTGCTGTGAGCGCGTCAGCGACCGCTCGCTGGACTAAATTTAAATGCTCACGATTGTACACTGCTTCCGTGTGCTCATATATTTCGTCGGCGGTTTCTGCCGCTGCCGCCAACGCAACACGTTCCGCATCGTGAGCGACTAGCTCACGATGCTTTTTGTCAGCGTATTCCCTCGCTCGACACATCGCGGAGCAAAGCTCCAACTGTTCATTCGTTGTCTTCATATTTTTTCCAATAGATTGCGCACGGCGTAGTCAGCGTCACAGGCTGCGTCACTGGCGTCGTTGACGACGGCGACGGCAGCGGCGCGGGAGGCGAGGGTTGTGGGGCTAGGGTCATCGACATATTGGGCGCACGCCTCTACATATGCGGCGCGGGCGTCGTTATGGGCGTGGAACGCGGCGGTGTCGGCAGCGACGGTCGCCATCACGTCGGCGTAGGTGGCGACCGCCGCCGTGTAGACGTCACGGGCTGCGGTTACGGCGGACGCTGATGGATGAGCCATATCCATACAGTCTGCCAAAGCGGCAGTGTACCCTGCGTGTTCGTCCGAGAGGTCATCTCCGCGCCCTGCGAACGCAACCGCCAACCGCTCCTCGCGAGGCCAGTAGGCTAGCACCACACCAACCTCGCCGACTTCCCAATTGGAGTTTGCGCTCGTCATAACGACTTTGCGCCCAACTAGCAGTGTGCTTGTTTCCGCATTTGTTTTCATATGTCCCTTTCATTCCGTATCCGGCGGCATCCCTGTCCCAACCGTGGAGCGTCTCGCGGTGCGCTCCTGACCTGCCATCAGAGTACAGCACCTAACCCAACACGTCGAATAATATCTTCCGCACTTTGAAAGATTTATTCCGTAAAAATCGTTGACAGTACCAACGGATCGTATGTGGAAAGATGGAGGGACGCGGAGGCAGTGCGGGGGAGATGCGGTGGTATGTGGTCGTATCTGGGGTGGCGACCCCCCCCA
>Ga0208942_1000272_pt1 | contig 22775 bp, 25 predicted proteins | sample GreLakmeSU08MSRF_FD_187704 | JGI IMG/M metagenome (GOLD analysis project Ga0208942, IMG submission 187704) | Freshwater lentic microbial communities from great Laurentian Lakes, MI, USA - Great Lakes metaG SU08MSRF (SPAdes) | ecosystem: Environmental > Aquatic > Freshwater > Lake | place: Great... | reverse complement strand
AATCCAGTTGTTCCTGAAGCAAGTTTAGCAGAAGTTACTGTACCATCGCTAGGAGTACCTATTGCAAGTACATCACCTAATACTAAAATAAAATCTATTGAATCTGCAGATGTTAAAGCAGAATCAAATACTATTGTTGAACCTGATATTGTATAAGCTGAAGTTGGCGATTGAATAACACCATTTAAAGATACGATACAGTTGTTTGCAGTTTGTGGATAGTACGCAACTCCACCATTTAATAAATTGTATGTAGCTGTAGCAGATGTAACTATAGCATCTAGCTTTACAAAATTTCCTACAACTGGTTGTTTGCCGATATAAGCCATCTATTTTGGATATTTCTGTTTAACTGCGTTGATGGCTTGTTGCCATTTATTAGTACCATTAATCTTATCCCAATATTGCATATCAAGTTGATCTTGTATTGATGGATAGTCTTTGGCTCTATCTCTTTGGTATTGTTTAGAATTATATTCTGTAATTAGTTCTTGTTGCTTAGCAAGAATTTCATTTGCAGGAATTGGTGTAGTTCCTTCTAACCATTCAATTTGATTAATATTATTACCAGATACAGATACAATTGCTTTTGGATTTATTGTTAAAATTGATTTAATTATTGTTGTCATATTATGCTGCTATTTCAAATGCTGTTATTGATGCTAATGTGTCATTATTCATATAAGCCAGTCCACCATTATCACTTCTAAAACGTATTTGATATGTTGTTGCAGAAGTTGTGCTTGGAGAATCTAAATAAGAAAAGGCAGAAGAATTCCAATCTGGTCTATTTTCAGTAAAACCATTTTGTGTTCCAGCACCTATATTTGTAGAACCTCTAAAAATTGTTAAATGAACTGCACCTGCTGTTACTCCATAAGAAACAGTTGTACATAATAAAAATACTTTATTAGAAGCTGAAGCAGGAGTTATTGTAACTGATAATGTATTTGAAGCTGTAACAAAAGATGTTGATGTTGTGCTTCTTTGTGTGGCATCAGTAGCAGTTACAACTTGTAACACTTTACCAACACCAGTTAATTTAGTTCCAGCTATAGCAGCACTAGCATTAATATCGGCATTAACTATTGTGCCATCAGTTATTCCTAGTGATTGTATTTTTGTTAGTGGCATTATTATCCTATTATACTTTTAATCTCAGCATCATTTAAACCTAATGCTTTAAGTTTGTTTAGTGCTGATTGTTTGTTAGCTAATTCTGTAGCAAGTTTTTCTTCTCTAATAACTTTATCTGCTTCAGCTTGAATAGCATCTATTTCTCTTTGTGCTATATCTTCAGCAGTTAAATCATATTCAATATTATTAATAATCTTTTTCATTTTATTCCATATAATTTAAAGTTACCTCTAGCAATGTTTCCACTACTAAAATAAAAAGAAATTCCTGACAAAGCTGTTGTTGCATCATTTAATATACCAATATTTTGTGTAATAACATGATTTCCACTTGTACTATTTAATGTATAGCCTCTCATCTGTGTAACTTTATAAGTATCAGTATCTAATGGAGAGTGAATATCTAAAATCATAACCATTCCATAAGATGAATTGTTATTTATTGATTCGTTATGACTAAATGTTTCTAATGCAGTTTGAGCAGAAGCATAAGAACCATAAGTTCTAGCAGTTTGAACTCCAGTTGTTGCACTATCTGACCAGTTCATTAAAGTTAAATAATTTGATGCAGTAACATCAGCATTACTTCTTCTGTATCTTGCATGAAATTTTACAGTATTAGTTGCTGGTACCATATTAGAAATAATTATTTGATAATTTTTATAAGTAGATGAATAATAACCATCAAAACTTACTGAAGCAGAAGCTGAAGCAGTTGTTGTGGCAAGTAAAACAAAATCAGAAGATACAGCAGTATAAGCACCATCACCTCTTAAAAAAGTAGTAGCATCAGCAGTTCCTGTTGTAGATAATTTTGATAATGCTATTGCTGAAGATGAGTTAATGTCTGCATTGACAATAGTACCATCTACAATCTTTGCAGATGTTATAATACCATCAGCTATATCCGCAGAAGTTAAAGGTACTGCAGAAGGTTTATTTCCTATGAAAGGCATTTAATTTTCCTATGTTGAAATATCGTCAACAACACTTACAATCGCATCTATAGAAGATGCTGTGTTGCTTATAACAAATAATCTGTCGCCAGATTGTACTACAAACTTTGCTCCACCATCTAAAACCTGTAATGATGAACCTGCTGGTATTGTTACGTCTTTAATCATGTAATAATTTAAACTAGAATTAGTAATATATACGCTTGCAATAATTGAAGTTGCCACAACGTTTGCTAAATTAATTCCAACTATTGTATCGTAAGTATCAAAGTTAACTCCGTCTGGAATATCAACTGCTGTCGTTCCTATATTTCGTTCTAAGTATCGTCTAAAGTTTTGTGCCATTTTTTTTTATTGTTAGTTGTTATTTAAAGAGCAACAGCCATCGCTATTGCAAATCCATTAGTTGCTAATCCTGATGAGCTTATTGCTGCTGTTTGCCAGGCTGTTCCTGAATAAACCTGTAATGTGTTTGTGCCTGTATTAAAATATAGATCACCAGCAGATATAGGATTACCATTAAGATCAAGTGTTGGATTAGTTGCAGAAGATCCTAAATAGATTGCTTCAAAGCTATCTAATAAACCTAAAGCAGAAGCAGCAGAAGCTGCGGCGGCAGTAGCTGAAGTTGAAGCATTACTAGCTTGTGTTGTTGCTGTACTAGCTGATGTTGCTGCATTCGTTGCTTGAGTTGTTGCTGTACTTGCAGACGCTGAAGCAGCACTTGCTTGTGTCGTTGCAGTAGATGCAGAGGCTGCAGCTGCTGTTGCAGATGTAGAAGCATTTGATGCTTGAGTAGTAGCTGTTGTCGCTGAAGCTGTAGCACTCGTTGCAGAAGCTGTTGCACTTGTAGCACTTGTTGCAGCATTAGTTGCACTCGTTCCAGCATTAGTTGCAGAAGTTGCTGCGTTAGTTGCCTGAGTAGTTGCTGTTGAAGCAGATGCTGCAGAAGCAGTTGCACTTGTAGAAGCATTTGATGCTGATGTAGATGCGTTACTTGCTTGAGTGGTAGCAGTTGCTGCACTTGCAGCGGCAGCAGTAGCACTAGCAGCTGCGGCGGCAGCTGAAGTTGTTGCAGAAGCTGCATCAACAATTAAAGTATAATAAGCTGAATTGGCGTTTGTAGTTAATGGCTGCGCACCTGATGAAGTGTGAGCTGTATTAACAATAAAAATATTATTTGTTGAAGTATCTTTTACTAAATCTCTACCAGCATAAGAAGTAGCTGTGGCCCAATTGCCTTGGTATGTTCCAAGTTCTTGAGTAACTGATATTTCTCCATTAGCATCAAAAGCTAAAATTTTATCAGCACGATCTGCGGCGGCTACAGTAAATTCCGTAGACGTCATTGTATTTGTTTTAGATAATTTTATAGATCGAGTAATCTGCTCTTGTAACTCTTGTGCAATAGAAGTTAATTTATCGTATGCTGTTTCAATACTGTTTGCAGGTAGTGGATCGTTTTCAATTAAATCTAATTCTTGTGTTTGTGGTGTAGCTCTTCTTAATATTATTGTTTGTACAGCTGTTGGAATATTACCTATTGTAAAAGTAATTGTACCACCCCCAGCATTATCAACTCCTGATACTGTATAATGAGTTGTTTTTGTTTTAATAGTTTCAGTACCAGTTGCGGATCTTATTATAACCTGGATGTCATCATCATCAGTTATTTTAAATGTATATGTAAAAGCTGATGTTGTACCGTTACCTGAGTAACTATCTTTAATTGTAGTTGTGGATATTGTCATTTTTTTTTATTCTGTAAATATATCTTGAAATAAATTCTCAGGTACTGGTTGACCTTTAAATTTCTCTAATGCTTCTTTGTCTAATAATTCTAAAAGCCTTGGTTTAATATTTTCCTGAACTCCAGGATCTGCAAACATCTCTTTACTTGCCTGTTGTCTTGATACATTTATTACGTTCTGAATAGCTGCACCTTGTTCTGCAACATTTAAAGATTGATAATTTGCATCTTCAAATAATGTTGTAAATTGTTCTTTAGTAATTTCTCCTGATCTCTTTTGTAAAAAAGAAATTTCATCACTTTGGTATGGTAAGTTTACTGAATAGGCTCCAACGTTAAATTGTCGAGATGGTTTAATCGGAGTTACTTCAGGATTTACTCTTAAAAATTCTGCACGAATATTATCTAATTTAATTTCACTTCTAGCAAACGGATAGTTTTTTGTTTTAAATACTGGATCACCAAATAAATCATATTTATTATTTAGATTTGCATCGTATAAATTCTTTTGTATGTACTCATCTAAATCAATTGCTAATTTTTTATAACCATCACCAGAAGGATTAAACATTGTTCCTGGTCTTGCAATTGCTGGTACAAAAGATGAAGCATAATTTGCACCCCAAACTTTTACAAATTTTCCAAAATCGTAATTAGATGATTTTTGATAGTCATCTACAAATTTACCAACACCAGCCATATAAGTACTGTCTGTTAAATTTTCCCCCATCGCAGCTGTAAATTCTAAAAGGTAACCAAGATAATTTTCAATTTGTCCGCTATCATCATTAGCCATTAACTTTCCAATTCTACCAAGATCTGCAGCTATAGAAATTCCTTGTGAAATAGGATCTAAGCCAGCATAAGAAAATTGAGTAACACCGTCTTTAGTTGGAACTCTAACTGTCTTACTTTGTAAGTTTAAACTTTCTTTAGTTAATCCTTTGCCTCTGTCAGATAAATCTGGATCTGAACCTGCAACATAACCATTGTAACCAAGTGTGGCAAACGTTGCATAGAACATAGAACCAAGAGCCATCTTTGCTTTTGCCATGTCTGCTCTTGCTCCGCCTGCAGCTAAATCTTCTCTGTATTTTTTTAAAAAAATATAATTAATACCAGGCGTTCTTTCTAAACCAAAGGTTAGAATATTTGTTGGTGTTTGAATAAATGGTAAATAATAATTTGTTATGAAATCAAGATCTGGAGTTCCAGCTTTTGCTTTTATTAACCAGTTACCAACATCTGAAATTCGATCGTTCTTATCTTTTAATTTTGTTTGAAACGTAACATACAAAGCGCTTTGATAAGCAGACTTTGTTGCATCTTCACTTGGATTTGCAATTCTGTTTGCAAGGAATGTAGAAGCTGTATCAACATCTGATTTTAAAACACCTTGCTCAATTGCCTGCATTGTTTCTCTGTAGGCTTGTGCATATATCTCTTCACGAAAAGCTAAATTTTTAAAATAATTATCTGTAACTGAAAGTAATTTAGTTGGTATTCGATCAAGTGTTGCAATCTTTCCTAAAATGTCTACCGCTTTACCAATACCTTCGTTTTCAATACCAAAGTTTGTAGCAGTAAATTTTCCTATATTTTGTGTATCAAACTTATCGCCTTGTAACTGATTTGGTATTTCTAAATTTTTTACGTTCTTAATTTTATCAAAAAAAGAAGAGCCAGGAGTATTAAGTGTTTTACCTATTGCGGCCCACATCTCTTCACGAGCCATCTGCTTACCATAGGCAGCCGCCACATCTTCAAATTGTGAAATGCCTCCTTCAGATCTAAAATAGCGTGATGCTATTTTTCTCTCTAAAGAATTAATACCTTGTGTTAAATAGTTGCCAGCAGTATTTTTTATATGCGAAACTGGATTGGATAAAATTACATTTAAAAAGGTTTCACCAATTGCTTCTGATGTTGCTGTTAAAACACTTTTAGAGTTGTCTACAAATTCTATTTTTTGATTTACGTTTCCTTGTAAATATAATTTTGCAAGATTTCTTGTTTGTTCTTCTCCGCCAAGATCTTCTAATAATCTTATTTTGTTTAACTCATCTAAAGTTAAATTAGTAAATTGTGTATCTCGTGGTTTATATTTAAACTGATTTAATGCTCTGGCAGTTTCGGTTTGAACACCTTTTAAAATTAATTGATACTGGCCCATCAAAGCATAATGTTGCTTGTAAGCTAGTAGTGCATCTGTTCCACCATTAACGGCAGCTTCTGCAAGTGTGTTTAATTTTTTATGACCTGCTACAAATATTTCACGAGCTGCTAATATCTGTCCATCATTTAAAGTTGAGCCTGGTCTTAGTCTTAGAAAATTGCTAATAAATTTATCTTGGTCTTGTCCAAGTAGATCCGCAAGTTCTTGCGTTTCTTTTTTTGTTCTTACTCCACCTTTACCAGCTTCAAATTGTTTAAAATATTTTTTGGAAATCTGATCTATAAATAAAAGATAATCGCCTTCGTCATTAAACTTATCAATATTAAAATCATCTAATACTGTTTTAGTTGCACCTGTGCTTTTTAATTTATAAATTTCATCAATAGATTTTTTAGCATCAGCATCAGATACTTTAATTTTTGTATCTAAATCATCTGTACGTTTAACGTTATCTACTAATCCAGGCTGTTTTTCTTTTACAGCTTTTGGCGCACCAATAGGTGTAACTGGTTGGCGTTGTACTTTTTGATTTCCTTTATCAGCTATGGTCTTTAATTTTGTTTGTGCCTGTTCAAGTAATTCAGTAGTAAATTGTTTTGTAATTTTTATAGCCATTTTGTAATTTTAATAATTTGGAAAACAAATATGCGAGGATATTTATTTCTTACTGGTTTTTTGTCGGTTCCGAAATAGTATTGTTTCTCATACTGTCTGACACAGCTTTAGCTCCACCTGCACCTGTAAGCGCTGGCAAGACTACATTAAATAAAGGTTGTGATTTATCCTGTACTGATCGTTTCATTTCAGGAGTTATTTTTAATATTGTTACAGGCATACTATCTCTTCTAGTTCCTTGTTCCGCAACTTCTTTTGTAAGATCAATCACATCTTCGTAAACTGGAGCGTTCCATTTTTTTGCATATTTTTTTAAATAGCTTGGAATAACCTTGTCATAAAATTCAACTCTGCCAGCGCCTTTTGTATTTTCTGTTGGTAATATTTCAACTTTTCTTTTAGGAGTAAAAACTGCAACATCCATATCTGGAAAACTTGTAGTTTCAGTTCTAAATCCTCTAGCTTCTTTGCGATTTTCTGGTGATAATCTTTTTTCTAAAAAATTTTTAAGATCTACTATTTCATCATCTTGAAAATATTTTTTAAGTTCATCTATATTATTAACAAATTTTTCTTCACCTTTAGAAAAAACTAATTGAATTGAATTGTTTGCTACATCGCCATCTCTTGCTCTAGTTATTGAAACATTTCTAACACTATCAAGCATATTATATCTTCTTAAAGTAACTACACTTTTTGGAAATGAAATTGCATCAAAACCATTATCAGCTGCATGACGTATTAATCTTCTAGTTACTAATTCATGCCAAGTATTTTTAAATGGAAAGTCTTTTAAAGACTGTTCTGTAAGATCAAAATCATCCATTGTTTTTTTTGGTTTGGCAAAAACAAAATCACCAGCTTGCATTTGATTTATAAGATCAGATTGTAATTCCTCAACACTTAATATTTTTTGACCTTTTACATCTCTGGTTTTAAATCTTACATGAGCTATTTCATTTTTCTGTCCAAAATGCGCTCCTGGTGAAGTGTAAGGCATTGTAGTTTTGCTTCTACCAACAACATCAGTACCAATTGAATTTTGCATTTCTACAGGTAAATTACTTTTTCCTTGCTGATTAACTGTTAAAACTAATTCTGTGTAATCTCTTCCGCCAGGTTCTGTAAAAGTTTTAAATCTTGTACCGCCTGCACTTCTTGCGGCTGCTCTGTATTCTCTTTCAATTAAATATTTTTCAATTTCTATAGGCTCAAAATAAATTATTCTGACTTTTTCAAATCGATCAGAAGTTAATAACATCTCAGCAGTCTTTGTATCTGTGTACTTATCTATATTAGATACTTTGTCAAAAAGTTTATGTAATACAAAACTTTCAGATCCATCTTCAAGAGTTTCTTTATACTTATCTATAAATGATGGTTGTGTTTTATCTGATAAAGGTACATACGAAGTTTCAAAAAAATCATTTGCAAACCGAGTTCTTGATGTTTCAGTTGGTAATTTTGTAGCATTAATAACTTGTAACATGATCCCATCTGTTTGATTAAAATCTAACATTCGAGTAACGCTACTTTTTTGGAAACCTTCGTTAAAACCAAATTCTTGGTATTTTATTGGATAAGTATCATAACCTATAAAGCTAGTGTCGCCTGTTGATAAATCACGAAATTTTGTTTCAAATTCTGATTTTCTTTTTTCAAAATCTTTATTTAATTTTAATTCACCACCTAATTTTACTTCATTAACATCAATTCTGTTGGCTTGAATAAAATCTGCTAATTCTTGTTTATCAATAAATTTTTGATTAGATTTTGTTTTTAAGAAATCATCCAATCCAATCCATTTTAATTCTTGCTGAGTTACACCTAAAGTATTTTTTATAATTCCTGAAATTTGTTCAACAGGTGCTTTGTTTGGAATTTTCTCTATTGCATCAATGACTGTTGATTTAAAAATAGGAGCAAGTTCATTAGCTCCTTTTACTATCAACGGATTGGCCATAGCCGCTCCGCTAAACTCCTTTTTTATTGCACCGCCGATCTCAGTTAGTTTATTTCCAAACTGATCGATACCGCCTTTAATCGTGTCCATCAACGACTGATCTTGATTTTGCATATCAACATTTTGATCCTCTTCAGGATTTAAAATAGTTTGATTTGTTACTTCACCAATAGCAGTTGCAGATCCTGTAGCAACGGCTGCTCCTGGTGTTGCTTTATTAAATGCTGGTACATTTTTTTTTAAAAATAATGCTGTATTAATTATTGGTCCTACAAATGCTGCAAGTCCAGTTCCTTCAAATGATTGGTAGGCTCGATCAAATACTTCACCTTCTGGTGTGTTTGGTAAAGCGTTAAAATATGTTTTTAATCCTTGGATAGCTGCGCTATCAAAAAATAAACTGCTTTCATCAGTCTTTGGATCAAATGCAATACCTGAAGATAATCCTACTGATAAAGGAATAGCGTAAGTTGCAGGTAAACCAATTTTATTTAAAGCCTTATAAATAGGAGCTGCATAAGGATAATCTTGCGCAACGTAAGCAAGTAGATCAGCTCCTGAACTTGGCTCTCTACCTTTAGCGGCTTCAAATCCTTGTTTGTAAACTTGTTTAAAAGTTTCAATTCCTGTTTTTAATTTATTATCAACATCAACTGAAAATTTTGTCATATCATCAAAACGATCTTCGCCTGGTTCTGATCCAATTAAACGAGTAATGGTAGGTAAAAGATTTACACCAAATCGAGCTGCATTCATGCCTCCCAATGTTAATCTATAAATAGATTGATCTGGTATATCTGAAATAAAGTTTACTAAATCTTTTGCAAAGAAAGAATTATTTTCTTCTTTATCAGGATCGTCTTTTTTTAATCCCAATAATGATGCGTTTGGATCTCGTTGAATTCCAATTAGTTCCGCAGGATCAATTTGGTTCTCTTTAAAAAAAGAATATCGTTTATCACCGTATAATTTTTGCTGATCTTTTATTGGTTGATAAAAAGTTTCAAGTAAATTTATATTACCAACGCCTAATTTTTCTTCTTCATTCATATATTATTTTGGTAAGATTGATGGTCTGTTTCCAAGAATTTCTGTTGAGCCTGTTTTACCTTTTGTCTTTTCAGGATCTACATAACCAAAGAATTTATCAGTTGCTCCAAACTTATTATGTATATCGGCAACATCTTCTATAAAATCTAATTGACTTAATTGTTTATCTAAACTTTTAAAATCTAATTCATTTTTTTTATATTTATCTGCAAGATCTGTTCTTAATGTTTTGAAACCATCTTTATAATTATCTTTATTAAATCCTTTTGCTGCGTCTTTAAATTTTTCAGGCTGTGGTATTAATTTTAATTTAGGTAAATTAGATTTTTCAATTTCTATTGCTTTTAAATAAGCATCTTCTGGTTTTAGTTTTTCTTCATAAACAAAACTTTTATATCTTTCTATTGCATTAGTTGATCTTATATTTGCATCTCCTGCTCCTGCTGAAAATACTCTAAGTACACCTTGTGGATCATCCATATTAGCTTGCAAGATTTTTAAATAATTTTGCATTTCTCTAGCGCCTTTACGGTCCACTTTTGTTGAATTTAATATTTCATTAAACTTAGTAAGATCTGTAACATTTAATCTTTTCATTATAGTTAAGTCGGTATTAACTATGTCTTGCAGCGTATCTATTTTATCTACTGTGTCAGCTATTGCTATTTGTACATTCAATTCATTTAAAAATTGGCTGTCAGTTAAAACTTCTTGTTTAGTGTAAGTTTGTACTAATCTTTGGTATTGCGCAGAATTAATAGCGCCTTTGTTTTTAAGATCGTAAATAAAATCTAAATCTGGTCTTGCATCAATAGAGGCTTTATCATTTGGATTTGTATTAGCATTATTTATTCTAGTAGATAATTCAGCAAAGTAAGTATTCTGTTTTTCTGTACTTGCTCTAGCTTCAAATTTATCACGATCTAATGTTTTTGTATTTTCTGATACTAATCTTGCTTTTGCATTTTCTAATATTAAAGCTCCTCTTTTTTCACCAAATATTTGCGAAACTGTTTCAGCGTTATTTATAGTAAGTAATGGATTTATTTTATTATTATTTTCAAGAATAAATCTTAAAGATTGTAAATCTTTCTCTTTAACAATTTTATCATATTCTTTTGCATCATATATTTTTTTAAATGCAGGATCATTTACAAATGCTTCAAATTGTTTGTCGGCAAATGCAGCATCATAATAATTAGTTGCTGAAGATCTTTTTATATTTAATTGCGTTAAAGCATTGTCATTAGTTACTTCTGTTTTCTTTATGCTATTTTCAGTAATCTTACTGGAAAGTTTTGGTAGTAATTCTATTTGCTGTTTAGTAAGCCAAGTATTTACTTTATCTTTTACGTTTCTATTAATGTCAGGATATTGTGAAAGAAAATCTTTTTGTTTAATACCATCTCTAAATATGCCTGCTCCTTTTAATACATCTGTTTCGTTAGATGCTTGAGCATAAATAGTAGATAGCTCAGGTGATATTTTGGTAACAATATCTAAATAATTACTGTTATCTTCTTTTTCTTTTTGTTCTACATAAATATCAGTTATTGCCTTAGTAACTTTTTGTAATCCTGTAGCCTGTTCTGTAGCAAGTGATAGTGGAAGTGCTAGAGCTGATACTTGCGGTACTTTAAATACGGCTTCAGGTTGGACAGTAACATCTGCAATTTTTAATTTAGCCATAATTTATGTTGGTTTTTTATAATTAGAATAAGCATTATAACCTGTGCCTACATCGCTTAATAAACTTCCAACTGCAGAAATATATTGAGTTCGTGCAGTAAGATTTGCTTTATACAATTCACCTTCACCTTGTGATCGCAACATGATCGCTTGGTTTTGAATATTCTCTTGGTCAACTAAAGTATTAAATTCTGCTTGTGCAACATTGAATGCAGCTATGTTTTTATTTTCTAAGCCTACTAAATAAGGTGTAGTGCCAGCTCTAAATTCTGCACCTGAGTTTATGGCATTAACAAAAAATGAAGAATACTCTCTATCCTGTTGTCTTTGTAATTGTGGTCTTTGAATTCTATTAAAGATTTCTTGTTTTTGTGCTTTTTGTTTTTCAGTTAAAGCTGCTTGCTGTTGGTATACTTTATTATTGTAGTTACCAATTGCTTTGGCTTGTTCTGCTGCTGCGATGTTTCCTAAAAAGCTCATAATTTATATATCTTTGCCATTCTGTAATAATCGGTACCATCAGGTCCGTATTGTTTCATTAATCCTTCTTTTTCTAATCCAAGCCATTCAGCAAATCGTATGCCTAATTTAAAATGTGCTTTGACTGTGGTCTGTAATCTCCAAAATTTATTATTAATACACAGCATATCCATTCTTCTTTTAATTAATGCTGCTGATTTAAATTTATGTTTAAAAATTTCTTTACTTGATAAGGCCCAGCCTTCAGCTGTGCCTGGCCATAACGGATAAATACCACCTGCTACAATTGGCAGATCATTATAAGTTAATGTAAATGATAGTCCTGGCGTAACAACGTTAATACTATTTTCAAAATAACTTGCATCAATATCCATCAATGGATCATTCATTCCATTGTTAATAATATTTACAGCGTGATCTGCTTGGTATGGAATAATTTTATAATTATCCATCAGATGTTACAACTGTTGGATATATTGCTAAAACGGAACAAGGTAATGCTTGGTCTTGTTTTATAAATATAAAACCATCAGTATTATAATCATCTCTAAATTCTATTTCTTTATCTCCAGCTAAAAAAGTGGAAACAGGTGTGTCCATTGGATCTGACGAACTTCTAAATGGTATCGTTTCAAGATTGTCTAAATTTGGACCCACTTTAACTCCAACTGTTTCGAATAATCTTAAAACAACTTTTGAAATTCTTTTTGTTTTACCTTGTGAAGTTCCTTCTTCAGCTCCACCTTCTATTCTCATAGTTTGTAAAACACTTGAATAATTTAATCCAACAACTGCTTTGTTTACATAGCGATCTAAAGTAATGGCGGATGAAGCAACTGTTTTATTTGCGTGTGTAGCACCATCTGCAAGTATACCAACTGATTGAGCTTGAAGATGTGATAATCCAGAAAATGAATTAACCACCTGCTCAACTGTTGCTCCTGTTGTGTGTGCTGCTGCTGAGGTACTATTAAATGCTCGTGTGCAGCCTGTTAATGTATTTGTAGATATTCCTGTATAGGTAATTCTTTCGTTATCAATTTTTATAGTTCCTGATGCAGTAAAAGAAGTTGCCGATGTTAATACAATTGAAGTAGCAGAGCTGCTGATATTACCGTTTAAAGTAGTAGTGGCGCCTGCGTAAGTTAAAAAACTATCTAAAAATTTAAAATCATCAGAATTATTTTCATCAAAATCGAAATCAGAAAAACATTCTACATATCTTTTAGTTGAACCATTAATTGTTCTTTTAACAATAACCCACAACTCATCTTCATCTAAAACTCCAGAAATAGTAGCAACACTTTCAACTATACCATTTGTTGTTGTGCCAAAAGATCCGCCAAATTTATGCTGATGCCAAGCCACAACGTTTTCTGAACGTTGATAAGTTAGACCAATTAAAATTCCGTCATCTCTTACAGCCCACAAAATACTTGCTGGTTCTTGCTGATAGCAAAATTCATTAATACCAGAATTAGTAACTGCATCGTTTAAGATTGTTAAGTCTGGAGCGACATATCCATCGCTGTCAAAATTATATGCTAATTCTCTAAATTTTCTTTTTGCTTTTTGTAAAAATATTACTGCATTACCAACTGGTAAAGCATCTACATCTGCTGTGCCAAAAGCACTTTGTTTTTTTATTGTTAAATTGGTTGGTGTTACTGCTGCGTCTGTACCATCTGCGGTTACTGTAAATTCACCACCAGTAGTTCCTATAATTAATGTTCGTTGTGCTTTTAAATATCTAACTCTGTTAACTTGGTTTGAGGCGATTGTATAAATCATCGCATCGTCAGCTAATGTACCTGCTGAAAAATTTTCGTAATCTCCAGACTTTGAAAAATAAATTGTTTGCGGCTCTGTATTAGTTCCTGCAAATACTAAACGTTGTTCAAAAAAAGATACACAAGCAGGATGACCTGAAGTGTCTGAGAATGCACCCAGTTTCCATTTTGTAGTTGCTATATTTTCTGAACTATAAACTAAAGCTAAAGTTCTGTGTGTTACAGCAGTTGTTGAACTGGTACCTCGAGTACAGCCTGTAAAACTTCTTGTTGTAGCATCTTTAGCTGTGTAAGTAATAATTTCACTATCAATTCTTATTGTTCCTGCTGCAGCGTAGTCGTCTATTTTATCAACTTGTATTGTCGTGTCAGAACTTGAAATTTCTTTTGAAAGTTTAGATGGACTAATTTTAGGTGCTAGCGTTTCAAGTATATCAATTGTAACAACTGTCGTGCTTGTTCGTGCAGTAATTTCTGCATAACCTAATCCATAACCAATACTTACTAATCTACCAACATCTGTGGTTTGAAAACCAGTATTGTTATTTATTCCTGTTATTGCTGATGCCGTAAGCGTTATTGAACTACCAGAAATAGCAGCTGATGATAAAGTAGTTGTTGTATCGTTATCTTCTAAAAATGGACCGTAAGTAAAAAGTAATTCTTCTAATAACCAGCTAGTATGACCTGTTCTTGATAATTTTCTTACCGCATGACTTGGATGACAAATATATAAAACGTCTGCAGACTGAGCAAATTTAATTTCAAATAATTCTGCTGTTAAATAAGGTGAGGCAATTTCATAAGCAGATGGACCTGATAAAATTTGTCCTTTATCTTTATAAAAACGAATGTATTGATTACCAAATTCTAAAATATAAGTTTGTGTTGTAGAAAATTCAAACGGAATTAATCTTGTTTTATTAGATGAGGTTTTTACTTCGTTAATAAATTGAGTGCCTACTCTTCTTGTAGCAGCTCCTTGTGGATGAACTAAAAAATTTTCTAATGTTTTGCAGCCTGTTCGATATTTATCAAAATCAGTTCTGCCATCTAGCTTAGAGCCAAGCTCACCAGATACAAAAGATGTAAGCGCTAATGTAGTACGAGGCATTTATAACCTCGCATCTGTGAATTCATTACTTTCAAGTACCGTAACGCTATTTTCAGTTGCATCAATAAATCTTGCTTCTCTTAATCTTTCATCTGATTGTTCTTGGTAATATTTGGCAAGAGTTGCATTGTTAGTTATTGCATAACAAATATCCGCAGCTAATTGTGAAGCAATCGCTTCTTGTAAAAAAGTGTCATACTCGTTTGGATCTGTAACAAGAGCAATATAAAGTATATAAACGGTTCCTTCATCTGTAAGTAATTTTCTTCCTTCAATATTATATGGAATATCTGCTTCAATACTATCAAGCGCTCCTGTATGTAGTTTTAAAACTCTTAAACAATCAGCAGGTAAAGTATAAGCATAAGCATATTCAACTACTGGAGCCACAGTATCTTGTGCTAACTCTACTCTTTTTTGTAAACAGTTCCAGGCGTGTGATCTAAAAATTCTATTTCTGATTGGTTCATACCTTTGATTACAAATTCTAGCATTTTTACTATCATCACTAAGAGCTGTAATCGTTGAAGCTCCTAAAAGATTTAATGCTGAATTAACAATTTCAACTACACTTGCCATATATATTTTTCCTTACAATAATTATTAATTTTAGTTCCAGGATAAATGATCCTTAGATTTATATTTTGTGCTGCATTGTTGCAGTCTTGATTTTTAAAAAAAAGTTTTTTATGATTAACGTTAACGCAATCCGTTAACAATGGTGAACAAATAACGCTCACCAGCGTATAAATTTTAAACATAATTTTATGATTGTTGAAGGAGGCAATTACGCCTCCTCCAAAAGTTAACTAAGAATTAGTCAACAACGTATCTTACTGTTAGTTGAACAAGACCAGATCCTGTACCGCCACCTAATGTAATAGATATTGGTAAACCATCTTGGTTTGCATCAACTACTGATCCAGAACCCAATGCTTGTGTAGCAAGGATGTCATTTCTAGTAGCTGAAGTAGATGCTGCAGCAGCGTAGTAAGCAGCTGCTGATAAAGCAACTGTAGTACCTGCAGCATTTTTATGTGCAGCATATCCAACTGATAAAGTTGTAGAGGCTCCAAGATTTACATGGCTTAAATAGCCATCAATAATTCTTGCACCATTTGGTAAGTTTACCATTTCCACAACGTCACCACTTGAAGCAGAAGCTAAGGTTACATCCGCAAATGCAATTCTTAATCTTCCGCCTTGTTCAGTCGTTTTTATTTTATCAGAAGGAACGTTTTGCGACCATTTCGTTTTCTGTGTTGAGTACAATGTAGCCATTATATATTTTTCCTTCTATGCTTCGTAGCATTCGATTGATACAACTTTAGCTTCTTCCATTCTTGTAGCGCCAATAGATTGACATACATAGACTTGAGTTGAGTAACCTTTGTCAGATCTCTCATCAATTTTAGTCATGATGTCTTGAGCTACTGCCATAAGAATTGCGTCTTGTGTGTACACAAGTGCTTTTCTTAAGTTGCTAGCTTTTGAAAGTCTGTTCGACATAATAAAATTAAAACCCATGAATGTATTTAATTCGCCATTCACAAGAGCTTTAACTGTATTGTAGTCAGAACTTGTAACGTTTGTATCACCAAGTAAATCTATAATTTGTTGGGGACCAACAACGATATATCTTGGTATCGATGGATCTACATCTCCGCTATCAAGAATTTTTTTTGCACTTCTTAATTTCGTTAATGTTAATCCGTTTGTGCTTGCTTCAAGAATTGCATTAGCAGCTGTAAAAGAAGTAGATGTACTTCCTGTTTCACCTGTAAATGCTGTGCCTGTAGCAGAAGCGATTATTTCATCATCTTGCGCTCTACCTAGTGCGTAAGCAGCGGCTAAAGCGTATGACGATGTTGGATCAATTAGAGTTCTTAACTTATCTTGATTATCGATAAGATCAGCATACTCATAATCTACCAGCGATACTCTTCTTCTTGAGTGAGGAGTGTCCATCTGAGGTGTGTCCGAGTGGCGTGTTAATCTTTTAACAGCCGTAGCAGAACCAACTTGATCGAAGAAAGCATTTTTTCCTACAACGCTTTCAATCCTAACACTATTTCTAAGAAGAGAACCTTTTTGTTGCGACAACATTTGTACATTATTTGAATATTGCTGTACAAAAGCTGTAGTTATTTGGTTTGACATATTGTCAATCTCCTATTGTTAGTTTAAGTTTTTGATTAATCGGTTTGATTTTCCAAAACTCTGGATCTCGCCTGTGTATTTAACGATTACATTTCATCGTTTATCTTTTGAGTTCCTTGCGGATTTTCTCAATAGAATTTTTTTTCGTAACCCAATCGAAATATTTTTGCGCAACTGGTATAGGATCGATCTTGATATTTTCTGGTGAAAATTCAACAGCCAATCTTAAACACTCCAGTTTAATTTCGTGGTCGTTAAGAAATTCTTTATTATCCATTTAATGACTGTCTAAGTTTATAAACTTCATCAACAGCCTTTTTGTGATTAGGATGACCGCTTATCCAATATGGAGAGCCTTCTTCTGTAAGACTATCTATTTCTTTTTGGATCTCACTTGCAGTCTGATAACCTTGACCTTCACCTTTGACAATTTCATCTTCAGATAATTTGTCAGCAAGTTGTGAAAATGCTTTTACTAAAAAAACATTATCACCTAGTCTTGAGCCATCATTTAATATTGTATTGTTTAAAAAATCTTGACCTAAAGTAGAATGAGCAAGACGTTGTGCTTGTTCTAATCTTTTATTAAACTCTGGTCCATATTCTTTTTTTAAACTTAACTCAGCTTCTTGTCTTACAGAAGCAGCTTTTACTTCTTGTTCTTGTAAAACATTCTGATTTAATTCATTATAAAATTTTACTAATCCTTCTGCTTGTTTAGGAAGTAATCCTAATTTATGTGCAGTCTGATTAAATACTTTTAAACTTGCAGGTTCAACTTCACCTTCTTTAAAAGAATATTTATATTGATCTGGATTGTCTGGCGCACCTAATTTTTTAAATACTGATTGCCAATCTTCATCTGTCGCAAATTTATTTGGTACTGGTATTTTATCCATACCAACTAATTTTTGTGCGTGCAAATAACTTTTTACAAAACTTTCCATATCATTAAAATTTTGTAATGATTTCTCTTCTTTAAAACTTTCAGGAATTAAAGATTTAAAATCTACTTTATTTTCCTGTGGCTTTGCCTGAGAGATAGGCTGCGTTAACGATATTGTTGACGCTGGTTGTTGTACTGATGATGCAACATTTTGTTGAACATCAGATTGACCTGGCTCAATGCCAGATGCAGTTGTCTGATTTTCCATTTATTTTACTGTTTGTTTGTTTATAGCGTTTTTAATAAAGATAAGTATTGAGCGTTGACCTTCTAAAAAAGCGCTTTCGTGGCTATCGCCTTTTTGATGTGTTGTCATAAACTCATGACATCTTTTTTCGAGATCGCTTAGAACTCGTTTTCCGTTATCACTTCCGAATACAACTTTGTAATCTTCTATGAGTTCAAGAAATTTTTTATTGTGGTTGTTGTTGTTTTCCATTTAGAGCTTTGACCATTGGCGCAGAGTTTCGTGCAATTTCACTTCCTGTAAGTTCTTGTTGCATTTGCATCTGCATTTGTTGTTGTTGGGCCTGTTGCTCTCTCTTCTGTCTTACCTGTGCATCTGATCTAATCATTTTAGCAGGTAAGCCTAAAACATTGATAATGGTTTTAACTAAACCGTTTTCATCAATATAATCTGTAACTGGAGATACTTGGCTAATAGTACCAAATACTTCTAATCCTCTCATAATAGATTGTAATTCTTGTGAACGTTGAGCAATCGCCATTGGTGATACATACTCAATATCTACTTCTTGTCCTGCAAGATTTTCTGGTGCTTGTGTAAATAAATTATTTCTTAACATAATATTAAATACTCGAATTATCATTGGCTGTAATAATTCATTTTGTAATCTTGATAACGCTGGTCCTAAAATTCTCATACGTTCTTCATTACGAGCTGTAACTTCTGTAGCTGTCATTGAACGACTAGAACTAGACATCATTAATTGATCTACATAAAAAGTTTTTGCAATAGCATCTCGTCTTTGGTTTTCTAAATTAATACCAAGTGGAGAGTTTGCACCTATTTGTAATGGTTCAATTTTATCTCTTGAGCCAGATCTATAATAATTTAATGAGCCAGGAGAAGTACGAATTGGCATTATCATACTATCATCTGGAACTAATAATGGTGGATCAATCATTTTAGCAGCTGCCTTTAATGATACCTCTACCATTTTATTTAAAACTTTTACGTCAGGCAAAGCATTCATGCCTGGTGATCTACCGTATATTTCTGATGAACCTTTTAAATATCTTGGAACTACATAAGGAAGTTCTTTAAAACCACCTTGAGAAATTATATGTCCGCTTTCGTATTCAAAATAAATACTTTCATACGGCATATTCTTTTTATCTTCCTTTTTATCATTGAAGAATAATCTTGGTCTAACAACATGAACTATTGAAAGTTCATCAAATGGATTTTTTTTAAATGAATTTAATACTGAGGTGCTTATATTTGTGCTGCCAAACTTTATAACAATAGCTTGCGCTGGCATTTTAAATTTTCTGTAAATGGTATCGACATAACCTTTGTCGTTTTCCATTATGTATAATTCTTTTATGTGTCTTGATGAAAATCTAACTATATCTTCTTGATCTTCTTCAATCATTAAACATGAAGTGCCAAAGGCAATTAGATCATGGTAACATTCAAATACTTCTTGCTGAAAATTTGAGCGGTTAAATGCTATGTACATTTTATTAGTAGCATCATCTAACCATTCCTTAGCCTCATCCTCATCGTTTAAAACAGGCTCTTTAAATCTTAAAGAGAACCATCTATTTGCTGATGAGGTTAACATTCCATGTAGTGAAGCTGCCAAAAGCTCGAGCGAATGTATGGCCGTTCCGTCAAATATTTCTATATTTCGTTTGTCGCCTTTTGCTCGTTCTTTTGTAATATCGGCTCGTCTAGGTAAAAGTACATCAGCAATTTCCTGCCAATGACTTTCAAAGTTACTACGCTGTTCCATCAGCCTAGACAAATTTCTTTTAAGATCTCTGGAAAGATCTCGTAATTTTTGTTCTTGCATTAATTATCCAAGTAAAGATTTATAACCTAATGATAGTGTGTCTGTTGGTCCTGTAACGCCTGTAAGAGTATTGGCTCTTCTGCCTTTACGTCTTGCGTCAATCAATCTTTGATCCGTCATTTCAATTGACGTTGGTCCTGCTGGAACTACCGTAGGTTTTGGTGCATCCATTTGTGCTTGCACTTTTGGCTGCTCTTGTGCTTTCGGTGATTTGAAAGGATTTCCCATGTTAACCTCCTAATAAAGTTTGTTCATTGTTTAATTTACTTTGGTTATCCAAAGCTCTTCTTCTTATTTTTGACATTGGTAATTTTTCATCTACTTTTTTAAATGAAGATGCTTGTTCAGCTTGTTGTGTTTTTTGTACTTCCTTAATAGCGCCTACTTGTTTTAATAAATCAGGAATACTTTTACGAATTGTACCCACAACTAAACTCCTAATAAAGTTTTAGTATCTAAATCAGGATTACCAGTAAGACCTGTTCCTGTTAAAATAGTTGATCGTCTGCCTCTTCTTCTTGCATTACTCTCTCGTAAAGCAAGAGCTTCTGCTTCCTTCCTTCTTTCATCATCTAAATTTGGAACGTCTTGTATCTTTGGTTCTATAAATTTAGGTGGCTCTGGCATTGTCGGTTTTCCGAAAATAAAACTCATAATATATCAAATTGGTTGTCAGCCGTTTGTTGACGGCTATTGTTATTAAAATATTTAACTTCTTGTAATCCAACGGCTAAGGTTCGCAAAGCATCCGCTGCGTGCGATGACCAGTCATGGTTTACTGTAAGTTTATATACTCGTTCCTTGTCATTATATTTTCTATGATAATGACGAAGCGCATTTATTAATTTAGAGCAGTTATCAATATTAATAAAACATCTTTCTAAAATCATTTTAACTGCGTGAACTCCATCCTCTAAAGGAAGTTTTGCCGCAACTTTAAAACGGATCCCCATTTGGTAAGCTACTTCTCTTCTAGTCTTGCCAGAAGCAAAGTCAGTAACTTCTATGTCATGAGGTGCATAGTGGTTTTCATACACATAATCTTTTTCTTTTAAGATTTGTGCGTAGTGTGGAAACGCCTGATTATTGTTTTCGTAATAATCAATAATATGTATAGCGTGGCCAATCTGTTGAAAAAATATTACAGAGGTACTATCGCTAAAGCCTATGTCCCAGGCTGTGTTAACAGGATAAGCAGGATCATAAGGTACTGCGGCGACTTGTTTTTTATCTTCTAATTTGCCGATAAGCTCACCATAAATAGAACCTTTAATATTTCCTATAAAGGAACATTCAAATTCTTGATTGTATTTAGCAAGTCCCATAACGCTGAGAGCAGCTTTAAGTTCTTCAGTATCTACAATCTTTGTTTGTGATGCTCTGGCTTTATATAAAAACCAGTTCTTATTAGACTGTGCTTTTAAATAATAATCATAAAACAGGTTATTCATTCCAGCTGGCGTACCAACTAAAATCATAAAACCTTTCCTATCGGATAAAGCAGGAGTTATAACTTCATCAATTAAAGCAGCTTGTACTTGTGCCGCCTCATCTATAATGCAGCCATCTAAATATATTCCTCTAAGACTGTCAGGATTTTCAGATGATAGTAAAGTAATTCTAGCACCATTAATTAAATCACAACGTAATTCAGTTTCGTTATATTTGGTGCCAGGTATCTTCTCTGTAAAATGTTTTAAATAATCCCAGGCGATCTTCTTTGCTTGAGAGTAAGTCGGTGCAATATAAGCATAGCGTGGTTGATGATTTTTATTCATCATCGCTAATTTAATAAGATGGTTAATACATAGTACCGTTTTGCCAAACCTTCTGTGGCAACATAGTACGGCATATCTGTACTTGGTTAATTCTGTATGAACATAGTCTTGTTGTTTTCTTGGTGTGTAAGGTAAGACAATCTTCATTAATGAATGCTAGGCATATTCTTTAAATCAATGTAGCGCATTTTGATTTTAGCAAATACAAAGTCTGCGAATTCTTTTAGATCTTCTTCGTTTGTAAATCCTGAAAAATTTATAATAAGCTCATCTTGATAAGTAGAATAAGTTACCGCCTGTATGTTTTTAAACTTGTCGCTAATTTTAGTCATGTAATGTTCGTTTGTTTATGCGTGTATTGGATCGGTAGTTTATCGGAATAAGACCGCACGCCAAATTTCGAGGTGTGGCACCTTTGAAAAACCGTAATTTGTCTGGCAAAAATACAGTAATTTGCATGACTAGCCGACACTCTGGATTGGTAATGCTTATTCATTAATCAATCTGGTGTATGACTGGTACAAATATATTTAATTACTTATTGTTTTGCTAACCTCATGATGCGTGCGAGAACAATGTTTGCGCTTACACTACCGAACTTTTAACCACATCTACATCTTCAACACTAACGTCAATAACATTAGTATTAGTATTAGATTGTGCTTCAGGAACGTTCCAAGTTATTTCAATCTTACTGTCTGTTCTAATTTCTTGTTTATCACCGTACACTCCAATTAGCTTTGAAGCTAACCAACGGTAATGAGATAACTTCTCACGAACCACCATGATATTACGATTGTCCGCATTCTCTAGTTCTTCAATAATTAAATCTAAATATGTTTGTGCGCCTATTCGTCTGGCAGTTAAGATCTTGTCAGCAAAGTCTTTGTTAGTTGCAATCCATTTATAAACTTTAGATAAACTTGGTGCTTCTTTAGCTTTGCAAATCTTTGTGAGTGGAGTTCCATGCATCAGTTGAGATACGATTGAGTTCTCTATTTCTGATGTCAGTTGCAATTCGCTCATGATTTTTAAGATGTAAATTTAATAGTAATTTTATTTTACCTTCGGTAGTCTTTGCAGATTTAGGACCAGTAGATACGCCACCATGAATTCTACAGCGGATATTA
>Ga0208942_1000271_pt1 | contig 22825 bp, 24 predicted proteins | sample GreLakmeSU08MSRF_FD_187704 | JGI IMG/M metagenome (GOLD analysis project Ga0208942, IMG submission 187704) | Freshwater lentic microbial communities from great Laurentian Lakes, MI, USA - Great Lakes metaG SU08MSRF (SPAdes) | ecosystem: Environmental > Aquatic > Freshwater > Lake | place: Great... | reverse complement strand
CGTAACTGATAGTCAACTAGAAAAATTACGAGATCATGTTGCTAAATTTATGGTAGAAGGTGATTTGCGTCGCGAAGTATCAATGAATATTAAGCGATTGACTGATCTTGGGTGTTATCGTGGATTGCGTCATCGCCGCGGTTTACCTGTACGTGGTCAGCGCACGCGCACCAATGCAAGAACCCGCAAAGGACCTCGCAAGGCAGTTCGTTCAACTAGCGCAAAACCAGTAGCAAAATAAATTTAGTGATAACACGTAAATTGAAGAGCTGAGGGATAAAAAACATGGCAAAAGTAAATATTAGAGTTCGTAAAAAAATTAAGAAAAATGTAGCAGAGGGCATTGCTCATATCCACGCTTCATTTAACAATACTATTGTAACTATCACCGATCGACAGGGAAATGCCTTGTCTTGGGCAACTTCTGGTGGCGCTGGTTTTAAGGGCTCACGTAAAAGTACACCATTTGCCGCTCAAGTGGCTGCTGAGCAGGCCAGCAAGCTTGCGCAAGAATGTGGAGTGAAGAACTTAGAGGTGCGCATTAAGGGACCTGGTCCTGGAAGAGAATCCGCTGTGCGCGCTTTGAATCTAGCTGGTTTTAAAATTACCAGCATTTCTGATGTGACGCCAATTCCTCATAACGGTTGTCGTCCGCCAAAGAAACGCCGTATTTAAGGAGAGTAGACTGTGGCTAGAAATCTTGATCCAAAATGTCGTCAATGTCGTCGCGAAGGTGAGAAGTTGTTCTTGAAAGGTGAGAAATGTTTCACTGACAAGTGTGCAATTGAGCGCAGAAATTATGCGCCAGGTCAACACGGTCAAAAAAGTGGACGATTGTCAGATTATGGCGTGCAATTACGCGAGAAGCAAAAATTGCGACGTATTTATGGAATATTAGAGCGACAGTTCCGCAATAATTATAAATTAGCTGATAGTCAACGCGGTATAACCGGTGAGAATCTGTTGCAACTATTAGAGTGTCGCCTTGACACGGTCTCGTATCGTATGGGCTTTGGGGCATCGCGTTCAGAGGCGCGCCAGATCGTCCGCCATAATGCCATACTGGTCAATGGAATCCGGGTTAATATTCCTTCTTATCAAGTAAAACCGGGTGATATTATAGAAGTAGATGAGAAAGCAAGAAATCATTTACGCATCAAAACTGCCATAATAGCTGCCGAGCAACGTAGTTTTCCAGGGTGGATAGAAGTAGATATTAAAGCCATGAAGGGAACATTTAAGGCCAAGCCAGAGCGCTCTGAATTACCAACAACCATTAACGAATCACTTGTTATTGAATTATATTCTAAGTAATTAACTAATCAGGAACCCTCCTGTAAAAGGATCAGGCTATGTCAAGTAACACATTGCTTACACCGCGTATTATAGATGTCGAAGTCATCTCGCCATTACATGCCAAGATTACAATGGAACCATTTGAACGTGGTTATGGATATACCCTAGGAAATGCGCTGAGACGCGTCTTATTGTCATCAATGCCAGGATTTGCTCCAACTGAAGTTCAAATAAGCGGTGTTGTACATGAATATTCCACACTCGATGGTGTGCAAGAAGATGTAGTTGACATCCTGCTTAATCTCAAAGGCATTGTACTAAAATTACATAATCGTACTGAGGCAGTCTTAATTCTTAAAAAGCAAGGTAAAGGTGTGGTCACAGCTGGCGATATTGAGATTGGACATGACATTGAAATTCTCAATCCCGATCATGTAATTGCACATCTTACTGCCGGTGGTAAGATAGACATGCAAATTAAGGTTGAGATGGGACGTGGTTATATGCCTGGAACAGTCCGACAATTAACAAATGAAACTCGCCCCATTGGCAGCATTCTTCTAGATGCGTCTTTTAGTCCGGTGCGACGAGTGAGTTATGAAGTAGAGCGCGCTCGTGTTGAACAAAGCACTGATCTAGATAAGTTAATTATGGATATTGAGACTAATGGTGTTCTTGACCCTGAAGAGGCGATCCGTTACGCTGCGCGAGTTCTGGTAGAACAGCTTTCGGTGTTTGCAGATCTTAAGGGCACACCCCTACCTGTAGAATTACCTAAAACACCGCAGATCGACCCTGCTTTACTTCGCCCCGTAGATGATTTGGAACTTACGGTGCGTTCTGCTAATTGTCTTAAAGCTGAAAATATTCACTATATCGGTGACTTAATTCAGCGTACCGAAAATGAACTATTAAAGACCCCAAATCTAGGTAGAAAATCTCTTAACGAGATTAAAGAAGTTCTACAACTACGTGGATTTGCATTGGGAATGAAATTAGAAAACTGGCCGCCTGTTAATATCGAGCAAAGTATAAAGGAAGCAATCCATGAGACATCATAATGGACTGAGAAAGTTAAACCGTACTGGTAGTCATCGTTTAGCGATGTTGCGTAATATGACAATTTCACTGTTACGCCATGAGGTAATCAAAACTACGTTACCGAAAGCCAAGGAATTGCGCCGCGTAGTTGAACCAATGATTACTTTGGGTAAAAAGCCCTCACTTGCTAATCGACGATTAGCCTTTGATCGTCTGCATGATCGAGATACTGTTTCTAAATTGTTTGCAGAACTCGGTCCGCGTTATCAGGCGCGTAATGGTGGTTATTTACGCATTTTAAAATTTGGTTTTCGAAAAGGTGATAATGCACCAATGGCCCTAGTTGAATTGTTAGATCGTCCAGAAAAACCTATTGTAGTTACCCCTAATAAAGAAAGTGCGACCAATTAAGTATTGTTGATTTTTAGGTTTATGGAAATAAAAGCCGAGTTATCTCGGCTTTTATACGTGCATATCCCGTAGTAATGATTTTAATTACAAGATGCGATGTTCGAATGCGTGTTTATGTTACTCGGTTTGTCTTATTTGTTAACAGTGACACTCCAATAGTCAAATTAGATACATTACTATTTTCGATAAAATAAAGAGAACAGTAAAAAGTATGAAAAATTAAAATAAGAATAAAAAAGCGCGGCGATAGCAGTGCTCAATTTAGGAGTTTTATGAAACCAGTGGCAATCTTTAGACAATCGCCTGCAGAGGGTCCTGGTTATCTTTCTACATTTCTCGATTCTCATCATATTCCATGGCAACTTATCAAGATTGACGCTGGCGAAGATCCTCCTTCTAGAATTAATCAATTCAGTGGGTTAGTTTTTATGGGGGGGTCTATGAGTGTAAATGATGACCTACCATGGATTGGATCAGAATTAAAATTGATTCGGCAGGCTGTAAGTAGTGATATCCCATTACTGGGACACTGTTTCGGTGGACAATTAATATCAAAAGCTCTAGGGGGGGTTGTTAGCAGAAGTAAGATTAAGGAAATTGGTTGGGGCAAAGTAAAGGTGACGAATAATACCATTGCTCGGCAATGGTTTGATTATCCGTTAGAATTTGATTCATTTCATTGGCATAGTGAAATTTTTACTCTGCCAGATAGCGCAACTCAACTCCTTTCTAGTAATTATTGTGAAAATCAAGCATTTTCAATGGGTATCCATTTTGGAATGCAATGCCATGTGGAAGTGACTGAGGAAATGATAGAGCATTGGTATACAATAGGGATTAATGAAATTGCCAATAGTTCTGGTCCAGGAGTTCAATCATCAGAGTCTGTCCATATAGATATAACTCAACGAGTATTGCAGTTACATGTAATCGCTAAACGTTTGTATGCAAATTGGATTTTAGGTTTAAAACGATAAATCTCACTGCATAATTCCACTAAATAAAATAACCAAGAGAACTTTTTTCATAAAATAACTTCTAATTTTTATAAATTTTTTTATCTTATGAACACATAGCACAAAAATTTGGCATCACCCATCAATTTATAGACGAAAATAATCCAGTGTAATCAAGGGAACTTTTCCATAAAAAAACACCTCTAAAACACCTCTAATTCTAAAAATTTATAGACGAAGATAATCCAATATAAAAATAAGTAAATTCTTCCTTGACAGCTCATGGGGTGTCGATGTAGTCTGACAAATCTTTTTTAAATAGCTATTGTGCGGCTGTTAAAGTTGATGATTTTAATTTTAGCGGCGTAGCTTAAAAACTACTAAATGAAACGGCAACTAAGAAATAACAATGGAGGTTTACATGGTTGTTAAGCATTGGTCTAGAGTAGCTCTGTTTGCCTGTAGCGCATTGTTTGCGGTAACGGTATATGCAGGCTTCCCCAGCGTCCCTAAAGAAACCTACAAGGCGCTGAATATTGATGAATCCGTTTCCCCGAAAGAATTGCATGAGGCGTTGGTCAAGCGTTACAAAGACCCAGCACAAGGTGCAGGAAAGGGATCACACAGCCAATATTGGGAACCGATTCCATACAGTATGTATCTTGACCCCGCTTCTTTTTATAAACCACCAACTTCAATGAAAGAAGTTGCAACACGTGAAGAATGTGTTAAATGCCACACTGATGAATCCCCGGTTTGGGTAGCTGCTTGGAAGAAGAGCAGTCATTCTAATCTGGATAAAATTCGCAAGCTTTCACCAAATGAGCCAACCTATTACAAAAAAGCAAAACTTGAAGCTATAGAAAATAATCTACGCTCAATGAATAAGCTTGGCGCAAATGAGAAATTAAAAGAGGTAGGTTGTATCGACTGTCACGTCGATATTAATACCAAGAAGAAAGCTGACCACATGGTAGATCTGCGGATGCCAACTGCTGACGTATGCGGTGTGTGTCACTTACAGGAATTTGCTGAACGTGAATCCGAGCGCGACACTCTGAATTGGCCACAAGGAATAGGTTGGCCTACAGGACGTCCTTCACATGCATTGGACTACAAGGCTAACGTTGAAGTAACAGTGTATGCCGGAATGCCACAACGTGAAATTGCTGAAGGTTGCACGATGTGCCACACCAATCAGAATAAGTGCGATTCCTGCCACACCAGACACGAATTCTCAGCCGCTGAATCACGCAAACCAGAAGCCTGCGCTACTTGCCATAGTGGTGTTGATCATAACAACTGGGAAGCCTATTCCATGTCTAAGCACGGCAAGATGGTTTCAATGCTGGGCAATAAATGGAATTGGGATGTGCAACTTAAAGATGCCTTTACTAAAGGTGGCCAAAATGCGCCAACTTGTGCGGGTTGCCATATGGAATATGAAGGTAAGTTCAGTCACAACGTAGTACGTAAAATACGCTGGGCGAACTATCCTGTAGTACCCGGTATTGCAGAAAATATTAACAGTGAGTGGTCAGAAAAACGTCTCGACTCTTGGGTAAAAACTTGTACCGCGTGTCATAGTGAACGTTTTGCCCGCTCCTATCTAGAGTTTATGGACAAAGGCACACTTCATTTACTTGCTAAATACAAAGAAGCAAATGCTGTGGTTGAGGGTCTTTATAACGATAAGATGTTAACCGGTCAGACGTCTAACCGGCCTGACCCACCACCACCAATGGAAGCAGGGTATTCTCAATTCTTCCAACTGTATTGGTCGAAAGATAACAATCCATCATCGCTTGAACTTAAAGTGCTAGAGATGGGTGAGAATGATCTGCCGAAAGGACACGTTGGACTGGCTCACGTTAACCCAGGCGGCTTTACTTATACTGAGGGTTGGGGGCCGTTGAACAGGGCATATGTTGAGATTCAAGATGAGAATACAAAATTACGTGAGACTGTTGCATTGAAAGCACGTATAGCGAATCTTGAAGCGAAACGTCACAGCAGTCTCTTGGATATTAATAGTACAGAGGACAAGATTTCACTGGGTGGTTTAGGTGGCGGTATGTTGTTAGCCGGTACCATTGCACTTGCTGGATGGCGTAGACGCGAAAAAAGCGAACGTTGATATCTTTTTTATCCAGAAGTGCCACATCGCTGGCACGACTGTGGATTAAGCTCCTCCCGTCACTAGGAATCTTCTTAGTGACGGGAGGTTTCCTTTTGTTAGGCTGGATTGCCTATGTATGGCTCAATCCAGGACCGGCACCCTACCGTTATCAACTAGCTGGAGAGGGCCCCCCGAGTAAGTTTGATAAACTTGGATTAGGAGCCTGGCCAAATCTCGCCATCAGCAAATACCAGGTGAATGTAGAAGGAGTAGACAAACCAATTGCAACCGCTCACGTTGCTAAGCGTAATGGAGCCTCGTCTGTGTTACTCAATTGGGAGACTCATACCAGCGAATTATTGATCTCTACCGATACCAATGCATCAGAATTAGCTACTTTGGCAACAGCAATCGCAAAGTATGCGCCAAAAGATGCCATTATTCTTTCTTGGTGGGATACCTCCCGGCAGATAAACCTACTGGCTGAGCGTGACATGTTGTTTCCATCTCACCACAGTGAGCCGTTAATCATTCCTTCTCACTGGAATGGGCGCAGCGACACCATTAAAAAGTATGAGCAGGAATTCTGGGGTGCCCCTGCGCCAGCTGAGGAACGCCGCAAATTTCAACGTTTTGCTGATGCGTTAGTGGCAGAACCTAAAGAGGGTGGCGCCATATTGCGTGAACTGGCTGGTTCACGCGAGGCTTACGTCGTAGTGCATATTACCGATCTCTATAAATTAGGATTGATGCGAAAAGATCGCTTTGATATGGCTTATAAGGACTTCCCTATGAGCGGTAGCAATATGCATGGACTTGTTGGTACGGTCAAAAGATGGCAGAAGGAGAAGAACTATGAGACTTATACATTACAGTCTCTCTCCGATAAGGCGGTACGCGTTTATTTCTTACGAGACGCTAAGAGCAGTAACGTGCTGTTAGCGCAGATGTTACCATTTATTAGCTCCAAACCTGTTGATTTAGAAGCGCTACAACTGATCTATCAACACGGAAGTTATTGGGTATACAAAATTCCATCCACACAGCCTTCTGGTGGTTGATTTATTTAAGATAATCTTTGCTCCAAAGATTTAATAATTTTTTTCAGTCGCTCGATCTCTTGCTCTCCATAAACTTGCTCAGTTATATCATATTGAACCCCTAGAAAATATAAAATATTTCCTTTGTTATCAAATAACGGCGTAAGGTTTAGGTGGTTGTGAAACAATTTTCCATTTTTATGATAATTCTTTAATACTACCTGAATGGGTTTTAAGTTTTTAATTGCCTCTTTCATTTCAAATCGTTCTTTTTGTTCACGATCCGTACCCTGCAAAAATCGACAATTTTTTCCTATTATTTCTTCCTGAGTATAGCCAGTCATAACCTCAAAAGCTTTGTTAGCATAAACGAGGGGAGCATCCTCTAGATCTGGATCAGATAGTGTTATTCCATTAATAGAGGAGTCTAGGATATTAGCTAGAATTTGTGGAATTAATCCAGAATCTTTTTGATCTACAAAGTGCATTTTTATCTCCTTATGTAATTTTGATAAATTTTGTATAAAATTAACCAACAATAATCATTAAATTCATGGTTTTGTTTTTTCAGCCTCAAGTAACTGTTTAATATTTTTGACCGTTCTTTCTGTGCCATCTTGAATAGCAATTCGGATAAGTTTTTCAAAGGGTCTCATATAAAGTTCAAGACTGAGTAATTCAAAGGTAAAGGTAACTGTTGATAAGGAGTCGTTAGATTGAAGCACGTAATCACAGCGGTAGGGATTTGAGATACCCTCAAAACAGATGCGCTTTGCCGCCTGGAAGACTGTGACCTTAAAAGTCGATTCGGAGCGATTCCCCTGATCAATACGGACTTGTCGAACCATGCTCCCAATTCCCACTGGACCTTTTGTTAGTGCTTCTAATTCAACAACTTCAGATGACCATTTAGGGTAGTTTATTAAAAAATTGGTGCCAACAAAACCAAAAATATGCTCGCATGGATGTTGAATTGAAGTAACGGCCTTTCCAATCACCGGGGTATTCTTAAGTAAACCAAACATACCTTATTCCTTATAGTGGTTGATATATCTCATAGTCGGTAGGTATCTATTCCCGCCAATAATAGATCGTACTGTGATTCTACCATTTCTTTAATTAAAAGAGCTGCGGTGCCTCCAATTGAGTTCCCTTCTAACCCCAGCCAGCCTACTGCATCTGTCGGACCTAAACTAACAACGTACCCTAGGTCACAATGTAGATAGGGTTCAAGTAATTTTAGAATACCAGAGTTTCGTAAGATATTATGCGCAGCTAGTTTTCCCTTACGTACGGCAGATTGAGCAGTCATAGTATTAGAGCCATAAGCATGATAAACAGAACAGTCGCCTGCTGTAAAGATACTCTGCAAAGCTTGCTGATTAACTATAACTTGACCAAAAGTATTGGCAGAAAGTAAATTTTTGGATTGCTTGCCAAGAAATAAAAGTGATAACGCAGAAGGAAGGCTGAATTCCTTCTTTAATCCCTTCTCTTCTAGTAAGATTGTATTAGCTCGCTGTTCTTTGTAATATGTATTGGGATAGAAATCTATGTCCATTTCGTCCATACGGGTCTCAACATAGCGAGACAAACTCTCTGGAAATTGTTTGAGTACCCTATCTTCGCCATTAATGAGACGTAATTTGCTTTTAATTTTCTGACGTCGGAGGAAATGAGAAATTTCAAAAAGAAACTGAATGCTGGTTGCGCCTCCGCCCACGACAGAAATACAGTGCTCATCTTTATTATTTTTTGTTAAATAATTGTTTAATAAATCTGATCCAGCAGTATCCAGAAAATCATTTAAATTAAGAGTATTTTTTGTCTTTTTTGTTTGATTTCCTTGATTTGAGTTGGCTCCCGTTGCAACTAGAAGATAATCAAATTCTATTATCTCATCTTGAATAGTCATAAATTTATCATTTTGCCATTGTAAAAGAGTCGATTCTTCAAGTGCAAGCTCGGCACAAATGTGACGACAATGGAAACGTTTTTCTAGAGTAGAGAATGGCAGCAAGATATCTTGTAATGGATATCTAAAAGTTTCATGCAAGTGAGTAATTTTAATATGTTGAGATCTGGGATCGATAATGGTAATACTAGCATCTGGCATATGACGTAAGAAGGTGACTAGTGCTGTAATTCCAGCATAACCCCCTCCTGCAATCACAATTTTCAATTTTTTTTCTGTGGGTATATAGAACGGCAAACAAGTCATGATTTTTTCAATGTATCGCTGTTAATAGATAACAACACTGGACTCTATATAGACATATTAGCTGATTTTTAAATTTTTCTCTCTATTTGAGAGTGTTCGGCACGCATTAATAATAATAATCCCAATCCTTAATATATTTTGTATACGTAATCGTACCAGATAATTTGGGCAACCCGCATGATTCTTATGTACTCTACCTCAGAGTGTTTATTAAAGGGATTTGAAATATGAGCCAACATATAGTTTTTCTTGATCGAGATTCAGTTAGGACTGAAGTGCATCGACCAAGTTTTAAACATACGTATAAGGAGTATTCTAACACCCTGTCTGATCAAGTTGTATCACGTTTGCAGCATGCAACAATAGTAATCATTTGTAAGATCTCACTAAATGAGAAAATGCTTGCGCAACTACCCAAGTTGAAATTAATTGCAATTGCTGCCACTGGCTATGATTGCATAGATATTTTAGCTTGCCAGAGGTACGGTATTGCAGTAATTAATATTCGAAATTATGCGACACATGCGGTACCGGAGCACGTATTTATGATGGTGTTGGCACTACGTCGAAATTTGCTGCTGTATCGGCAAGATGTTGAAGATGGAATGTGGCAGAAATCAGAGCATTTTTGTTTCCTTGGACATAGTATTAATGATTTGTTTGGCTCCACCATTGGTATTATTGGAGAAGGTGAAACGGGAAAAGGCACTGCTAAGATTGCGCGCGCTTTCGGTATGCATGTACTTTTCTCCGATCACGCATCACCGAAAAAAAAGAATGTGAAACTTACATCATTTGAGCAAATATTAATTAAATCGGATGTAATTTCATTACACTGCCCACTGACAACAACAACACGTGATTTAATTGGTATTAATGAATTGCGTAAGATGAAGCGCAACGTATTATTAATTAATACTGCACGTGGAGGATTGGTTAATGAAGAAGCTTTAATTCATGCATTAGATGAAGGTTTGATTGCTGGCGCTGGTTTTGATGTTATTACTAATGAGCCACCTACGAATGATCACCCGCTGCTTCGGGTGAGTCGTTCTAATTTTATTCTTACCCCACATATTGCCTGGGCATCGGATGAAGCATTAAGAATTCTTGCTACCCAATTAATCAGTAATATTGAAGCTTGGGTGGCAGGAAATCAATATAATCTGATTGTTTGATTGAACGATTTTCTACGCTGAGTAGTAACTATACGATTAAGATATACTTCATTCGCAAAATATTTTTATCAAAGTATAACGGGCAGAGATATGAAAATACACGAGTATCAAGCTAAAGATATTTTACGTGAATTCGGTATTGCTACTTTGCCAGGGGCCCCCTGCTTCAGTGTTGATGAAGCGGTAGAGGTAGCTCGGAAATTGGGTGGAAATGCATGGGCAGTAAAGGCACAGATTCATGCTGGCGGACGCGGTAAAGGAGGTGGAGTAAAAATAGCGAAATCATTAGACGAAGTAGAGTATTTTGCCAAAACAATTTTAGGTATGACGCTTATTACTCATCAAACTGGCGCGCAGGGTACTATTGTTCGGCGGTTATTAGTTGAGCAAAGTATTAATATAGAAAAAGAGTTCTATATTGGTATGGCGATAGATCGTCTAAAGCAACAAGTGTGTCTTATAGTTAGTTCAGAGGGCGGCATGAACATCGAAGAAACTGCTATTCGCACACCAGATAGAATTCATAAAATCTTTTTAGATCCAATTATGGGATTGTCTGATGAAGACGCAGACAGACTTGTTTGTAAAATCAACTTTCCAAAATATTTCGAAACAGAGGTGCGGTTATTATTACAGAATCTATATCAACTATTTGATAAGAATGATGCGACTTTAGTTGAGATAAATCCACTGGTTATTACCACCGATAATCGCATTCTAGCACTTGATGCAAAAATGAATTTTGATGATAATGCCTTGTTTAGACATATAAATATTATTGAATTACGTGATTTTAATGAAGAAAATTTAATAGAAATAGAGGCGTCTAAATATAATCTTTCATACATTCCTCTTGATGGAAACATTGGTTGTTTGGTAAATGGAGCCGGTCTTGCAATGGCAACTATGGACATCATCAAGCTTTTTGGAGGGAGCCCTGCTAATTTTCTTGATGTAGGGGGCGATGCTACCGTAGAAAAAGTAACGGAGGCATTTAGACTGATGCTGCGTAATCCAGGGTTAAGAGTTATATTAATTAACATATTTGGTGGCATCATGAAATGCGATGTTGTTGCTGAAGGCGTAGTTAGGGGGGCTCAAGAGACGAAACTTTTAATACCCTTAGTGGTTCGTCTCGAGGGTACCAATGTTGATTTGGGCAAGAAAATTCTAATTGAGTCTGGATTACCGATTACTCTAGTAGACAACATGGCAGATGCTGCACAGTATGCAGTTACAGCTGCGAAAATAAGAGAATAGGCATGGCAATTTTAATAAATCAAGATACTCGAGTTATGACCCAAGGAATTACCGGAAAAACCGGCCAGTTTCATACCCGTATATGTCGCGAGTATGCTAACGGAAGGGAATGTTTTGTTGCGGGAGTTAATCCGCATAAATCAGGAAATATTTTTGAAGGAATTCCAGTTTACGCTAATGTCATAGAGGCCAAAGAAGCCACAGGTGCAACAGTTTCTGTAATTTATGTACCACCAAATTTTGCTGCTTCAGCTATTGAGGAAGCGGTAGATGCTGGGCTCGATTTAGTGATCTGTATTACTGAAGGAATTCCCGTACGCGACATGTTGCATATTCGTTATAAAATGAGAAAGGGAAAAACTTTACTAATCGGCCCTAATTGTCCAGGTATCATTACGCCTGACGAAATTAAAATTGGCATTATGCCCAGTTATATCCATAAGAAAGGGCGTATTGGGGTAGTTTCGCGTTCTGGCACATTAACTTATGAAGCGGTGTCTCAATTAATGGAGCAAGGGCTTGGACAGTCTACCTGTATTGGCATAGGCGGCGACCCGATTAATGGGTTAAAACATCTAGACGTGATTAAATTATTTAATGACGATAATGAAACTGACGCAGTTTTGATGGTAGGAGAAATTGGTGGTTCCGATGAAGAAGATTGTGCTCGCTGGATTAGTCGTAATATGAAAAAACCAGTTGTTGGTTTTGTTGCCGGAGTTACTGCGCCACCTAATAAAAGAATGGGGCATGCCGGAGCCATTATTTCCGGAGGCAAAGGTACTGCACAGGAGAAGCTTGTAGTGATGGAGGAATGCGGAATTAAAGTAACGCGTAACCCAGCCGAGATGGGAAAATTAGTTAAGTCAGTGTTGTAATAAACCAGAATAGAGTAATGCCATAACCACTCCAACATGACATCCATTTCTTTAATTGGCGCTCTTTTATGGGAGCAATGGCGCCCCGTCCATGACCGCAATCAACTAGCTATTTCATTGCTTGCCTATGTTGATCTACTCAAGAACTATTTTAATACAGGTATTCGTTATCACGGTACATTAGCATGGTTCGTAGCGGTAATACCGATACTTTTTTGTACTGGTATCATTTACTATTTGCTAGATACTTTTAGTCCTATATTGGGATGGATGTGGAATATAGTAGTGTTATATTTCACAATGAGTTTCCGTCAATTTAATCAGTCTTTGGCTGATATCGCGCAAGCTTTAAAGAACGAAGATTTGCCACAAGCTAGAGAGTTATTGAAACAGTGGAGCGGGGTATATGTAGAGAAATTAAATAGCACAGAGATTATAGAAGTTACCATTAGATCTGGGCTGATTTACTCGTATCATCGTTTGTTTAGTGTGCTCATTTGTTTCGCTATTTTACCAGGACCAATTGGACCAGTTCTATATCGTCTTGCAGAATTAATGGGGAAGCGCTGGGGTAGCCTCACACAAGATGAAGGTGATTCATTTGGCCATTTTTCTACGGCAATATTAAAGACCATAGATTGGTTACCAACAAGATTAACTGCTATAAGTTTTGCCATTGTTGGTAATTTTGAAGATGCAATCTATTGTTGGAAAATGCAAGCTACATTACTTACAAATCGCGCTGATGGGATAATTTTTGTTAGTGGGGCAGGCGCGCTTGGCGTACGTCTAGGAGATTTTACACAGAAGAATACTGATGAATCTCCTCGGCTCCAATTAGGGGGAGAAAAAGAAGCCAACATAAATTTCTTGCAGGGTACCGTAAATCTCATTTGGCGCGCCCTAGTGCTGTGGCTATTATTGCTACTGGTTATAGGCTGAATGTGATAAATAAGGAAATAGAGGGAAAGGATATGATCTTTAGGAAATTTTTATATTTACCTTTGTCAGTGTTATATTTTTTCATACCTTCGGCATTTGCCCAACAATTCATCGCACTACCGCAACCAGTTTTAACTATAGCTGCCGAAACTTACATACTCACTGATTTTCAGAGTGGGCAAGTTTTAGTCAGTAAAGATACTCAAAAACGTGTTGAGCCTGCATCGCTCACCAAACTGATGACGGCATATATCGTGTTTTCAGCTCTTAAACAAAAAAGTATCAGCTTAACGCAAAGCCTCTCTGTATCAGAAAATGCATCGCGTGCACAAGGTTCGCGCATGTTTATTGAACCTAATAAATCTGTTACTGTAGATGAATTATTACGCGGGGTGATTGTCCAATCTGGTAACGATGCCTGTATTTTATTAGCAGAAGCCATTGCTGGCTCAGAAGAAAAATTTGCGATGATAATGAACAAAGAGGCTCTGCGCCTAGGAATGAAAAATACTCATTTTACCAACTCCACCGGATTGTCAGATCCAGAGCATTACACAACAACCCAGGATCTCGCTTTATTGGCAACCGCTGTGATTCGTAATTTTCCAGAGTACTACTCACTTTATTCTTTAAAAGAGTATACGTATAACAAAATTACTCAGACTAATAGCAATCGTCTATTGTGGCTAGACCCCAATGTAGACGGCTTAAAAACTGGACATACCAAGACCGCTGGCTACTGTTTAGTTACCTCAGCCAAACGTAATGAACGAAGATTAATTTCAATTTTAATGAATACTTCTTCTGATAATGCGCGGACTATGGAAAGTCAGCGTCTTTTAAATTATGGATTCCAGTTTTATGATACTGTGCGTCTCTATCAAAAAGGGCAAGAGGTAGAAACTATTCCATTATGGAAGGGCTCACAAGACGCAATTAAGGCGGGAGTTGACCGCGATCTTTATTTTTCCATACCAAAAAATCAGGCCAATAAATTGAAGGCTACAATGGAATATAAGCGACCACTTGTTGCTCCGATTAGCATTGGGCAGAAAGTAGGTATAATAAAGTTAGTTTTTAATGACAGACCAGCGGCCGAATATTCCTTGGTAGCACTAGAGAATGTGGATGTTTCTAATATCTTGAGTCGTACTTGGGATAGTTTGCGTTTATTTTTTAATTAATATTTGGTTATAAAAATATATTTATCTGTCATAAGTTGATATGAATAATCAAGGATTAACATGATTTATCTTAATGGGATTTTTATGCCCATTGAAGATGCTCGTATTCCAGTCTTAGATCGTGGATTTATTTTTGGAGATGGAGTGTACGAAGTAATTCCCGTTTACTCGCGTAAACCATTTCGTCTAGCTGAACATCTACATCGCTTACAACATAGTCTTGATGGCATACGTCTCAGTAACCCTCATTCTGATGCTGAGTGGAGTCATTTGTTAGGACAATTAATCGCCGCTAACGCAAGCGAGGATCAGTATATTTACTTGCACATTACTCGCGGCGTAGCTAAACGAGACCATGCTTTCCCAAAAAACAGCACACCTACAATATTTATCATGAGTAACCCGCTGTTAACCCCACCAATGGAATCCCTGATTACTGGTGTTTCAGCCATTACTGCCAATGATAATCGTTGGTTGCGTTGTGATATTAAGGCAATCTCATTGTTACCGAACGTGTTGTTACGACAGATGGCTGTGGATGTAGATGCGATTGAAACTTTGCTATTAAGGGATGGTTTTCTGACAGAAGGCGCAGCTAGTAATATTTTTGTTGTAGGAAGCGGCGTTCTTTTGGCTCCACCAAAGAATCATTTAATGTTGCCTGGTATTACCTACGACATTGTATTAGAGTTGGCAGAGACACACCATATTCCTTATGAAGTAAGAGAGATATCTGAGCATGAAATGCGCAACGCGCAGGAGTTGCTATTGACATCATCGACCAAAGAAATCATGCCAATTACTCGTTTGGATAATCAGCCGGTGGGAGATGGAAAACCTGGGATAATGTTTATGCAATTGTACCAGCTCTATCAAAATTACAAGATTACGGTAATGCGAGGCAATAGTTGAGCATCAGAAGATTTCTGATTACGTTACTCACTTGATTAGTTGAGCATGATCGCACAACCTTCGTTAATTGAATATCCTTGTGACTTTCCCCTTAAAATTATAGGACATGCTCAGCAAAATTTTTCTGAATCTGTATTGACCATAGTTAAGCGTCATGCGCCTAATTTCGATAGCGCTACTATGGAAACAAGAATCAGCAAACAAAGTACGTATGTAAGTTTTACCTGTACCATTCAAGCGGTCTCGCGCCCCCAGTTAGATGAGTTATATCGAGAATTATGTGACCATCCAATGGTAGTGATGGTGCTTTAAATTTTCTTAGCCTTTATTATCTAAAAATGTAGAATTTATGTATGGATATCTCTGATTTAAAGTTAAGATCTAGAAACGTGACGCCACGTATTAGATATTTTGGGTTAGTAGATTACCTCACCACTTGGCAAGCAATGAAGGACTTTACTGCGTCTCGTACAGAAAATACCCATGATGAGATTTGGTTATTGCAGCACCCGTCAGTTTATACACAAGGAATCGCAGGCGCATCGGAACATCTGCTCTACAATAATGAAATTGCTGTAATAAGAACAGATCGTGGTGGTCAGATTACTTATCACGGCCCGGGGCAAATTATTGCTTACTTGTTAGTAGATATGCGTCGTCTTAAGTTTGGTGTACGTGATTTAGTAAGGAGAATGGAAGGCGCTGTGATAGATTTACTGCAAGATTATCTTATCTGTGCAGAGAGTCGTGTAGATGCGCCTGGTGTATATGTAAACAACGCAAAGATTGCGGCATTGGGATTAAAAATAAAGAATGGCTGTTGTTATCATGGTCTGGCACTTAACGTGGATATGAATTTAGAGCCATTTTCCGCTATTAATCCTTGTGGCTACCCTGGTTTACAGGTTACTCAAACCAAAGATCTCGGCATAGTTGATAGCATGGAAGCCCTGAGCAGTAGATTGGCAGAGAAATTACAAGCAAGAATAAACAACTAAGGATTTTTCGTTATGACTAATGAGATTCGTCAGAAAGGAGCGCTCAAGACCTCACGAAATCCAATAAAGATTGAGCCCCAATCTTTTAAGGAGTTATTAAAAAAACCATCATGGATAAGGGTGCGTCCATCTCGTAATCAGGAATTTTATGAGGTCAAGCGTATTTTGCGAGAACAGAAATTGCATACAGTTTGCGAAGAAGCATCTTGTCCTAATATAGGGGAATGTTTTGGCAAAGGTACGGCTACTTTCATGATCTTAGGTGATCTCTGTACCCGTCGTTGCCCGTTTTGTGATGTAGCACATGGCAAACCATTGCTACCAGATGCAGAAGAACCATTACATTTAGCAACATCCATTGCTGCTATGAAATTGAAGTATGTAGTGATTACTAGTGTTGATCGTGATGATTTGCGCGATGGTGGGGCTCAGCATTTTGTTGATTGTATACGTCAAATAAGGCTCCACTCTCCCCAGACAAAAATAGAAATCCTTGTTCCAGATTTTCGTGGAAGATTAGAAGTCGCGCTGGAGAAGCTATTTATTTGCCCGCCAGATGTATTAAATCATAATCTGGAAACTGTACCGCGTCTTTATAAGCAATGTCGGCCGGGAGCAGATTATGCACATTCATTAAAATTGCTAAAGAATTTTAAGGCGTATTTTCCCAGAATTACTACTAAATCTGGATTAATGTTGGGCTTGGGTGAGACTGATGAAGAAATTTTAGATGTGTTAAGAGACCTGCGAGAGCACGATGTCGAAATGCTTACAATCGGACAGTATTTGCAACCTAGCGGCGGACATTTGCCCGTATTACGTTATGTGTCGCCAGAGGATTTCAAAAAATTTGAACTTACTGCGACTAAAATGGGTTTTAGTAATGCGGCCTGCGGACCAATGGTCCGTTCAAGTTACCACGCTGATCAGCAGGCTCATTTAGCAGGCGTGACATAAAGACACAGTTTTAATAAATTAACTTTAGTGAAAAAGAATATAAGTCTTTGCAGATGAGATTGATGTCTCAATACTAAATTTTTTACATTTTAATCTTTAGCAACATCGTTTTATTCCATTCCATTTCCTGTCTTGCTCCATCTGAAAAAATGTTTTGCAATCTAATGGCTTATCTCCGTTTTTTGCATGATATGTATGCCAGTGCTCTAAATAACGCTCATATGCATCATCACCGCTGATGGTGCGGAGTAATTCCCAGCCACGATTTATATTTTTTTTAAGATAGTTCATGATAATAATTCTTAAATTTAAAGTTTAGTTCTTAATTATTAATCTAGATTTAGTGGTAATTTTTTGACTCAATTGATAAGGTGCCTCGGAAAGCGCTAGATGAGATTTACCGGTAATAATACGGTATGAAATGCGCAATGTTTCTAATACCAGTATCCAAGTGGTGATTAAGAAAAAAGTAGTAAGTGCTGCAGCAAGGTAATCATTGAAGATTAGTTGCTGAGCCTCAATAACAGTGATATCTGATGGCAGCACACCCCCTGCTAATCTTGTTGTTAGATCTTGTGCGTGCGAGAGAAAACCTATGCGTAATTCAGGGTTGAAGAGTTTCTCCCATGCGGCAACGCTAGTTACAATCACGAGCCAGGTGAGTGGTGCAGCGGTGATCCAAACATAACGCAGCTTATCGGATTTTATGAGAATAATAGTAGCGACACATAATGCAATTGCAGCAAGCATTTGATTAGCGATACCAAATAGTGGCCATAAACTATTGATTCCACCGAGTGGATCAAGCGTGCCGATATAGAGAAAATAGCCCCATGCACTCACAACAAGAGCACTAGTAAAAAATACACTTGGATACCAACTAGTGCGTCCCATGGGTTTGTAAAGATTGCCAAGTAAGTCTTGTAACATAAAGCGACCAACTCGTGTACCAGCATCAAGAGTAGTAAGAATAAAAAGTGCTTCAAACATGATAGCAAAATGATACCAAATAGCCGTCATGTTTGTGCCAAAAGTGTTGGCAAAAATACTGGCCATACCGACCGCAAAAGAGGGCGCTCCACCGGTGCGCGCAAATAAACTGGCCTCTCCCATATCAGCGGCAAGTTGATGCATTTGTGCAATATTTATTGGGAATCCCCAGCTATTAATTACAGCTATAGCGTCTACGGCTTCTTTACCAACAATACCGACTGGACTGTTAATAGCAAAGTAGACACCAGGATCCATTATAGTGGCGGCAATTATTGCCATGATGGCGACAAAGGATTCCACTACCATTGCTCCGTAACCAATTAAGCGCGCATCCATCTCATTAGAAAGTAATTTAGGCGTGGTGCCAGATGAGATGAGTGAATGAAAGCCAGAGATTGCGCCACAGGCAATCGTAATAAATACAAAAGGAAATAGTCCCCCACCAAAGATCGGACCAGTCCCATCTATAAACTGCGTTAATGCAGGCATTTTTATCTCAGGTCGGAGTACGATAACCGCAACAGCAAGCATTAGCATCGTACCAATTTTCATAATAGTCGATAAATAATCGCGCGGTGCGAGTAATAACCATACCGGAGCAGCTGCAGCGCTGAAACCGTAAGCGATAATTAACAATGCTAATGTTGGTCCGTCATAATTAAACCAATGACGTAAATTAGGTTGTTGATCTATCCAGCCACCCCCTACTACAGCCAGCAATAGAAGAATTACACCAATTAACGTGCCCTCCATTACACGACCGGGACGAATATTGCGCATATATAAACCAATCAGTATGGCAATTGGGATAGTAGCCGCTACGGTGGAGGTCGCCCATGGACTATATTTCATGGCATTAACAACTACAAGGCCAAGTACAGCGATAAGAATAATCATAATTACCATTACACCGACTAAGGCCGCGCTGCCTCCAATGATACCGAGCTCGTCATATGCCATCTGACCTAATGAGCGACCATTGCGACGAGTGGAAAAAAATAAAATCACAAAGTCTTGCACGCAGCCGCCCAGTACAGCTCCAACTAGGATCCACAGTGTGCCTGGTAAGTAGCCAAATTGAACTGCAAGAGTTGGACCAATCAATGGCCCTGGTCCTGCGATAGCGGCAAAATGATGGCCGAAGAGCACCCATTTATTGGTGGACACAAAATCGCGATTATTGTTTAGACGTTCACTAGGAGTGGCGCGAGTAGGATCTAACAACAATACCTTGGTGGCAATAAAAGCGCTATAAAAACGATAACCAATAGCATATACACATACCGCTGCAACAATGAACCATACACTATTAATGGTTTCGCCTCGATGTAATGCAATAGCTCCTATAGCACCGACACCAAGAAAAGTTACAAGAACCCAGGCAATAATTTTCAGTGATTTCATTTTTTGTATTGATCTGATTGGTATCACTATATTATCTTATTAAAAAATAAATAACTTGCGCGTTACTGTGCATGATACTTTTTTAGCAAACGTTATAATGAGAGTTGTGTTGATGTTGATCTAGTATTTTTTTAAAAATTGTTCTGTAAACAATAGAAACTAGGTAATTTAAGATGAAACTCATTAGAGAGTGAGGTGATGCGGCATTTTGGTGAGGCGGACTTAGGTTATAATTGGTCTGTATGTAGAATTTTCGAGCATAGCATTTTGAAGAGAGCCTCTTTGGATATCAAGGGGGTGTATGATTTAGGTGTAAAAAATGATTATGATCTTCATCACACTTAATGGTGCCCAGAAGAGGACTCGAACCTCCACAGTGTTGCCACCGCTAGGACCTGAACCTAGTGCGTCTACCAATTCCGCCATCTGGGCAATACGAGCATCTAGATCTAAGGTGCTGATCAGAGACGTAATTCTATAGGAAATCATTGTTTTGTCAAACAAAAAAGGATACGAATTACGCAATCTTGATCCTCATTCTGAACGGGAGCGGGAGCGCTATGGCCATGCATTACCAAGCAGAGAATTTATTCTTCAAATTTTAAAAGAACAGGGTGTTCCTACTACTGAAGAAGCACTAGGGGCGCTATTCAAAATTAACGAAGAAGAGTACAAAATTTTCTGTCGACGACTGTCTGCAATGAGGCGCGAAGGGCAGATTATGCGTAACAGAAAGGGTGATATCTATGTAGTAGAAAAGCTTGATCTAATTAAGGGGAGGGTGCAGGGCCATGCCGATGGTTTTGGTTTCTTAATCCCGGATGATGGCGGTCTCGATCTTTTCCTGGGGCCCAAGGAAATGCGAAAAATGTTGCATGGCGACCGCGTGATGGTGCGTGAAATTGGTGTCGATCGTCGCGGACGAAGAGAGGGAGTGATTGTGGAAGTGTTGGAACATAGCACAACACAACTTGTTGGGCGATTGCATGTTGATCACGGTATTTTATTTGTGGAAGCCGAGAATAAGAGGATTAATCAGAGATTTTTGGTGCCGCCGGAATTAGCTCTGGGTGCCATAGCGGGCCAAGTGGTAATGGTAGAAATTATTCAACAGCCCAGTAAAAGCAGTCACCCCATTGGTCGCATTATTGAGGTATTAGGTGATTATTCTGCACCGGGTATGGAAAATGAGATCGCACTTCGTAAGCACGAATTACCTTTCCAATTCTCGGAAGAAACTCAAAAACTTGCTGCAAAACTTCCAGAAAAAGTGTTTAAAAAAGATTTGAGCGGGAGGGAAAATATTTGCCATTTACCTCTAATAACAATAGATAGCGAGACTGCCCGTGATTTTGACGACGCAGTTTATTGCGAGCAGGAGGGTAGAGGTTATAAATTGTATGTCGCTATTGCTGATGTTAGTCATTATGTGCATCCTAATGATGAGATAGATAAGGAGGCGTTGAATCGCGGTAACTCGGTGTACTTTCCGCGCCGAGTAATCCCTATGTTGCCAGAGATTCTCTCTAATGGTTTATGTTCGCTGAATGAAAAAGTGGAACGTTTATGCATGGTGTGTGAAATTACCATTAACACCGAGGGTGATTTCTGTAAGTATCGTTTCTATCCAGCAGTAATGAACTCTTATGCGCGCCTTACCTATACTGAGGTTGCTGCAATATTAAATAATTCAGAAGGGGATGAGGGCAGGCAACATGTAGCACTCTTGCCCCATATCCAGATGCTTTTTCAATTGTTCAAAGTATTATTACAGGCACGTGAGAAGCGCGGCGCTATTGATTTTGAAACTATTGAAACTCAGATCATTTTTAATGATCAGGGCAAGATTGAACACATATTGCCCGTGAAGCGTAACGATGCCCACCGCATAATTGAGGAGTGCATGTTAGCGGCTAATGTATGCGCATCAGATTTTTTGAAACAACACAATCAATCTACACTGTATCGTATTCATGAGGGCCCTACGCCAGAGAAACTTACTGCCATGCGTGGATTTTTTGGAGAATTTGGTTTGCATCTGAGCGGAGGAGATGAGCCCCATGCTAAGGATTACGCTAAGCTATTGCATGGAATTAAAGACAGACCAGATGCACAGCTATTACAGACAGTAATGCTTCGATCTTTACGTCAAGCGGTTTACAGTCCAGATAATGTTGGTCATTTTGGACTTGCTTATGAATCCTACACTCACTTTACTTCGCCCATAAGACGCTATCCAGATCTATTGGTTCATCGTGCCATTAAAGCAGTACTAAATGGCATGACATACTCTCCTGGCGATTGGCATGAATTAGGTAAACACTGTTCTCAGATGGAACGTCGAGCTGATGAAGCTTCTCGAGATGTGGAATCTTGGCTAAAATGCTTCTATATGCAGGATAGAATTGGTGAGTGTTTTAATGGTGTTATCAGTAATGTTACTGGTTTTGGTTTATTTGTGGCACTGGATGGAATTTATGTGGAAGGATTGATTCATATTTCTGAACTTCCTAAGGACTATTTTCATTTTGATGCCGCAAAACACATGTTGTTGGGAGAGCGTAATGGCAAACGTTATCGTCTAGGCGATCGGCTACAAGTAAAAATTGTACGAGTTGATCTAGAAACTAGCAAAATTGATTTTGTATTAGCTGATGTATGCAAATAATATTTATTGGATAGATGTTATTTTCTCCCATCTTCCATCAAAAAATAATTATTTTAAATTTACGCAGATAAAATCAAACCTATTAATTTTTGTATGCTCCGTTAGATGTCTAATACTCACTCTATATTTGGTTTCCATGCCATTACTAGTCGCTTACGACAGAATCCCGATAGCGTTCAAGAGATTTTTCTTGATTCAACTCGTCGTGACCAGCGCGTACGTGATCTAACAAAACTTGCTGAAACTCAGGGCGCACGAATCATTCTTTGTGATGAAAAAAGACTGGTCGCGTTGTCCGGAAGCAATTTTCATCAGGGCGTGGTTGCAAATATAGATATAACTCGTAATCACATCGATATCGAAGATG
>Ga0208942_1000270_pt1 | contig 22838 bp, 20 predicted proteins | sample GreLakmeSU08MSRF_FD_187704 | JGI IMG/M metagenome (GOLD analysis project Ga0208942, IMG submission 187704) | Freshwater lentic microbial communities from great Laurentian Lakes, MI, USA - Great Lakes metaG SU08MSRF (SPAdes) | ecosystem: Environmental > Aquatic > Freshwater > Lake | place: Great... | reverse complement strand
CAATGATATTCTTGATCGCAAATTTGATTCTTTTGTCACACGAACAAAATTACGTCCTTTAGCTAATCAGTCCATCCCAGTTAAAAATGCTTTTTTCTTACTCCTAACTTTATTGATAGGTGCATTAATATGCGTTTTATTTTTAAATAAAAATGTATTTTACTTTTCATTAGTCGCTCTATTTTTAGCACTCACTTATCCTTTAACCAAAAGATTTTTTGTGATACCACAGGCGTATTTAGGGTTAAGTTTTGGCATGGGCATTCCAATGGCTTTTGTTGCCAATGAGATTCCTTTATCCATGACGACATGGTTATTATTTTTGGCGAACTTATTCTGGGCCATTGCTTACGATACGCTTTATGCGGTGACGGATAAAAATGATGATTTAAAAATTGGCATTCGTTCTTCAGCTATTTGGTTCGGGGCTTATGTGAAAGAAGCCATCATGCTCTGTTATACCTGTATGATGGGGTGCTTAATTTGGGTGGGACAGTTAGAAAATTTTGGCTGGCTTTTTTATGGTTTTATAGGGCTAAGCCTGATTTTTATTGGGTTTCTGTATCGTCAAATCAGGACACTGAACCCAAAAGCCTGTTTTAATGCATTTTTAAGCAATAACTACCTAGGTGGGTTTGTCTTTTTAGGGGTGTTTTTTCACTATCTTCATGTGAACTAAATCATTAATAAAATTGACAAAACAGGCAGTTTTGGCATAGAATTCATCTCTTTTTTTAAATTTATAGCGCAAAAGTTGGTATTGAAATGAAGACATTTTCAGCAAAATCCCATGAAGTCAAACACGATTGGTTCGTTGTCGACGGAACTGACGCAGTATTGGGTAGATTAGCAAGTGCGATTGCACATCGATTACGTGGCAAACATAAAGCCATTTTTACGCCGCACGTAGATACAGGTGATTACATTGTTGTGATCAACGCGGAAAAGATTAAAGTAACGGGTAACAAAGGTGACGGAAAACTTTACCATAGCCATTCAGGTTATCCAGGCGGCATTTCAACAACGAACTTCTCTAAGATGCAAGACCGTTTTCCAGGTCGCGCTTTAGAAAAGGCAGTGAAGGGAATGTTACCAAAAGGACCTTTGGGTTATGCCATGATTAAAAAGATGAAAGTCTATACAGGCCCAACACATGATCATGTGGCACAACAACCACAACCATTAAGCATATAGTTAGGGAAATACTATGATAGGTAAATACAATTACGGAACAGGTCGCAGAAAGAGCTCAGTAGCTCGTGTGTTCATGAAGATAGGCAAAGGCGTAATCACTGTGAACGACAAACCTGCGGATGAATATTTTTCACGTTATACCTCCCGTATGATTTTTCGCCAACCACTCGATTTAACCAACACGTTAAGCACGTTTGATATCAATGTGAACGTTATTGGTGGCGGTGAATCTGGTCAAGCAGGTGCTGTGCGTCATGGCATTACACGTGCATTGATTGACTATGATACAAATTTAAAAAGCACGCTTTCACAAGCTGGTTTTGTAACACGTGATGCACGCGAAGTTGAGCGTAAAAAAGTGGGTCTTCGAAAAGCTCGTAGACGTAAACAATTCTCGAAACGTTAATTGTTTCAAGTTCCAAAGAGCAAAAAGGCCGCTTTCAAGCGGCTTTTTTGTTATATAGAGTTAAATAAATTTTGTTAGTATGGTTTTTATAAGGATTAAAACTTCTTTTAAATTAAAGGTGCCCATGTGATGAGTAATATGTCAAAGATTAAAGTAGGCGTGGTCGGCGCGACTGGTTATACCGGCGTTGAGCTATTAAGAATTTTAGTCAAACATCCTCATGTGACGATCCAAGCTGTGACATCTAGAGCTGAGGCTGGCTTATCGATTGCGAGCTTATTTCCAAGCTTGAGAGGCCTCATTGATTTTAACTTTGAAGATCCCAAGACAGCTGATTTGACGAATTGCGATCTCGTGTTTTTTGCAACCCCTAATGGGATTGCCATGCAAGAAGTGCCAGCACTTCTTAAAGCCGGGGTAAAAGTGATTGATTTGGCGGCTGATTTTAGGCTAAAAGATGTTAACGTTTGGGAAAAGTGGTACAACATGCCACATTCATGTAGCGATCTACTTAAAGATGCTATTTATGGCCTACCGGAGATGAATAGAGAAAAAATTAAAAAAGCATCCCTTGTGGCTAATCCGGGTTGTTATCCCACAGCCATTCAATTGGGATTTATTCCATTGATTGAATCAGGCGTGATCGATCTTGATGACTTAATCGCAGATGCTAAATCAGGCGTATCCGGAGCTGGCAGAAAAGCTGAGGTAAATGCATTAATGGCGGAAGCTTCTGATAACTTTAAAGCTTACGGAGTTGAAGGGCATAGACATTTACCTGAAATCACGCAAGGACTCGCTAGCGTCGCGAATCAACCAGTGCATTTAACTTTTGTGCCTCATTTAACACCTATGATTAGAGGCATACACGCAACACTTTACGCAACGCTTACTAAAAAAACAGATATACAAGCACTTTTTGAAACAAGATATAAAAATGAGCCTTTTGTAGATGTGATGCCAAAAGGGGCTCATCCAGAAACGAGATCTGTAAGAGGCTCAAATCAATGTCGCATTAGTATCTTTCAGCCGCAAGGTAGCCATAAGATTGTTATTTTATCTGTCATTGATAATCTCGTGAAAGGCGCGGCAGGACAGGCTGTTCAGAATATGAATCTTATGTTTGATTTTCCAGAGATTTCTGGGCTTGATCTTGTGCCCTTGATGCCATAAAGTGTTGTTTCTATGAGAAAAGTTAAGCGAACTTATACCAAATATTTTGGTATCACTCGCCGAAGAATGCGTATTAAAACAGGCGCTTCTTGGCCTACCTATTTGATGATTGCAGCATTCTCATTTTTAGGTGGGGCAGGAGTTACTTATTGGGAATTAGACGGCGGCTCAGTGATTGGCTTTGTTTCAAAAATTCAAGCATTAGAATCAGAGAATCAATCGATACAAGACCAGTTATTACATAAAAAAATTGAGATACAGCTCAAATCGATTTCAGGCGATAAAGTTTCAGACGACATTTCTAAGCTTCAAGAAGAAAATAATAAGCTAAAGGAAGACATTCTTTTTTACGAAAAAATTCTAGGCAAGAAACGATAAGGGATATTTCATGTTTTTTAATAAAAAAAATAAAGCGCGTACGATTGATACACTGATTGATAAGGATATTTCGGTACGCGGCAATGTGACTTATTCAGGTGGCATTCGTGTTGATGGTTCAATTCAGGGCAACCTTACTGAACTTCCAGGTACAGCAGGAACTCTAATCATGGGTAACAAAAGCCGCATTAAAGGAAATGTTTCCGCGCATACAGCGATTATTGATGGAGACGTGAATGGTAATATTATATGTGCTGAATATCTAGAGCTTCATGCGCATGCTAGAATTACGGGAGATATTGAATATAAGGTGATAGAAATTCATGCAGGTGCTAAAGTGTATGGACGGCTTAAAGAAGTCGCTAAAAATTATCAGCCACAAAAGAAGAAATAATGAGGAGTAAATATTATGAATCAAATCGTTGAATCAAAAGACATGGAAATGCCAACCCCACTTATTTTTACAGATAATGCTGTAAAAAAGGTGAAGGCATTGATTGAAGAAGAGGGCCAGCCAGAGTTGAAGCTTCGTGTATTCGTAAGTGGCGGCGGATGTTCAGGTTTTCAATATGGATTTACATTTGAAGAAACTACGAATGAAGATGATACGCAAGTTACAAAAGATTCAGTGACTTTACTCATTGATCCTATGAGTTTGCAATATTTAATGGGCGCTGAAATTGATTACCAAGACAGTGTTCAAGGCTCGCAATTCGTCATTAAGAATCCAAACGCACAAACAACATGCGGTTGCGGTTCTTCCTTCTCGGCTTAAAACTACTTGTTTTTAGGAACGTCGCGCCGAGCTTTACCTGTGTAAACTTGGCGTGGCCTGCCCATTTTATTACCAGGCTGGCCTACCATTTCATTCCATTGAGCGACCCAGCCCGCTGTCCTTGCAAGCGCAAATACCGCAGTAAACATCGAATTAGGAATGCCCATAGCTCGCATCACAATGCCGGAATAGAAATCCACATTAGGATAAAGTTTTTTCTCAATGAAGTATTCATCCTCGAGTGCAATTTGTTCTAACTTCATGGCAAGTTTGAAAATAGGATCATCTTTTAAACCAAGTTCATTTAGGACTTCATGGCAGGTCTTACGCATGATTTCTGCACGGGGATCTTTGTTGCGATAAATGCGATGGCCAAAACCCATCATACGGAAGGAATCATCTTTATCTTTTGCACGTTTAATGAATGCACCAATACGACTTTCATCCTCAATTTCTTCGAGCATTTTCAAAGTAGCTTCATTTGCGCCACCGTGCGCTGGACCCCAAAGAGATGCAATCCCTGCGGCAATACATGCAAAAGGGTTAGCCCCTGAAGAGCCTGCGAGCCTTACTGTGGACGTTGATGCATTTTGTTCATGGTCTGCATGCAGAATGAGAATGCGCTCAAAAGCTTTAGCAAGTACCGGATTAATTTTGTATTCTTCACAGGGTGTTGCAAACATCATATGCATAAAATTCTCTGCATAACTTAAATGATTTTGCGGGTAGGTAAATGGCTGTCCTGAGCGATATTTATAACTCCAGGCTGCTATCGTCGGAACCTTTGCTAATAATTGGTGTGCCGCGATTAAACGATGTTGAGGGTCTGAGACATCCATACTATCGTTATAGAATGCAGACATAGAGCCTACGACACCTACCATGACGGCCATAGGGTGAGCATCGCGTCTAAACCCACGAAAAATATTATTGAGTTGATCGTGGAGCATTGTATGACGCGTAATGGTAGTCGAAAATGTTTCTTTTTCTTGTGGTTTTGGTAATTCACCATGCATCAAGAGATAAGCCACATCTAAAAAGTCATAATGTTCTGCAAGCTGTTCAATAGGATAACCACGATAAAGAAGAAGACCCTTTTCGCCATCAATAAAAGTGATTTCAGAGCTACACGAAGCCGTCGACATAAAACCAGGGTCATAACTAAAGACTTGGTGGGTACCTAATTGACGAATATCAATCGCATCGTTACCCATGGTACTTTTTACCAAAGGCAATTCTATGGATGCTGATTCTTGATCGAAGTGTAATGTGACTTTAGTTGATTTCATTTTTGAAAAATAAAATTAATTATTAAATGAATTATAACTTCTCATAACACTTTTGCTAGCGCTATCTTTATGCGGGATAGATTGCACCTAAAATACGCAAGCCTTTAGCGCCAGTAACTTGAGGTAAGTTACTTGGTTTTGAAAATAGCGTTTGTTTCGCAAGCCATGCAAATGCCGCAGCCTCCACATGTTGTGTTGGCATGCCAAGGGCATCGGTGAGTTGGATTTTTATTTGAGGGATTAATAATTTTAATCGCTCAACTAAGAAACTATTTAAAGCACCACCACCACATAGATAAGCTTCAGTGATATTTGCGTTATGTGTATGTATGGCTTCTGAAATACTTAATGCAGTGAGTTCCAATAGCGTTCTTTGAATATCTTGAATGGGGTAAGATTCTTGTAAGTGTTTGCTGAGCCAAGCTTCATTGAAGTGATCGCGACCTGTACTTTTGGGCGCAGTTTTTTCAAAATAAGCATCATTAAAAAATGCATCAAGAAGCGTTTGAATCAGCTGACCTTCCCTTGCCCACGACCCATCGTCATCGAATGCTTTATGAAGATGCTTTTGACTCCAGTGATCTAATAAAATATTTCCAGGTCCGCTATCAAAGCCTGATACAGAAGTTTCGGGATTTAAAATGGTCACATTGGCAATCCCGCCAATATTCACAATCGCGCGATGAGCTGTTGGGTGTGAAAAAATTTCTTTATGAAATGCAGGCACTAAGGGAGCGCCTTGTCCACCTGCTGCAACATCTCGACTGCGAAAATCAGCAATCACATTGATATAAGAAAGTTCAGCTAAGAGCGCAGGATTTCCAATCTGTAAAGTGAAGCCCTTTTGTGGCTGATGGCGAATAGTTTGACCATGAAAACCAATCGCTTTGACGTCTTTGGATGTGGTACCTGTTTTTTTAAGCAAAGCCTCAACAGTTTGATAGGCTTGTTGGCTCAGCATATTGCCTATCATGAGGCTATCTTCAAGTTCATTGCTGTATGGCAAATGAAGTGCTAAAAGACTTTTTTTGAATGTATCTTCGTAAGCGACATAACTATGACCCATCATTTTAATGTCTTGCGGGGAGTCGCCAAAATTAACAAGCACAGCATCCATCCCATCAAGGCTGGTGCCAGACATAAGACCTATAAATAATTCATTCATCTGTAGGATTGTAAATGGTTTATTTCCGCTATTTTCCATATTGGTAAAATAATTTAGGCTAAAATGAATGCAATTATTAAACTTCAATAAAACCATTCGGAAATATTTGTGGCTACTGAAATCAATCAAGCGTTAGCACTCATTAAACGAGGCGCCGAAGAAATTCTTCTTGAAGAAGAGCTTCTCGAAAAACTTAAAAAAGGCAAGCCTTTAAGAGTTAAGGCTGGCTTTGATCCTACAGCACCCGATCTGCATTTAGGCCATACCGTTTTATTAAATAAACTTAGACAATTTCAGGACTTAGGCCATCACGTTTTATTTTTAATTGGCGACTTCACGGGCATGATTGGTGACCCCACAGGCAAAAGTGCGACACGCCCCCCTTTATCTCAAGATGAAGTGAAAAAAAATGCTGAGAGCTATGCTGAGCAAGTTTTTAAAATATTAAAGCGCGATCAAACCGAGGTTGTTTTTAATTCAAAGTGGCTGACTGATCTTGGTGCAGCCGGAATGCTTAAATTAGCTGCAAGCCACACAGTCGCCCGTATGTTAGAGCGCGATGATTTCAGTAAACGATACAAAGCCAACCAACCTATCGCTATCCATGAGTTTCTATATCCCCTTCTTCAGGGCTATGACTCCGTGGCATTGAAAGCAGACGTGGAATTGGGCGGTACGGATCAAAAATTTAATTTATTAATGGGTCGCGAGTTACAAAAGCAATCAGGTCAATCTCCTCAATGTGTCATTACCATGCCGCTTCTCGAAGGTTTGGATGGCGTGCAAAAAATGTCTAAATCGCTGGGCAATTACATTGGGATTAACGAAGCGCCTGAAATGATATTTGCAAAAATTATGTCCATTTCAGATGAATTAATGTGGCGATATATTGAGCTTCTTTCTTTTGCGACTTTGGATGAGATTCATGGCTGGAAAGCGAGTGTCAAAGCAGGCCAAAACCCTCGCGACATTAAAGTCACTTTTGCTCAAGAAATTGTAGCGCGCTTTCATTCGAAAGAGGCTGCTATTGAGGCGCTAGAGAATTTCCAGACGCGCTCTAAAGGTGGCATTCCAGATAATGTCCCTGAGGTAAATATCACGATTCAAACTGACGCGATTGGTATTTTGCAGCTTCTTAAAGAGGCCTCGCTTGTGGCAAGCACATCAGAAGCCATGCGTCTCATCGAGGGCGGTGGCATCAAAATTGACGGAGAGCGCCTTGAAGATGGTAAAAAAATGATTTCTAAAAATAGTGAATTTGTGGCTCAGGTAGGCAAGCGAAAATTCGCAAAGATTAAAGTCCTTTGATGTGATGGATCATATTGATTTTGAATGAACTTTTGATTTCAATTATCTGAATTTATTGATATAATTCGGCATGAAAATATTGATGGGCTTTAAGCCCATTTTTTGTTTCTGCAACTTGGGGAATTTTAGGAAATCAGCCTTGTAAGATGGAAAAGCTTGAAACATTAATTGAAAAAACCCTACAGCAGCTCGGCTATGAGTTGGTAGATTTGGAGATTTCAAATCGAGGAAAGCTTCTCCGTGTTTATATTGATAAGCCTGATTCAGTGACGATTGATGATTGCTCTTTAGTAAGCAACCATTTAGGTCACGTTCTCACCGTAGAGCAGGATTTAGATTACGACCGACTAGAGGTGTCATCCCCTGGTATGGATCGCGTGTTAAAGAAATTAGCTGATTTTGAACGCTTTAAAGGCGAGCGAGCTTCTGTGAAGTTAAGAATGCCTTTAGATGCGCGTAAAAATTTTTTAGGCACGATTGATGGGACAGAAAAAGATACTGTTCTTTTGATGTGCGAGGGTGAGCTTTATCGCTTTGCTTTATCAAATATTGATAAAGCTCGATTGAGCCCAGAATTTAAACGTTAGAAAATGAGTTGCGGAGATTGAAATGAGTCGCGAGATTTTATTATTAGTAGATGCTTTAGCCCATGAAAAAAATGTGAACAAAGACGTGGTCTTTGAGGCACTTGAATCAGCCTTGGCTTCAGCTACAAAGAAAAAAAATAAAGAAGATATTGATGTGCGTGTCGAAATTGATCGTGACACGGGTGAATATAAATCGTTTAGACGTTGGACGTTTTTAAATGATGAGCTCATTGAAAATGAAGATGCTCAAATTTCTCTCTTAGATCCTCGCGCTGAAGGTAAAGTTGAAAACGATACGATTGAAGTGGCTCTCGAATCGATTGAATTTGGACGTATCGGGGCTCAAGCTGCAAAACAAGTCATCTTGCAAAAAGTACGTGAAGCTGAAAGAGAACAAATTTTAGAAGATTTCTTAGGCCGCAATGAAAAGTTAGTGACCGGTGTAATCAAACGTATGGATCGTGGTAATGGCATCATTGAAGTGGGTCGTATTGAAGCTGTGCTTCCTCGCGATCAAATGATCCCTAAAGAAAATTTACGTATCGGCGACCGAGTGAGAGCATATCTGACAGACGTTGAAAGAAGTCATCGCGGACCACAACTGATTTTATCTAGAACTGCACCTGAATTTCTTGTTCGTTTATTTGAACTTGAAGTGCCAGAAATTGAAGAAGGATTATTAGAAATTAAATCTGCATCACGGGACCCAGGGTTACGTTCAAAAATTGCTGTGAAAGCGAATGATCAAAGAATTGATCCAGTAGGCACATGTGTGGGTATGCGCGGATCAAGAGTTCAGGCAGTGACAGGTGAGCTTGCAGGAGAGCGTGTCGATATTGTTTTATGGTCCATGGAGCCAGCACAGTTTGTCATTAATGCGATGGCACCCGCTGAAGTTTCAAGTATTGTGGTCGATGAAGAAAAACACAGCATGGATGTTGTAGTGAATGAAGAAAATCTAGCGCAAGCGATTGGACGAAATGGACAAAACGTTCGTCTTGCCTCTGAACTCACAGGCTGGAATATTAATATTCTGACAGAAGAAGAATCTTCTAAGAAAAATGAAGAAGAATATGCAAGTACAAGTCAATTATTCATGGCGAAACTTGATGTGGATGAAGATGTGGCTGACATTCTTGTGCAAGAAGGATTTAGTACGCTAGAAGAAATTGCTTATGTGCCATTACAAGAGATGGTAGAGATTGAAGCGTTTGATGAAGACACAGTGAATGAACTTCGTTCGCGTGCGAGAGCGGCTCTTCTCACTGAAGCGATTGCAAAGGAAGAAAAAGTTGAAGAGGCGGCAGAAGACCTTCTCACGATGGAAGGCATGGATGACGCTACGGCTAATCTTCTTGCTTCAAAAGGTATTTCGAAAATGGAAGATCTGGCAGATCTTGCTGTAGATGAATTGGTTGAAATGACTTTAATGGATGAAGAGCGTGCGAAACAGTTAATCATGACTGCAAGAGCACCTTGGTTTGTTTAAAGGCACATTCACCCTTTGATGAATATTATGAGGTACTAAATGGGACAATCAACTGTCACTAAATTTGCTGAAGAATTAGGATTGCCTGTTGATTTATTAATCGAACAGCTTAAAAGTGCTGGCGTGAATAAGTCACTAGCAGAAGATTCATTAAGCGAAATAGATAAATCAGCGCTTCTTGAATATCTTCGTAAAGAACATGGCCAATCTCAAGTGCCAAAAAATAAAATCACTTTATCGCACAAACAAAATAAAGAGATTAAAAAAACGGATAGCACAGGACGCGCTCGCACCATTCAAGTTGAGGTACGCAAAAAACGTGTACTCGTGAGACGTGAAGATGGGCAGCCCATTGATAGACCTATTGCGGCACCTGCACCTGTTGAAACAGTGACTTCACCTCAAACAAAAACACACGTCCTTGGCGAAGATCAATTATCGATTAGAGAAGATGAAGCGAAGCGACATGCAGCACTTGCAGCAGCGCAAGCCGAAGATGTTAGAAAAAAACAAGAAGTGGTTGTGAAAGTAAATGAAGCTCCGGCAGCCAAATTAAGTGAAGGCACGCTTCATCGTCCAGCCTCTAAAGCAGGCGTTAAGGTTGACGGCAAAGAAAAGCAAGTTGATAAGAGTGAAAAAGATTGGGCGGATCGCGAATTTAAAAAACGCACGCTTAAGGGTCGTGGCGACTCCAGAGCTTCTTCAGGATGGCGTTCACCTAAATCAAAATCAAAATATCGCGAAGAGGATGAAGAGTCAACATTTGTAGCGCCGACTGAACTCATTAATCGCGACATTCATGTCCCCGAAACGATTTCGGTTGCTGACCTAGCACATAAGATGTCAGTGAAAGCCATTGAAGTCATTAAAGTGCTTATGAATATGGGCATGATGGTCACCATTAATCAAATTCTAGATCAAGACACTGGAATGATTGTGGTAGGTGAGATGGGACATACGGCCGTTGCAGCTTTAGATAACGATCCTGACGCGCTGATCGAGCAAGATTCAACCGTAGAGGCTATATTAGAAACACGTCCTCCAGTGGTCACTGTGATGGGTCACGTGGATCACGGTAAAACATCATTGCTTGATTACATTAGAACGACACGCGTAGCTTCTGGTGAAGCAGGAGGTATTACACAACATATTGGTGCGTACCATGTAGAAACACCACGCGGCATGGTGACTTTTTTAGATACACCAGGCCATGAAGCTTTTACAGCAATGCGGGCTCGCGGTGCTAAGGCTACCGACATTGTGATTTTAGTGGTGGCAGCAGATGACGGCGTGATGCCACAAACCATTGAAGCAATTCATCATGCAAAAGCAGGTAATGTGCCTATTGTGGTTGCGATTAACAAAATTGATAAACCTGAAGCTGCCGCTGAGCGCGTGAAAATGGAACTTGTAGCGCAAGAAGTGGTACCTGAAGATTTTGGTGGTGACACCATGTTCGTTGAAGTCTCAGCCAAATCAGGACAAGGTATCGATAAGCTCCTCGAATCAGTACTCCTTCAAGCTGAAGTGTTAGAGCTCAAAGCACCTAAAAATACGCCGGCCAAAGGCATTGTCATTGAAGGCCGTCTAGATAAAGGTCGAGGCCCTGTCGCAACGATTCTTATTCAGTCAGGCACATTAAAGCGCGGTGATACATTATTAGCGGGATCAGCTTTTGGTCGCATTCGTGCGATGCTTGATGAAACAGGCAAAGAAATTAAAGAGGCAGGCCCTTCTATTCCAGTTGAAGTATTAGGTTTAGCAGATGTGCCGAACGCGGGTGAAGAAGTTCTTGTGTTAAATGATGAGCGCAAAGCCCGTGAAATTGCTTTATTCCGTCAAGGTAAATTTAGAGATGTAAAATTAGCAAAACAACAAGCTGCAAAACTTGCAAATATATTTGATCAAATGGCTGAGGGTAATGTAAAAGTTTTACCGCTCATTATTAAATCTGATGTCCAAGGTTCTTACGAAGCGTTATCTACATCATTACAAAAATTATCTACCGACGAAGTTAAAGTGAATGTCATTCACATGGGTGTCGGTGCTGTGACTGAATCTGACGTGAACTTAGCGAGCGCATCGAAAGCAATTCTTATTGCATTCAATGTCAGAGCGGAAGTAGGCGCCCGTAAACTGATAGATTCTCTTGAAGTCGATGTGCACTATTACAGCATTATTTATGAAGCTGTTGATCAAGTGAAAGCAGCCCTTGGTGGATTGTTGTCACCGGAACAAAGAGAAAGTGTCATCGGCATGGTTGAAATTCGCGAAGTATTTAAAATTTCTAAAGTTGGCTCCATTGCGGGTTGTTATGTCCAAGATGGCGTGATTCGAAGAAGCTCAATGGTCCGGGTCTTGCGAGACAATGTCGTGATTCATTCGGGCGAACTTGATTCATTAAAACGTTTCAAAGACGATGTGAAAGAAGTTAAAAATAACTTCGAGTGCGGACTCTCCATTAAAAACTTTAATGAAATTGAAGTGGGCGATATGCTTGAAGTATTTGAAGTTGTTGAGATCGCGCGTAAGCTTTAACCATGGTGAATCGATCCTATGCAAGAAGTGATCGCATTTCAGAACAAATTAAGCGAGAACTCGCAGAGCTTATTCAGTCAGAGCTCAAAGATCCTGCAGTGGGAATGCTCACGATTACTGAAGTTCAAGTCACCCCTGATTTACTTCACGCTAAAATATATTTTACTTCCCCCACAAATGACCCTTTAATCATGCAAGGCCTAGATCGCTCCACAGGATATTTACGTGCACAATTATCAAAACGCATGGCGACACGCGGCATCCCACAACTTCATTTTGTATATGATACGTCGATTGATGAGGGCATGAAAATTTCACAACTCATTAAAGACGCACTACCTCCTCAGTAATTTATTTCCATGCAAAAGAAGTCTATGAAGCGCGAGATTGATGGCGTTTTTTTACTCAATAAGCCGCTTGGATTTTCATCCAATCAGGTGTTAAAAAAAATTCAATGGTTATTTAACGCAAAAAAAGCAGGACACACAGGGACGCTTGATCCTATGGCTTCCGGGCTTTTGCCTATTTGCTTAGGCGAGGCTACAAAATTTTCACACCGCCTTCTTAATGCTAATAAAACTTATATCGCAAGGATTCAATTAGGTGTGACAACGACGACAGGCGACCAAGAAGGAGAAGTGATTTCAGAAAAAGAGGCTGTCTTCAATGAAGTTCAATTAAAAGAAACACTGCAAAAATTTATAGGCGATATTACACAAATACCCCCGATGTATTCTGCATTGAAATTTGAAGGCAAGCCTCTCTATGAATATGCAAGAAAAGGGATTGAAATTGAGCGGAAACCTAGACAAATTACTATCTACGGCATCAAGCTTATGAAAGTTCAAGGAAGTGTCATGACGCTTGATGTCTCCTGCAGTAAGGGCACTTATATTCGAACTTTGGCAGAAGATATAGGGCACGCTCTAGGATGTGGCGCCCATTTAAAGGGTTTGGAACGTACCCAAACCGGTAATTTTCAATTGTCAGATGCACTGGCGATCGACGAACTTGAAGCTATGGATCTGATATCTCGAGAAAAAGTACTTTTGCCCATAGATGCATTATTAGAAGGACTATCATCGATTGAGCTGACTTCGGCTGAAACAGAAGCGATTAAAAAAGGGCAAAGTATTGATTTTATTAGTAAAAATGAAGAAGAATTACGCTTATATAGCGTTTCAGGTCAGTTTGTAGGGGTGGGCCAGCCAGATCTTCAAGGACACCTTTTTCCTAAGCGCTTAATCGCAAATATATTATAAAAAACATATTGTTAAATCAAAAGAATAGAATTAAAATACGCGGTTCTGAATGAGGAGAGAAGATTAAATGGCATCAACAGCAGCAGAAAGAGCCAAAGTTGTAAGTGAATATCAACAGGCAAAGAACGATACAGGATCCCCAGAAGTGCAAGTTGCACTTATCACAAGTCGTATTGGTTATTTAGCAGACCATTTCAAAACCAATGCAAAAGACCATCACTCACGTCGTGGACTTTTAGCGCTTGTAAGTCAACGTAGAAAATTATTAGATTACCTTAAAGGTAAGAGTTTAGGTCGTTATCAATCATTGATTGAACGCCTTGGTTTACGTAAATAATTTTTTAACTATTTAAATTAATTAGTTTAAGAGATTTATTGATTCGTAAGTTTTAAGCCGATTGCAATCCTTCTTACTTAAAAAAGAAGATGCGTCGGCTTTTTTATTGGATGTTAAATGTTAGTTAATGTATTCGTTATTAAGAAGTGAATAACGGATGAAAAAAGAAAAGGGTAAATTATGTTTAAAGCAATTAAGAAAAGTATTCAATTTGGTGCACATACCTTAACACTGGAAACAGGCGAGATAGCAAGACAAGCAGATGGCGCAGTATTAGTAAGTTATGGCGATACAGTGGTATTAGTCACAGTTGTAGGCAGACACGATGTTAAAGCAGGCCAAGATTTTTTCCCTCTCACAGTCGATTATCAAGAAAAAACATATGCTGCAGGTAAAATTCCTGGTGGTTTTTTCAAACGAGAAGCGCGCCCAAGCGAAAAAGAGACGCTGACTTCACGTTTAATTGATCGTCCATTACGTCCTTTATTTCCAGAAAGTTTTTACAACGAAATTCAAATCGTTGCAATGGTAGTGTCATCTGACAGTGAAATTGATTCTGATATTCCAGCAATCATTGGCGCTTCAGCAGCACTAGCTATTTCTGGTATCCCTTTTTACGGACCCATTGGCGCAGCTCGCGTAGGATATATTAACGAAGAGTACGTGACGAATCCATCAGCATCACAATTAAAAGAAAGTGAACTTGATCTTGTTGTTGCAGCGACAGACTCGGCTGTATTAATGGTGGAATCAGAAGCAAAGGAATTACCTGAAAGCGTGATGTTAGGTGCTGTGCTTCATGGCCATAAAGAAATGCAAGCTGTAATTAAAATGATTAACGAATTAGCTAAAGAAGTTGGCAAAGAGCCATGGGATTGGGTTGCCCCTGAGCCTGATAAAGCACTCATTAAAAAGATTCATGATTTAGCAGCAAAAGACGTACACGCTGCATTTCAAATTAAATCAAAAGGCGAGCGCTCAGCTAAGTTAGAAGAAATTAAAAATAAAGTATTCGCAGAGCTTATTACTGAAGATACAGATACTACCGAAACGAATAAAATTAAAAATGAATTTTTTAATTTAGAAGCAAAAACAGTGCGCACACAAATTTTAGACGGAGAGCCACGTATCGACGGACGAGATACTCGCACCGTCAGACCGATTGCGATTAGATCAAGTGTTCTTCCAAGAACGCATGGTTCAGCACTTTTCACGCGCGGTGAAACGCAAGCGCTTGTAGTTGCTACATTAGGCACAGGTCGCGATGAGCAAACTATTGATGCACTTCAAGGTGAGTATTCAGATCGCTTTATGCTTCATTACAATATGCCTCCTTACGCAACAGGCGAAACAGGGCGTGTGGGGACACCTAAACGCCGTGAAATTGGTCATGGTCGATTAGCAAAGCGTGCATTGATTGCGGTGTTACCTTCTAAAGAGGATTTTAGTTATACGATGCGTATAGTTTCTGAAATTACAGAATCAAATGGATCAAGCTCTATGGCATCTGTTTGTGGTGGTTGTTTGGCATTGATGGATGCAGGTGTGCCAATCAAAGCCCACGTGGCAGGCATTGCGATGGGTCTTATCAAAGAAGGCAATCGCGTTGCTGTTCTGACAGACATCTTAGGTGATGAAGATCACTTGGGTGATATGGATTTTAAAGTGGCGGGTACTGAAGATGGTATTACAGCGCTTCAAATGGATATTAAAATTACAGGTATCACGACTGAAATTATGCAAGTGGCATTAAGCCAAGCAAAAGAAGGACGTGAGCATATTTTAGCGATCATGAAAAAAGAAATGAAAGGTAGCCGTAAAGAGTTATCTACATTTGCACCAAGAATTATTACTGTAAAAATTCATCCAGATAAAATTCGTGAGGTGATCGGTAAAGGCGGATCAGTAATTAAAGCCTTGACTGAAGAAACAGGTGCGACCATTGATATCGAAGATGACGGTACCATTAAGATTGCTTGTGTGGATGGCCTTCAAGGTGAAGAAGCGAAGCGTCGTATATTAGAAATCACAGCAGAAATCGAAGTAGGTCAAATCTACGAAGGTGCTGTGATTAAGATGTTAGACTTTGGCGCAATTGTATCTCTCCTTCCTGGTAAAGATGGGTTGCTGCACATTTCACAAATTGCACATCAACGTGTAAATGCAGTGACTGATTTCTTGTCTGAAGGACAAAAAGTTAAAGTGCAAGTGATTGAAGTGGATGATAAAGGCCGTGTTCGTGTAAGTGCAAAAGCACTGATCGAACCTCCACCTGCTGAAGAAAAAGCAGCAAGTAAAAAAGAAGACTAATCGTTTTAAAGAAATTTAAGACAATAAAAAAACCCGGGATCTCCCGGGTTTTTTTATTTAAACAAATCATTAAACCGCCATTTGTTTTTCGCGGATTTCATCAAGCGTTTTGCAATCAATACAAAGTGTTGCAGTAGGACGCGCTTCTAAACGTTTTAAACCAATTTCTTCACCACAGCCTGCGCAGTATCCATAATCTTGGCTTTCGATATTTCTTAAAGTCTCATCTATTTTTTTGATAAGTTTGCGTTCACGATCCCGGTTTCTAAGTTCAAGCGCCATATCAGATTCTTGACTTGCGCGATCATTAGGATCTGCATGCGAAGTCAGCTCGTCTTGCATCGTATGAACAGTGCGATCAGTATCCTGACTTAATTCTGCTTTCCATTCGTTAAGAATCCCGCGGAAATGATTAAGCTGGCTTTTGCTCATATAGCCCTCACCTTTTTTAGCTTCATAGGATCTAAATTGTTTTAGGCCTGTTTGAGATAAGCTTTTAACTTTAAGTGGGACAATTTTTGCAGGGACAGGTTTCTTAGAGGCAACTTTTTTAGGCGCTGGTTTTTTCTTAGCTACAACTTTTTTAACTGGAGCTTTTTTCTTTGCTACGACTTTTTTAGGCGCTGGTTTTTTCTTAGCTACAACTTTTTTAACTGGAGCTTTTTTCTTAGCAACGACTTTTTTAGCTGCAACTTTTTTAGGCGCTGGTTTTTTCTTTGCAACGACTTTTTTAGCTGCAACTTTTTTAGGCGCTGGTTTTTTCTTTGCAACGACTTTTTTAGCTACAACTTTTTTAGGCACTGGTTTTTTCTTAGCTACAACTTTTTTAACTGGAGCTTTTTTCTTTGCAACGACTTTTTTAGCTACTTTTTTAACTGCCATTTTTTAACCCTAAAGTAAAAACAAATGAAAATAATCGCAAGAGTTTACACTTATCGACTATGAAAGCAAGATGTAATAGACGTTTTTTTAGGATTATTTATTGGGTGAATAGCTTTTGTGCGAGAAGCGTATTTTCCATTAATGTGGCAACCGTCATAGGTCCGACGCCCCCTGGAACAGGAGTAATAAAACCAGCCCTTGTTTTTGCGATATCAAATTCAATATCGCCTATAATCTTTCCGCTCTCAAGCCTGTTGATACCAATATCAATGACAATGGCACCAGGTTTAATCCAGCTTCCTTTAATCATGCCTGGTATGCCAGCCGCTGCCACAACAATGTCCGCCAATTCAATTTTTTGTTGGAGTTTTTGGGTATAGCGATTACATATAGTGACAGTAGAGCCTGCTAAAAGAAGCTCTAAGGCCATAGGGCGGCCTACATGATTTGATGAACCAACCACGATTGCATCCAGCCCTTGGATTGGGAGATGGGTGGCTTCAATAAGCTTCATGACACCATAGGGAGTGCAAGACCTCAATTGGGGCTGCTTTATTGCTAAAAGGCCAATATTTTTAGGATGAAATCCATCGACATCTTTATGTGGTGAAATATTTTCAAAAATGACTTCATTATTAATATGGGCAGGTAAAGGCGACTGTACTAAGATGCCATCGATACTAGCATCATTATTTAATGTTTCAATAAGTGTTAAAAGTTCTTTTTCAGAAGTTTCATTAGGTAAGTCATAAGCAATCGATTTGACGCCAATTTTTTCACAGGCCAAACGTTTATTTTTGACATAGATGGACGACGCAGGATTAGAACCTATAAGAACGACCGCTAAGCTGGGACTGCGAATACCTTTTTTTGATCTCACATCAATTTCTTTTTTGAGATCTTGAAGAAGATTTTCAGCAACCGCCTTACCATCAAGTATCTTGGCTGACATGGATTGACTAATGTATAAAAAACATCATTTTAACATATTGAATTTTAACTTTGTTCCATACTGGGCGAATCTTTTGTAAGAAAAGACGTCGAAGAGTATGATTAATATAATTTTTTTAAAAGGGTCTTAAAGTTATGAAGAAAAGTGTTTGGTTAATTTCACTAGGATTAATTTTTGGTTTAAATACGCCTATTTTTGCAGATCATCATGGCATGGGCGAGCATTGTAAAATGCATACAAAAAAATCATTTGAAGAAGCGGATAAAGATCGCGATGGAACCCTAGATCGAAATGAAGCAAAGGTTGTTTGTAAAGAAGATTTTGACCTCATGGACAAAAATCATGACGGCACATTGTCTAAAGAAGAGCTCAATGCATGTCCGGGTAAAAAAGGTAAATCGGGCCATAAAACCCCTGCTAACCCAGCGTAACTTCAAGAAATCATGACGCCTCAGGCGGCCTCTTCATTTGACCTGAGCCCTTAATTAGGCTATATTCTCGGCCTCGGGGTGTAGCGTAGTCTGGTAGCGCGCCTGCTTTGGGAGCAGGATGTCGGGAGTTCGAATCTCTCCACCCCGACCAGATTTAGCATCTTACTTATTATAGAAAAAAGGATTTTCTGTAACACGCTTTGTGTTGTTAAGCTGCCCGTAGCTCAACTGGATAGAGCACCAACCTTCTAAGTTGGGGGTTACAGGTTCAATTCCTGTCGGGCAGGCCAATTTCTAGTTCATTGGTGGTTGTAGCTCAGTTGGTAGAGTCCAGGATTGTGATTCCTGTTGTCGTGGGTTCGAGCCCCATCAGCCACCCCAGTTTTTAAATGCATTGAATCAGCAGTTAATTGACGATATAGTCATTTCAACTTTAATTAATGTTTAATGCATTCATGGACGATCAGCAACTTCTTCGATATAGCCGTCATATCTTATTGCCTGATATTGAATATCAGGGACAAGAAAAACTTCTTAATAGTCATATTCTCATTGTAGGTGCAGGTGGTTTAGGCGCGCCCATTGCCATATATTGCGCAGCTGCCGGTGTTGGAAAAATGACGATATGTGATTTTGATGATGTGGATTTAAGCAACCTTCAAAGACAAATCATTCATGACACACAATCAGTCGGTATTAATAAAGCCTCTTCCGCAAAACAGTTTATTCAATTACTTAATCCAGATGTAGAAGTAATTGCTGTGACAGAAAAACAAACTGAAGCAAGTATGCAAGTGATTGCAAAAGATGTGGATGTCATCATTGATGGCTCAGATAACTTTGCCACACGGTATGCGCTTAATCGAATCGCAGTAGCTTTAAGGAAGCCTCTAGTTTCAGGCGCTGCTGTGGGTTTTGAGGGACAGATTAGCGTCTTTGATATGAGACATGATAAGAGCCCTTGTTATCACTGCCTATTTCCCGATACAGGTGACCGCAATGAAACACGCTGTGCTGATAATGGCGTTTTTTCACCAACGGTTGGTATGATTGGTACTTCTCAGGCTGCCGAAGCCATGAAAATTATTTTAGGCATAGGCGAGTCTTTAGAGGGCCGCTTACTATTGCTTGATGTGAAATCGATGCAATGGAAAAATATTCAACTTAAAAAAGATCCATCTTGCCCCGTTTGTTCTAAGTGATTTTTTATGGCAGACATCTGCCCTGAGGCCTGATATCACTTATCCCTATGTTAAAATGAATCTTTAACAAATCCTCTATGTGCTTTGTTCATGGAAAATAATCTCTCTAAACCTTTTAGCCCAAAAGATATTGAAAGTCGTTGGTATAATTTTTGGGAGTCAAAAGGCTTCTATCAAGCAGGCTTAGATCCTAAGCAAAAAAATTCATTTTGTATTTTATTGCCGCCACCTAACGTAACAGGAACGTTACATATGGGTCACGGATTCAATCAAACACTTATGGATACTTTAACGCGATATCATCGAATGAAAGGTGACAACACCTTATGGCAACCTGGCACCGATCATGCAGGTATAGCGACACAAATTGTTGTTGAAAGACAGCTTGATAAAGAAGGCGTTTCAAGACATGACCTTGGACGAGAAAAGTTTTTAGAAAAAGTTTGGCAGTGGAAAGCTTTCTCAGGCGGCACGATCACAGAGCAGATGCGTCGTCTAGGAACATCGCCTGATTGGTCTCGCGAACGGTTTACGATGGATGAAGGTTTATCAAAAACCGTGACAGAAACATTTGTCAGTTTATTTAAAGAAGGACTCATTTATCGCGGTAAACGTTTAGTGAATTGGGACATTCAATTACAGACAGCCGTATCTGATTTAGAAGTAGTTCAAGAAGAAGAAGATGGATTCTTGTGGCATATTCAATACCCACTTGCATTAGGTAAAGACCACTTAACAGTTGCGACCACTCGACCTGAAACGATGTTGGGTGACGTCGCGATTATGGTTCATCCTGAAGACGCGCGCTATCAAAAACTTGTTGGCCAAATGGTAAAACTTCCTTTATGTGATCGTGAAATTCCAATCATCGCAGACGATTATGTCGATCCAACATTTGGTACAGGTGTTGTTAAAGTAACGCCTGCACATGATTTTAATGACTATGCGGTAGGGTTGCGTCATAAGCTACCTACGATCAGTGTGATGACGCTCGATGGACATATTAACGAGTCAGCACCCAAGGCTTATCAGGGGCTAGAGCGATTTGCTGCGCGTAAAAAAATTGTAGAAGATTTAGAAACACAAGGTTTCCTTGTAAAAACTGAAAAACACAAACTTAAAATTCCGCGAGGTGACAGAACAGATGTGGTGATCGAGCCGATGCTGACTGATCAGTGGTTTGTTGCCATGACAAAAAAAGGCCATGACGGAAAAAGTATTACAGAAAAAGCCCTTGATGTTGTAAAGACAGGTGAAATTAAATTCTTTCCCGATAACTGGGTGAATACTTATAACCAGTGGTTGAACAACATTCAAGATTGGTGTATCTCAAGACAGCTTTGGTGGGGCCATCAAATTCCAGCATGGTATGGCGATGAAAGTCAGGTATGGGTTGCGCATAACGAGGAAGAAGCAAAAGCTTTAGCTTTAAAAGATGGCTATCAAGGAAATTTAAAGCGCGATCCAGATGTTTTAGATACATGGTACTCATCTGCACTTTGGCCTTTCTCAACCCTTGATTGGACGCCTCACTATCCGAAGGTGTCAAACCCAGCCCTTGATCTTTATTTACCTTCGACGGTATTAGTGACAGGCTTCGATATTATCTTTTTCTGGGTGGCTCGAATGGTCATGATGACAAAACACATTACTGGAAAAATTCCATTTAAGCATGTGTACGTGCATGGACTCATTCGTGATGCAGAAGGTCAGAAGATGAGTAAGTCAAAAGGAAATGTCTTAGACCCTATCGATTTGATCGATGGCATTTCACTTGAAGCGCTTATTGAAAAAAGAACAACCGGGCTTATGAATCCAAAACAAGCCGAATCGATTACTAAAAAAACACGCAAAGAATTTCCAGAAGGCATCGCCGCTTTTGGTACAGACGCCTTACGTTTTACTTATGCAAGCTTAGCGAGTCCCGGACGCGACATTAAATTTGATCTCCAACGTTGCGAAGGGTATCGAAATTTTTGCAATAAATTATGGAATGCGACACGTTTTGTTCTTATGAACTGCGAAGGTAAAGAAAATGGTTTTGGAGAATGCGTAGATGGCTATCTTGAATTTTCAAAAGCTGATCGTTGGATTGTAAGCGAATTGCATGAGAGAGAAGCGGCTATTGAAAAAGCATTTTTAGATTACCGATTTGATTTATTGTCACAAGAGCTTTACCAATTTGTATGGGATGAATTTTGTGATTGGTATCTTGAGGTAGCTAAAGTTCAATTGCAAATAGGGAGTGAGGCAGAGCAAAGGGGGACACGACGAACACTTTTACGTGTGCTTGAGATTATTTTGCGATTAATACATCCAGTGATGCCTTTTATTACAGAAGAAATTTGGCAAACGATCGGCCCTATGAATGGAAAAAAAGGTCCTTCGATTATGTTAGAAGCTTACCCACAAAGTGATAGCAAAAAAATTGATCCAGAAAGTATTCAATGGATGTCAATTTTAAAAGAGATGGTAGATGTATGCCGAAAGCTTCGCGGCGAAATGAATATTTCTCCAGCTCAAAAAATTCCACTTGTGATTGCGGGGGATAAGAAATCACTTGAGCTTTACGCGCCTTACCTTAAGGCGCTAGCTAAATTAACTGATGTTGAAATTGTGGATGATCTTCCTGCAATAGATGCGCCAGTAATGTTAGTGAAAGACTTTAAATTAATGCTTAAGGTTGAGGTGGATGCTGCAGAAGAAAAAGAAAGAATTACAAAAGAACTTAATCGCATTCAAATTGAAATTCAAAAAGCTAAAAGCAAGCTAGAAAATGCCAGCTTTATAGATAGAGCTCCTGTGGCAGTAGTGGCCCAAGAAAAAAAACGTTTAGAAGAGTTTGTGGAGACTTTTGAAAAGCTTAATGCGCAGCTAATCAAGTTAGCTTAAAGGACGTTTTTTTATATAGAAGGTAATGACGCCATTTTCATCATGAAGTGATAAAAGTTCATGCCCTGTCTGGCGACAAAATGCATCAAAATCTTTTTTACTTCCAGAGTCTGTGGCAATAATTTTTAAGACTTGATCAGCTTTAATTTCATTTAAACCTTTTTTACATCGCAAGATGGGAAGTGGGCATTTAAGTCCTGTTGCGTCTACTTCATAATCATAATGCATATTATTTGAGTGCTGAGAAAGTATAGCCGGCATTGGCCCA